>Ga0247842_10006407_pt1 | contig 13319 bp, 10 predicted proteins | sample LaCruzMarch2015__3_FD_192411 | JGI IMG/M metagenome (GOLD analysis project Ga0247842, IMG submission 192411) | Freshwater microbial communities from meromictic Lake La Cruz, Castile-La Mancha, Spain - LaCruzMarch2015_19m | ecosystem: Environmental > Aquatic > Freshwater > Lake | place: Spain...
CTCGGTCTTCCGTCACCCGCGCGCGGCCGTCAGAGCGGCACGGGCGGCGAGCGTGGCCGGCCGACGGATTGGCGCTGCGGTGACGTGCCTGATCGACGCGCTGGAGGCGGAACGATGACGCGTCGGGTGAACGTGGGCGGCGTGCCGATCGGCGGTGGCGCCCCGATCTCGGTTCAGTCGATGACGACCACGCAGACGTCGGACATCGCCGCGACCGTCACCCAGATCGGCCGCCTCGAGGCTGCCGGGTGCGAGATCGTGCGCGTCGCCGTGCCCGACATGGCGGCTGCCGAGGCCCTGCCGGCGATCCGAAAGGCGATCTCGATCCCGCTTGTCGCCGACATTCACTTCGACTATCGGCTCGCACTCGCTGCGATCCGCGCCGGGGTCGACAAGCTGCGGCTCAACCCGGGCAACATCACGGACCCCGCGCACATCGCCGAGGTCGCGGAGGCGGCGGCGAAGGCCGAAATCCCCATCCGCGTCGGCGCAAACTCCGGATCGCTCGCTCCGCTCTACCTCGACGCGCACGGGCGCGCCTCCGTCGCGGGCATGGTCGAGAGCGCGCTCCACGAGATCCGCATTCTCGAACGCCAAGGATTCAAGGCGATCGTCGTCTCGCTCAAGGCGACCGACGTACGAATGACGATCGACGCGTGCCGCGCCATCGCGCGCGAGGTGGAGTATCCGCTCCACGTTGGCATTACCGAAGCGGGCACGATCTGGGAAGGCGCGATCCGCTCGGCCGTCGGGCTCGGGGTCCTGTTCGCGGAGGGGTTGGGCGACACGGTGCGCGTCTCGCTCGCGGGGGACCCCGTCGAGGAAGTCCGTGCGGCATACGAGATCCTGCGGTCGCTCGGCTTGCGGTCGCGGGGTCTTGACCTTCACGTTTGCCCGACGTGCGGGCGCACGGGCATCGACCTCGCGTCGATTGCCTGCGAGGTGCGGACGGCGCTCGCCGACGTCGCGGAGCCGATCAAGCTGGCGCTCATGGGCTGCGTCGTGAACGGCCTCGGCGAGGTGCGCGACGCCGACGTCGGCCTCGTCGGGAGCAAGGGGCAGGGCTCGATCTACGTTTCCGGCCACGTTGTCGCGGCCGCGGTGCCGGAGGATCGGCTCGCGGCAGAGATCGTGCGCGTTGTGCGGGAGACGATCGCGGAGAGGAAGCATGCGTAGCGCGCCGCGCAGTGTGCAGGAGTTGGCGTGAGCGAAGTCATGAAGGCCGAGGTGCTCGGGTTCTGTGGCGGCGTCCGCCGCGCCGTGCAGCGGATCGAGTTGGAGCTCGAGGAACGCGGGCCGCTGCACACCCTCGGTGCGATCGTCCACAACTCGCATGTCGTCGAAGCGCTCGCGCGGAAGGGCGCGTGCATGGCGGAGACTCTCGACGAAGTGCCGGCGGGAGGTACGGTCGCGATCACGGCCCACGGTGCCAGCAAGGACGTTGTGGCGGAGATCGAGCGCCGCGGCCTGCGGCTTGTCGATACAACGTGCCCGATCGTGCGGCGCGCTCAGGAGACGGCGGCGCGGCTCGCCGAAGAAGGGTTTGGCGTCGTCCTCTACGGCGAAGCGACGCACCCCGAAGTGCGCGGCATCCTGTCGCGAACGCGCGGCCGTGGGATCGCCACGCAGTCTCCGGAGACCGACGTGCCGCCGGGGCCGCGGGGCGTGGCCGTCATTTCGCAGACGACGAAAAGTCCCGAGATGTTCGCGCAGTTCGCTCAAGCGCTTGCGCGCCGTCTCGCGGGGCGCGTGCCCGAGATTCGGGTTGTGGACACGACGTGTCCCGAGACTGCTCGCCGCTACCAGGCGGCGGAGGAATTGGCGCAACGCGTCGACGTCCTTCTCGTCGTCGGCAGCCGCGGATCGGCGAACACGCGGAAGTTGGCTGAGACGTGCTGCGCGACCGGCGTCCGCACGCACTCGATTGAATCGGCCGACGAGATCGAGGATTCCTGGTTCCACGAAGGAGAGCGGCTCGGCCTTACGGCGGGAGCCTCGACGCCCGACGATGTGATCGAAGCCGTCGTCCGGCGTCTCGAGGGTCGCGAGTCGACGGGCGTGCCGAGGGGATCAAGGTGAAGAGGGAAAGATCGATGCGAACGACGACCGAGGAGAGAGCGGCGCTGGAGCGGGTTGCGCGGCGCGCGCCCTGCCGCGGCCCGATGCCCCACCCTCTGCGCATCGGCCTCCTTGCGAGCATCGAGCCGGCGAACTGCGATGGCTTCTCTTCCCGCGCCTCGCTCCCGACGCGGGGGAAGTCCCGGCTGCGGCTCACAGCCGCGTGGAGGCTCTAATGGCGCGCGTCGTGGTTGTCGGAGGCGGCTTCGCGGGCATGGCCGCCGCCTGCCGGCTCGCCGGCGACGGGCATTCGGTCGTTGTGCTCGAAGCTGCTGCACGACTCGGCGGGCGCGCCGCGTCGTTCGAGCGTCGTGGAGAGATGATCGACTACGGCCAGCACGTTCTCCTGCGCGCCTGCGGCGCCGCTCAAGGCTTCCTCGAACGCATCGGCGCATCGGACGCCGTGTCGTTTCAGGAGTCCCTCGCCATCCCGCTCCTCTTCGACGGGGAACGGAGCGTCGTGCGATCGTGGCCGCTTCCCGGCATCGCACACCTTCTGCCCGGACTACTCCGCTACCGGCCGCTCGACTTGCGCGCGCGCCTCGCCGCCGTACACGGCGGCCTAGCGCTGTGGGCTTCGCGCTCTCTTCGCGACGAGACCTTCGAGCAGTGGCTCGTGCGCCATCGGCAGACCGAGAGGATCCTCCGCCGATTCTGGGATCCGATCGTCGTCGCGGCCCTGAATGCTCCCTCCTCTGCGGTCTCGTTCCGTGCTGCCCGCCACGTCTTCCACGAAGCGTTCTTCGTCCCGCACGGAGCCGACATGGGGCTGTTCACGCGGCCTCTCGGCGGCGTCTTCAATGCGGCGCACCGCTATCTCGAGGCCCGCGACGGCACGGTCGAGATCGGCTCTCCCGCAGAAGCACTCTCTGTGTTCGACGGGAGAGCATACGGCGTCCGGCTCTCGACCGGCCGCGAGCTCGACGGCGACGCCGTGATCGTCGCCATTCCGCCCGATGCCCTCGCAGAGCTGGCTTCAGGCGTTCCAGAGCTGGCGCGCACGGTGGACGACGCCCAGCGCCTCTCGTGGTTGCCGATCGTCAACGTCCACCTGACGTTCGATCGGCGTGTCCTGGAGGATGCCTTCGCCGTCGGCATTGACTCTCCCATCCAGGCCATCTTTCGTCGAGGCGCGCCGCGGGGTGCCTCGACCCAAGCTGCGGGCTCCGGCGCCAGAGGGACCGCAGCCGAGTGCGGCGAGCAGAGTCTAGTCCTATCCCAAAGCTCCGCGTCCGAATGGATCGACCGGCCAGATGAGGAGGTCGTCGCGAACCTGAGCCTAGCACTTCGCGATCTCCTTCCTGCAGTGCGCGACGCAGTACTTCTAGACTCGCTCGTCCTCAGGCATCGGCGCGCTACGTTCGTTCCCGCTCCGGGATCGAGTGAGCTGCGCCCGAAGTCCCGCACACCGATCGGCGGGCTCTACCTCGCCGGCGATTGGACCGCGACCGGTTGGCCGTCGACGATCGAAAGCGCCGTCCTCTCCGGCATTTATGCTGGAGCAGCCGCTGAAGCCGATGCTGCAGCCTGCAGCAGACCCGAGTCCGACATCGAGAAGGGCAACAGCGAGGCCTGACAGGTTAGATCATGCAAGTCCCATTCGGCGGGACAGAGAGCCTATGGCTCTCGCACTTTGCGGGACGATGGCGCCACGCTATACTCCCGGTCACAAAAGAGGTGGTATTCGTGCCCCAGACCATGACCGAGCAGATCCTCGCGCAACACCTGCGCGAGGGGAAGCTAGAGCGCGGAACCGAGATCGGCATCCGCATGGACCAGTGCCTCACCCAGGATTCGACCGGGACGATGGCGTGGCTCGAGTTCGAGGCCCTCGGGATCGACAAGGTCCGCGCCGAGCTCGCCGTCTCGTACTCCGACCACACCTCGCTCGGCTTCAAGGGCGAGTCGACCGACGACCACATCTTCCTCCAGACCATCGCCTCGCACTACGGCGCCAAGTTCTCGAAGAACGGCAACGGCGTGTGCCACCAGATCCACTACGAGCGCTTCGGCGTGCCCCAGAAGACGCTCATCGGCTCGGACTCGCACACTCCGACCTGTGGCGGGCTCGGCATGCTCGGGATCGGCGCCGGCGGCATGGACGTCGCCGTGTGCATGGGTGGCGGCCCGTTCTACCTCACCGTACCGAAGATGATGAAGGTTGTCCTCACCGGGAAGCTCTCGCCAAACGTCGGCGCGAAGGACGTCGCCCTCGACTTCCTGCGACGGATCACGGTCAAGGGCGGCGTCGGCTACTTCGTCGAGTTCGTCGGCCCCGGACTCAAAGACCTGACGGTGCCCGAGCGCGCAACGATCACCAACATGGGCACCGAGTCCGGCGCGACATCGTCCATCTTCCCGTCCGACGACGTGACCAAGGCGTTCCTCAAGATGCAGGGCCGCGAGAAGGACTGGCGCGAGCTTTCGCCCGACGAGGGCGCCGTCTACGAGAAAGAGATCACGATCGACCTCGGCGCGGTGAAGCCGCTCGTCGCGATGCCCGGCATGCCCGATAACGTGTTTGACATCGACAAGGTCGCGGGCACAAAGATCGACCAGGTGTTCATCGGATCGTGCACCAACGGCTCGTACCAGGACCTCAAGATTGTCGCCGAGATGCTGAAGGGCAAGAAGGTGTCGACCGACATCGACGTCATCGTGTCGCCGGGGTCGCGGCAGGCGTGGGAGATGCTCATGGAAGACGGCAGCTTCCTCGACCTGACCAAGGCCGGTGTGCGGATGATCGAACCGGGCTGCAACGCGTGCATCGGCATCGGCTTCGTGCCCGGTACGAACCACCTCTCGCTCCGCACCGTGAACCGCAACTGGAAGGGGCGTGGCGGCAGCGAGGACGGCAAGCTTGCCCTGTGCGGGCCGCAAGTGGCCGCAGCTTCGGCGCTCAAGGGTGTCATCGCCGATCCGCGTGAGCTGCCGGCGCCCAAGGTGAAGGTCGACCACCTGACGGTCGACGACTACCTCATCCTCGAACCCCAGGGCGCGAAGGTGGAGATTCGGCGCGCCCCGAACATCGCGCCGCTCGGCAACCAGCGGCCGCTGCCGCCTGTGCTCAAGGGCGAGGCGCTGCTCAAGGTCGGCGACGGAGTCTCGACCGACGCGATCCTGCCGGCCGGGCCGCTCACGCAACACCTGCGCTCGAATCTGCCAGAGATCGCGAAGTTCACCTTCTACTACGAGGACAAGACGTTCGCCGCACGGGCCCTGGAGAAGGGCGGCGGCTTCCTCATTGGCGGTGACAACTACGGCCAGGGCTCGTCGCGCGAGCACGCGGCCCTCGCGCCGTGGAAGCTCGGGATCACGGCTGTCTTAGCGAAGAGCTTCGCCCGCATCCACCGCGCGAACCTCGTGAACATGGGCATCCTGCCGATGACGTGCAACACCGACCTCATCGCGCAGGGCGACCAACTCGAGATCGACGTATCGAAGCTCACGCCTGACCTTGTCGTGAAGAACCTCACAAAGGGCACGACGATTCCGGCGAAGCAGGACCTGTCCGAGCGCGAGAAGGCGATGCTGAAGGCAGGAGGGTTGCTCGCCTATACGGCAAGCGGGCAGTAGCGGAGAAACCGCGTATCGGATGGAGGGCTATCCGGTACTCGGAGCGAGCCGGAGAACGCCGTGGGCAGGCCCCACGGCGTTCTCATTACGCGATCGACACCATCAGAAGGGGCGAGCACGCGAGGACCTCGGTGCCCGCTCGCAGCCTACCCAGTGGAACGTGCGGCCAGAGTGACCGCGCAGGCCGATCCTGCTACTCTGTGGAAACTCGGGTTGTGGGACCTGGAGCCTCCCAGTAGGATGTATGCCAACGATGCGCCGCTCAGCGTGTAGTCTAGTAGAAGAGGTGGGCGGCGGGGCGCAGCGCAGAACAGCTGGCCTGAGGTGCCTGGAGAGCAATGGCGCAAGATGCGATCTTGAATGAACTGCCACAGCGCATGGCTCGTGCGGTCGAGCACTACTGGAGCACGCGCGCGGGTCAGATGGACAAACAGAAGCGCAGGGGCGCCGCCGATCAAGGGTTCCGAAGCGCCGTCACGGGAGGAGCGCAGATGGACGGCTTCATTCAGCTCCTCACTGCTCTGGTGACTGACGCGGGCGTGCCTGAGGGCTGCGTGTACCGCAAGAAGGCCGTGGAGTTGCCGGGGTTCTTCAGACCCACGAAGGAGTGGGACCTGCTTGTCGTGCGCGAGGGTGAGCTTCTTGCCGCCATCGAGGCGAAGTCCCAAGTCGGTCCATCCTTCGGGAACAACTTCAACAACCGTACGGAAGAAGCTCTGGGTAGCGCACTCGACCTAGGGACCGCGTTTCGCGAGGGCGCGTTTGCGGGCAGCCGCCAGCCATTCCTCGGGTACTTCTTCATGCTGGAGGAGTGCGAGACCTCTCTGCGTCCGGTGCGCGTCAAGGAGCCGCATTTCAGCGTGTTCCCCGAGTTTCAGGGAGCCTCGTATCTGCGCCGGTACGAGCTCTTCTGCCGGAAGCTCGTGCGCGAACGGCACTACACGGCAGCTGCTTTCGTCTCCTCAACGGCTACCGGCGGTCGTCGAGGGGAGTACGCGACGCCCGCGAGCGACCTGTCGCCCGAGCATTTCGCCAGAGCTCTCGTTGCTCACTTGTGGGGAGGGATGTAGCCGCCATGAGCCCCACCATGCACCGGCTCGTGAATGGCGATGCGCGTGACCTCTCGTTCCTCGACGACGCCTCGGTTCACCTAGCAGTCACGTCACCGCCGTACTGGAACCTGAAGCGCTACAACGAGCATCCTGACCAACTCGGGCACATCGACGACTACGAGGCCTTCCTCGGTGAGCTTGAGAGGGTCTGGAGGCACGTCTACCGTGTCCTCGTTCCAGGAGGGCGTCTCGTGTGCGTCGTGGGGGATGTCTGCGTCGCGAGGCGCGACTACGGGCGCCACTTGGTGTTTCCGCTCCACTCCGACATCAGTGTCATCTGCAGGCGGATTGGCTTCGACAACCTGAACCCGATCATCTGGCACAAGATCGCGAACGCGGCCTACGAAGTCGAGAACGGCTCGAAGTTCCTAGGCAAGCCCTATGAGCCCAACGCGATCATCAAGAACGACGTGGAGTTCATCCTCATGCAACGCAAGCCGGGCGGCTATCGGAAGCCGACCATCGCGCAGAGGGACGCGAGCAGAATCGGCAAGGAGGACTTCGGCCAGTGGTTCCAGCAGATATGGAACATCACGGGCGCGTCCACGCGGCACCATCCGGCGCCGTTCCCGCTCGAACTAGCATCGCGTCTCGTCCGCATGTTCTCGTTCACTGAGGACACGGTGCTGGATCCATTCTGTGGGTCCGGGACGACGATGGTCGCAGCGCTCCGCGCCGGACGGAACAGCATCGGCGTGGAGATCGACCCCGACTACTGCCGAATGGCCGCCCGCTACCTGAAGGCTGAGACGTCTGGCCTGTTTGACACAGCGCAGCTCACGTTTGAGACCGTGGACGAGCATGCAGCCCAGACCGTGCGGGAGAACGCGGGGCTCTATGAGGTGCAGCCCGCGAAGACGCGGCTCGAGTGAGCCGTAGCCATGCGGAGGACAGGACCATGAGCCTCCGCAAGGATGACGTCACGGCCTCGTTTCTGACCCGCGCTGAGTAGCCTCTCACAGGCAGAGACGGAAGCCGCAACGGAAGGGAAGCGGAGCTGCTGCGGGCGAGCCCCTTTGCCGGGACGTCCCGCGCGGCTGAACGCAGCCACTACATCCGGATCACGTCGAAGCGATGATCCGCTGACAGAGGGCAAACCGCGCCGTAGTCAGATGCCCTGTCGCGCGAAGGCGGCACACGGAAGCCCCACTCTCACGCATTGGGCAACGCTGGTGGAAACCGGCTAGACTGATCCCACGAGCGGCGACCCATCTGAGGCGCATCGGGCTCCCACGACGAGCTACCGAACTCAGGGCGACTAGAGGAGATGTCCGAGTGACCACGGTGCTCTTTCTTCGACCACGGCTGACAGGTCCACGATTCGAAGGGCGTGCAGTTCCGCTTGAGGTGCTCCGCGACCTTGCTGTGCTGGAGGAGATGCTCGTCGAAGTGGCGAAACTGGAATTCCTCAAGCAGCACCCGGAGCGCAAGCGCTCGCCTCGCGGTTTCATGGAGGGCATGGATCTCAAGCTGACGGGCATGGAGGATGGGAGTGCCGTTCTGGTCATCTCGCTTTGCCTTGCCGCAGCGACCCTGTTTCCACCCGAGAATCAGGCGTGCCTTGAGCGGGCCCGGGAAGCAGTGGTGGGTGCGATAGGTGCCGCTGAGCAGAATCAGCGGATCACGGACCACCTGCCAGAGCGAGCGCTGTACTACTTCGATCGAATGGGACGGAGTCTGCGAGAAGGCGAAGCAATCGAGTTCAGCACGGCGGAGCATCCAGGTCCTGCGAGGCTGACGAAAGAGACAAGGCGGAAGCTGATCCTTGCGTCCTCGGAGATGAGCGTGGTCACAGAGGAGACCGCCATTCGGGGCCGCGTGCCCGAGGCCGATCAGGAACGCAGGACAATCCAGATTCAGCTTGTCGACGGACGCAGGATCGCTGCCCCGCTTCCACCACAGCACTCCGAGACTGTCCTTGCAGTGTTCAACGGGTATACGACAGGCATGACTGCGCTGTTCCAGGGCATCGGGCGCTTCGACCGCAATGAGAGAATGATCGACCTTGACGCCATTGAGCACGTAACGATTCTGGATCCTCTGGATATACGTGCTCGGCTCGACGAGCTGGAGCTTCTCAGGCCTGGGTGGTACGAAGGGGGCGGCGTGCAGCTCAGCGCCGTGGGTCTCGCCTGGTTGGTGGAGGCCTTCGACACCAAGTACCCGGATCGTCTCCCGCTGCCATTCCTGTACCCCACCGTAGAAGGGGGAATCCAGGCGGAGTGGACGTTAGGGACAGCTGAGATCTCACTTGCCATTGATCTTGAGACGCATCGCGGCCACTGGCACCTGCTGGACGTAGCGGGAGGAGCCCAGGAGACACGGGATCTTGACTTCGATGATGCTGATACCTGGGGATGGCTGGTCGAGCGGATCGGCCAGTTGCCCGGAGGTCCAGCGTGACCGGCACTACCCTCTTGTTGCGACAGGTCCATCCCTCTTGGGTCCAGCAGTGTCGCGTCACCTCCCAGGCATTCAAGCCGACACCGAAGGACAATGGGCGCCTATCGGTCTACGACGGTGACGAAGTGAGCGCGGAAGAGGCGTGGAGCCACTATACGCAGGAGTTGGGACACGCCTCCGTCGGAGTCATGGCTGTCAGCGTTGGGGATTGCCTGGCGCTCGAACTGCGCGCCGAGCCAGACCCCGGGACGTTTCCGGCCCACGCCGTGATCGACTTCAGCGGAGTCCCAGGCGCGCAGATCGAAGCAAGAGCCAAGCAGCTCAAGAGAGCCGCGGAAGTGCGAGGCTGGCAGTACGAGGCAGAAGCTCAGACTTGCTAGCGGCTGGCAGGCTGCTAGCTCATCCCCGGCCAGGGTCACGTTGCAGCGCATCAGCAGGCTGCACAGCGTACTGGCCAGCTGAGACTGAGCCTGCTCCTCGGTCCCGGAAGGATGAATGCGGGCTTTGCTTGAGGCGCCATTGGGCGGACGTGGCGATCATCCTCCCGTGCGCCCGGCTGTAGACTGTCCGGCGAACCTTGCCACCTAGGAGGTGAGCGTGTGGTCCAAGAGCTGGATCTGAACGCAATGGTGGTGCAGTTCGTGAGCGCGAAGCTTGACATGCTCGTGGAGCGCATGATGTCGCGTCTGAAGACGAAGCGGACGGAAGAGCGCGCACGGCTGGCGAGCACATACGAGAAGTACCTCAGAAAGACTCTCGAGAGCCATGCGATGACGAAGTCTTTCTTTCACAGAGAGGAATCTGTCCCGCTGTACAGCTTCTACGTCCCGCTGTCGCTCGATGTGGCCAGAAAGCCGCTACGCGCGCCCGGTGTGACAGACCTCCTGAACGCGTCCCGTCGCACCGTCGTGATGGGCACAGCGGGAAGTGGGAAGAGCATGTTCATGCGGCATCTAGTGGTGGACTCAGTTCGTACGCACACGGCGATTCCGGTGCCCGTGCAGCTTCGGGATCTCGATCAAGCCAACGACAGCCTCGTCAGGGGAATCACGCGATGTCTTGGCGTCCGCGGAGATCCCGATGACGCGACTAGGGAGGTCCGGATCGCGCTGGGCGTAGGGCTGTTCCTTCTCCTTCTCGATGGATTCGACGAGGTCGAGCTCAGCAACCAGCGAAACCTGACTGCCCAGATCGCAGCGCTGTGCGAGGAGTACCCAGAGACGCCGGTCGTTGTCTCCTCCCGCCCGGACAGCCAATTCGGTGGGTGGTCGGAGTTCAAGTGCGCGACCCTGCAGGGGCTCACCATGGAGGAAGCCTGCACGCTCGCTGGCCGCCTCCCAATGGATCACGAACTGCGCCAGCAGTTCCTGGAGGATCTGCAGTCTGGCCTGTACGCGGGATACAGCGACATGCTGTCAAATCCGCTGCTCCTATCCATGATGGTACTGACGTACGGGCAGTACGCGGACATACCGGACAAACTCGCGACCTTCTACGGTCAGGCATATGAAACGCTCTTCCAGCGGCACGATGCGCTGAAGCGTGGGTACAAGCGCGAACGGCAGACCGACCTCGATATGCACGAGTTCTCGTGCGTGTTCTCGGCCTTCTCTCTGCACCTGTATGACAGACGGCTGACGCGCTTTCCCAGAGCGCTAGCCCTTGAGTGCATTGAGAAGGGAGCAGCGCTTGCTCAGGTCAGCGTCGATCCCGAGGCGTACCTCGACGACTGCCTGAGAGCTGTCTGCCTCCTGCTAGAGGATGGCCTGGAGATCGCATTCACCCACAGATCGTTCCAGGAGTATTTTACAGCGCTGTACATTGCAGGAGCGCAACTGAAGATCCGGAGGGCACTCATCCAGAAGTACCAAGAGAATGCGAATAGCGACGATGTGTTCCCCCTTCTCTATGAGAGCCGCCCGGAAGCCCTTGAGGAGGCCTACGTGATTCCTCGCCTAGCCGCACTTCGGCGAGAGATCGGGGCCAGCAGCAGGATTGGCACAGCGCAGTACGCCAGGTACTTGGCAGCACTGGGTGTCACGCAGGTTGTCCTACATGCTGATGGTAATGTGGGCTTCGCGTCCTCGCGCAACAGCAGTCTGGCCGAGGTGGTTTGCTTCGTGGAGGAGAAGGTCTGGCCGCGGCTGGGCCTTCGGCCACAGGTTCCGCAGCACGATTGGCCCGAGCTGGTACGCCGAGCGCGCGGCATCGGTGCGGCGGAGACTGACAGAGAGTGCGTGACGATAGACTGCCCTGACGCAGCGATGCAGCCGGCGACTGCGGAATTCCTTCGGGAGTGGGCCGGATCTCCGCTTGGCGGAGCGTTTCTGGAATGCCTCCTCGAGACCGAGGAGGTCTTGCGAGCGCGAATGCGGAAGTCTGGACTGACACTCAACGCGCTCTTGGAGCGGTAGCTGGAGAGTGCTCTGCAGTCGCGGTATCGCGGCCGCGGGCAGTCTGGTTTCACTGCTACCACAACAGTAGGGATTCCGGGGACATCTCTGAAAGCGCGCCGTCTGTCAAGGGGATGTTCTCGTTGCACCTCCTGAGAGGGTGATTTGTCTCGGAACCGTAACCGGTGAGTCGGAGTCATCTCTTCGCCGTCTGAGCGGCAATAGGTTGTTCGGGTGACGTGTCGCAATCACAAAACGAACCTGAGCCGGTTCATGTCCCACGCCGCGCTCACGTCTCCCTCTTCGACTCTCCTTGTGCGCGATCCGTTGCAGGATCGCGATACGGCTCCTGATTCTTAAGCATCCAGTACGTTGCCTCGGCCAGATGCCGCCCCACAGCTCCGATCGCCTTGGGATGCCCTCGTTGGCGTTTCACTCGCTCGTACAAACGACTGACGTGACGCTGCGGGTGTCGGCGTCGATGCATCATCCCCACGTTGGCCCCTTCGGCGTACGCCCACTTGAGGTAGTGGTTGACGTCAGCGCGTGTCCGTCCGTACCGAACATGTCCTCCACTGGCATGCACTCTCGGCGTCATGCCGGCGTACGAAGCCAGGTGACTCGCACTCGGGAATCGGCTGACATCTCCTACCTCCGTGAGGATGACCACACCGAGGATGAATCCAACTCCCGGCAGCGTCTGAATTAGCTCAAGCTCCTTCGTCTCGCCAAACAGCTTGGCCATCCGCCCCTCGAGGTCCTCGATCCTGGCGTGCAGCTGATCGAGTTCCTCCAGCAGGGACTGCGTCGCATACCGTGTCTGGGGTGGTAGCTGTTCCAGACACTGGGCAAGGATTCGCCGTCCTCGCACTCCGAACAGGTCCGTGACTTCAGCCGTGCTGAGGCCGTACTTGGCGAGGTTGGCGTGGATGCGATTCTTCAGCTGCGTTCGCTGTCTCACCAGCACCATGCGTGTGCGCGGAAGCTCACGTGCGTCCCGCAGCGGCTTCGGGGGAATCCACACCGTCGGCAGCGTTCCAGATCGCTGCAGTCGGTTGATGCCCCGAGCATCCAGCTTGTCGGTCTTGTTGATCGATCCACTCATCAGCTTCGCCTTCCGCGCATTGACCAATCGCGGCACCATCCCCGCCGCTTCGATCTCGTCGGTGATCCAGTACCAGTTGCCGATCGTCTCCACCGCAACCGGCGATCCTTGTTCGAATCCCTCGAGGAATCCTCGCAACGCGCCTCTTGCGTGATCGATCCGTTGCTCCCGTAGCACGTCCCCCGCCTCGTTCTGCACGCATGCCCACGTGTAATGCTTGTGCGAATCGAACGCGATACACTGCATCTTGCGCCTCCTTGCGGTGTTCGCCGCTTCCGTCACCGGCAGCCTACTGCACTGCCGGCAGAGGAGGCGCGCTTTCATAACATCACATACCTCAATTCGGTCGCCGACTCGGAGGAGTGGTATGTACGGCGGGCAGTAGCGGGAAATAGGTATGTGTCCCCCGACTGCTGAAGAACCGCTGCATGTCTGCCTCTGCAGGAGCGCAACCGTTGACGAGGCTGTACTGATGGATGTAGGCGAGGAACTGGCCCTGCCGGGCGGTGTACGCCTGGCTCATGGTGGTGCGGGTCGGGCTTTCATCAGTCACTCTTTTTCTCCGCGCAGACCCGGGCGAGGGTGGCCGCGATCTTCTTCTCGAAGCGGGTG
>Ga0247842_10006415_pt1 | contig 13314 bp, 15 predicted proteins | sample LaCruzMarch2015__3_FD_192411 | JGI IMG/M metagenome (GOLD analysis project Ga0247842, IMG submission 192411) | Freshwater microbial communities from meromictic Lake La Cruz, Castile-La Mancha, Spain - LaCruzMarch2015_19m | ecosystem: Environmental > Aquatic > Freshwater > Lake | place: Spain...
GGAATAGGTTCACCAGTAAAAGGTGATAGGTACATTCTTACAGACGGTGCTAATGCTGATAAAATATGCTACCATGATGGGGCGATATGGCAATATTTAACACCGGTACAAGGATGGTTAGTTTTCGATGAGGATTCAGATAAATTTTATAAGTTTATTACGTCATGGACCGAATATATTGGTCAGGCTGGGGCGGACGGTACAACGGGTGCTGTAGGTACTACGGGAGCTGAGGGTGCTGACGGAACTACAGGTATCGTCGGAACTACAGGCGCTGTTGGAACCACGGGTGCTGTAGGTACTACGGGAGCAACCGGAACTACCGGAGCAGATTTATTAGCATCGACTTATGTTGCTGAATATCATTGCCTCGAGATTTCTTATATTGAATAATATTTAAAAATGAGGGGAGTCGAAAGACTCCTCTCTAAAAATAATGAAAAAATATTGTATAGATTGTAAAAAAGAGATTTATTATAAAAGTACTAGATGTAAATCTTGCGCTAAAAAAGGAAATCAAATAGCCCGAATTGATGGTAGAAGTACTATAAAACATTATTGTATCGATTGTGGTAAAGAAATTTGGTATACGAGTACTCGCTGTAAAAAGTGTGCAAAACAAGGTAAGTTACATTCACAATTTGGTATGAAAAGACCTGATGTAAGTGAGAGAATGAAAGGAAATAACAATATAAATTTTATTGATGGAAGAACGATGTTGAAATACCATTGTTCAGAATGTGGAAAAGAAATAACTTATAATATTAATAGTAAAGGAAAATGTCAACAGTGTTATGATAGAGTGGGAGATAAAAATCCTAATTGGATTGACGGAAGAACTAATTTTCCATACCCAAAAGAATTTATAAAATTACGAAATACCATTCGTAAACGTGATGATTATAAATGTAAAAACTGTGGAATGACGGAAGAGGAACATTTAATAGTTATCGGTACTAATTTACATGTTCATCATATCGATTATAATAAAGAAAATTTAAAAGAAGATAATTTAATAACTTTATGCGGTGCATGTAATATTAGAGCAAATTATAATAGAGAATATTGGAAAGATTTTTATATTAATTTAATGAATAAAATTTTCTCAAAATAATAATTAAAAAGGAAAATTAATAATGGCGACTAAAAAAGTACCTATAATAGATGAATTTCCCTGGCAAGGTTCTGTTGTTAGGATAATACCATATACTACTTTATCAGAAGAATATACTGAGAAAGGTTTTAGATTTCTTATTAGTGCTGGAGATTATGAGAATACTATTGCTATTTGTACAAATGCAACTGGACCAGTATATACTTTTCTTACTCCTGCTGAAGGTTGGATATTATGGGTTAATAATTTAGATAAATATTATAAATTTGACGGAACTAATTGGTCTATAGATATTTCAGCAACAGGTACTACAGGAGCTACTGGTACTACGGGAGCTCAGGGCGAGACCGGTACTACAGGTGCAGGAGTAGATGGTACTACAGGCGCTGAAGGTGCTGATGGTACGACAGGTGCAACCGGAACAACTGGTGCTGGAATTTCTGGAACAACTGGAGCAATCGGAACTACAGGCGCCACAGGTACTACCGGCTCTGCAGCTGCTGCAGACTATCCTTGTTTAAGACCACGTAAATCTGGATGTCCATATACAATTCCAGGTTGGATTTCTTTTGCCTCATCTAATCAGGCATCACTTAATATTCTTTATTATATTCCTATTTTTCTTAATGAAACTATGACTTTTGATAGAATAACTATAAACGTTTCAACAGCTGGAGCTTCCGGAGCATTAGCAAGATTAGGAATTTATAATTCTACATCTGGAGTTCCAAGCACTCGTATTGTGGATTGTGGTACTGTTGCTACTGATAGTACTGGAGCAAAAGAAATAACTATAAATCAAACATTAAATAGAGGTTATTATTTTCTTTGTTGGGTTGGAGATAAAGATACAACATATAAATGCATGTCAGCTTCTGACTCTTGTTTACCCATTGGCGGATACAGAGTTAATAATACTGACTTAACTTTAACTGGTTATGAAGTTTTTTATTTAACCGGTCAAAGTGCTTTAGTTGCATCAGGATTTCCTGCTAATGCAGCTGCAGTAGAAGGAACAGACGCAGTAACTAGGGCAATAATTTTATTGCGGAGGTCAGCATGAGAATAGAGAGTTATGAGCAAGGTACTGGTAAATTAATTCAATTAGATGTATTAGATTATAAAACAGGAATATGGAATATTTATGATAATAAAGGGGAACTTTTAAGACAAGAAGTTATGAGTGAAAAACAAATAGAACAATTTAATGAAGAACAAAAGAATAATAGGGAAAAAGCCTTTAAGAATGAAACTGATGCAATATTTTTCCAAGTTCAGGCAGGAGAAAAATCTTCTCAGGATTGGGTAGATAAAAGAGCAGAAATAAGAGAACGATATAAATATATAGAACAGGGAGAGTAATACGAAGCAAAAACTAATAAAGAAAGGTAGTATTAAATGACTAAAAAAGAGCAGATAATAAAAAAATTAAGAAATTTACCTCAGAACGCAGGTAAATCTGATAAAGAGATGGAAGTTTTAGCTGACGAAGAGTTACAGAAAAAAGATATAATTGAGAATACTTTCGCAGCTACAGAAGAAGAAGAAAAATTTGTAAAAGATTTATTAAAGAAATACATGTCTCAGGGAAGCATCGAGACAGAAAGCGATAAATTAACTTTACAGCAATTACTATGTCAGGAATTAATAGCAGAAAGATTTAAACATTTATTGAAGGTTCAATATTCTGCTGCCAACCCAGCTCAAGATTTAGAGATAGTTGAGCAACTTGATAAAGTAGTTAAAAGAATTACTGAATTAAAAATAGAATTAGGATTATCTCAGAAAGACCGACAATCAGCAACATGGTTAGTTGAATGGGATAAGTTAAAGAGGAAAGCCTTAAATTATTACGAAACGCATAAAGGCTGTAATGTAGTAAAATGCCCTTATTGTTCTAAAATATTTTATCTATTATTAAAGACTGAATATTTAACTGCAGAGACATGTAGTTTTTTTAAAGGCACAGCCCTTTATAACCGAAGACTTATGGAAATGGTAGAAAAGAACCAGATTAGCAGACAAGATGCAGCAGACGTGCTCGGGGTTAATATACTTTATGTTGATAAGATTTTTGAGAATATCTATTTGAAAGAAAAAACAAATGAAAAATCATAAAAAAGTATGCACGTGTTCTTATTGTAAATCAAAATTCGGAAAAGATAATTATGCGTTCATAGATGGTAGAACTTTAAAAGATTATTTATGTAAAGATTGTGGTAAACCTATTTCAATAACATCAGCTCTTTACGGAAGTCATCAATGTAAAAGATGTAACAGACTCGGTAAACATCTAACAGAAGTTACAAAGAAAAAGATTAGTGAAAAAGAATCTGGTAAGAATCATCATTATTTTGGGAAAAAGTTATCACAATCCCACAAAGATAAAATATCAAAATCTCATTTAGATTTACATTTGACTGGTTTTTGGACAGGTAAGAAATTATCAGATGACCATAAAAGTAAATTAAGTGTATCTCATGGTGGCACAGGAATTCCGTATGAGAACAAGGATTATGATAGGTCGATTTTTACGCAAGAACTAAAAGAAGAAATAAGAGATAGAGATAATCATATCTGTCAGAATTGTGGCATGACTGAAGAGGAACATTTAATAGTTCTTGGGTATGTTTTAACAGTTCATCACATAGATTATGACAAAGATAATTGTTCTAAAGAAAATCTTTTAACTTTATGTAGCAATTGCAATATAAGAGCAAATTATAACCGGGATTACTGGAAAACTTTTTACCAACAGAAAGTGAAAATATCGTGATTGATAGAATAAACGAAGATGAGTTAGCGATATTCAACACATTGCACAACCCTATCGCTGCCACAGAAATTTTATTTAGCGATTTAGGAAATCTTTCTGAATTTGACGAATTTAAATTCTCCGAAGTAAGAAAATATCAGTGGGACTATCTGAGTTGGGATTATTTGCTCTTTGACAATGGAACTTATACAGAAAAAGAATTTTTTAATTTAAAAAAAGGTATGGCTGAAACTTATATCCTTGGTGGACGATTAACAGGAAAATCTCTACTTGGACTTATAGTTGATGCGACTTTAGCGTTATTTCACAATACGTTTCATAAAGGTTCTGTATCAAGTGCTGATGCCGAAAAAATAAAAAAGGTTATGGAACAAATTTTTGTTCCTTTGGAATTTCACCCAATATTAAAATTATTAAATATTCGAGTAATTAGAAATCCTTATCAAGCTAAAACCCCAGCAGGAACGATTTTAGAATCAGTAAATTCGAATATCGCTGGAAAAAATCCTGGCGGAAATTGGCACGGAAGGCATGATGAGAAAAATTTTGAGGAAGAGGCATCATATCTCACAAATCAGGTAACACATGAGAAGTTAATGGCTCAGTCAGAAATGGGGTGTATTCATCATTATACAGGAATGACTACATTCGCCAAAGAATCGCCAATGGGTAAAATTTTCTATGATTTAAAGAATGAAAGTAAAATAATTAATTTTCCTTCTTATGTTAATCATACATGGGATGCGGATAAAGAAGAAGCAGCGATTCGAGAATTTGGTGGTAAGTCATCTTCAGGTTATCAGGTGCAAATCGATGGTCAAGTAATTGAAAATGGTGAATCAGTTTATATAATTGAAAAAATAAGAGATACTTATCTTCGTGATGCGAACGGAACACCATTACCAATTAAAACTTTCGAAATAAATACTAATAATTTCTTTAGATTTAAAGACATAGTTATAGTAGATAGACCAAATAATGCCGATTCAATTCACATACACATGGATATCGGTGAAGGCGGAGCGCCAACGGAAATAATCGTTCTTTCTAAAATAAACGATGTTTATAAATATATTTATAACATCACCACATTTAAAATCGCTCCTGATGAGAACGAAGTAGTTGTTAGATATCTAATCGAAACAATGAAGGCAAATGTAATTGGAATAGATATCACATCGGGTGGTGGAAAAGCATTATTTTGCAATTTAGCGAAAGATTACAATAAAGAAAACGAGGAACACATCTTTGGAGTGTCTTTTAATGAGAAAATTGCAATAGGTTTCAAGCAAGATGAAAAAGGAAATTCTACTTCAGAACATGTTGAGGAATACATTGTTGATTGGAGCATCCAAAGATTAAAACAGATTTTTTATAACAGTAAAATTAGATGCCTTTACGATTTAAAGTTGGACGCACAGATGGACGGAATTATCGTAATGAAATCAGGTCAAAGAACTGTATATGGCTCTAAGTGTGCAAACCATTTACACCAAGCCTTCCAGGTTTTTAGCATTGTAGATTGGCAAACTGAATTTAAAAATATAAATCCTACTCAACGACAAAAATTGGGCTTGGGTTCCATGGGTAGTAAAAAACAACGAATAATATGAAAAGAAAATATACAGTACCCCAAAAAGAACATTTAAAAGAATATTTTAAAATTTATTATTTAAATAATAAATTAAGATTATTAAAAAAGCAAGAAGAGTATTATAAAAATCATAAACAAGAGCAAAAGTTATATTGTGATACACATAAAAAAGAGAAGGAATTATATCGTAAATTAAATGTATCTAAAATTAAAGAAACCAACAGAATTTATAGGTTAAATCACCGGGAAGAAATAATTGAATATAATAAGAATTACCGTGAAACGAATAAATCAGAAATAAGAGATAAAATGAAAATTTATAATTCCAAAAATAGAAGAAGAACGCAGGATTTGATAAATAAAAAACGAAGAGAAAACGATACATTTAGATTGATTGGAAATTTAAGACATAGAATATGGAATGCATTAAAAGGAAACACCAAATCAAAATCTACTCTTAAGTTATTGGGTTGTTCTGTTGAGAAATTGAAGAAGCATCTGGAACTTAATTTTAGTGAAGGTATGTCTTTTAAAAACTACGGAAAATGGCATGTGGACCACATAAGACCATGTGCATCATTTGATTTAAATGAACCTTCAGAACAACGTAAATGTTTTCATTATACAAACCTTCAGCCCTTATGGGCGAAGGATAATTTATCAAAAAACGATAAATTTTATTAAAAGAAAAGGAGATAAAATATGGATTCTCTCGGGGGCGGGTTATTCAATGCGTTTTTAAATTACTTATATGCTACTGGCGGAATTTCAATTCCAAAAGATTATCATAGCCAGTGTGCAGAAGTAAAAAATATGTTAAGTAATGATGTTACCGGAACAATTACTGCAGTTACTGATTATGCGGTAAATTCTGCGTCTGAGACGGTGTATTCCATTGAATCTTCTAATGAAACAATCGAGAAATTATTAAATTTGTGGTTATCTAAGATAAATTTAATGGTTAATGGTGTCCCGACGGGTATACATGAGTTAACCAAGGAGTACTACAAAGAACGCTGGCAAGGGTCATCTTTATGTTTACTCAGGGTTAGTTCATGGAAAAACATTACAGTCGATTCCACAACTATTTCAGTACCCACAGTATTGTGGTTCGTAAATGGTTCGTCAGTTTATGTTAAAAGAGATGATAAGAACTTTAAATTAGGTTCTGATAAATTTTTCTTGGACCAAGAATTTAAAAATGAAGTTCCTAAAAATAAAGATGAAAATATTATAGTTAATAAACCTTATGCACGTTGGTTTGATAAATACCCTTCACCGTATTTAGTTCGCAGTGGAGTTCTTAAGAATTTTTTAGGTATCAGAGCTATTCAAAATAAATCAGATGAAGTAATTACGAAAGTATTACCGTATTTATTAAACATAACTAAAGGTACCGAGAGGCTCTTTATAGATGGTAAGGTAAATTATACAGATGGAGATTTAACCCAGTTAGTAGATAATTTTAATGAATATTTAAAAACGTATCAAGCCGAAAAAGATGCAACACCAGTTAACGCTGTACCGTTTGACCAAAAGATTGAACACATTATCCCTGATTTAACTAAAATTTTATCTGAAGAATTATACAGACAGGGATATCGTGCTTTACTTTGTGGATTAGGATTTATTGATGTATTGCAGGGAGTATCGAGTACCAGAAAAGAATCAGTATTGAATCCTAAGCCTTTTATTGCCGAAGTTAACGCTGGCGTAGATGGTTTTAAGACTGTTCTTTTAGAAATAATTAATATTATAATCGCTAAAAATAAAGCAGACCATAAGAAATTATTTAGCGAAAATAATGAATTAAAAATAACGAATTCACCGCTCAAGATTAACGTCGAAGTTATTTTAGACCAACTTCGAAGTGGATTTGTTTATGGTATTATATCTGTTCAGTCTTATCAAGAAATTTTAGGAATCGACCCGGATAAAGAACTTCAGAGAATGAAGAAAGAATGGAATGATGGATTAAGAGAAATATATTATCCTCATTTAATTCAAAATCAGGAGGCTACGCCTGATAATGAAGTTAAACCGGCTCCGATTACTAAGAAACAAATCGAAAAGATTCAAGAAAAAACTAAAGTTCCTCCGAACATGAAAAAAGCAGAAGTTATTAACGAACCAATTGACCCGAATTTAGAAAATTTAGAAGAGGCACCGTATTCAATGGATAGTTATCCTGATTATTTAAAAAAATATCCTAAACACGCTATTGAAATATGGGTAAGTACTTGGAATAGTGTCTATGAGAAAACAAAAGATGAAGCCAAGGCTTTTAAAATTGCTTGGAATGCTTTGCAGAAATATATGAAAACTTTAAAAGAAAAGAAATAATGACACAATATATGAAGAACAATAATCGATGTTTAGATTGTGGTATTCAGATAGACGATAGGGCTAAACGTTGCTGGGGGTGTTATCTCAAATGGAGAGAAAATCCAAAAAATCACCCTAGTTATACCAACGGTATTACATTAGAAAAGCATTATTGTTTAGATTGTAATAAGGAAATAAATTATAAGGCAGAACGATGTAGTGTTTGTGCTAATGAAAAAATTAATAATCCTAACTGGAAGAATGGGAAACCGCACTGTATAGAATGTGGTAAATTGTTAAGCGATTATAATGCTAAAAGATGTGTAAAATGTTATTCACCAATATTCAAGAATCAGGGTAAAGAGCAGCTAGGAAATAATCATCCTAATTGGCAAGGCGGTAAGTCTTTTGAGGAATACGGTAAAGAATTTGATTCTTCTTTAAAAGAACAAATAAGATTTAGAGACCATTATGAATGTCAAAACTGCGGTTGTTCTCAATTAGAAAATGGAAAGCAGTTAGATGCTCATCACAAAGATTATAATAAAAAGAATAATATTTTAACCAATTTAATCGCACTATGTAAAAGTTGCCACACGAAAACTAATTTTAATCGTAATTATTGGAAAGATTTTTATAACAAAAAGTTAATACAGGGGGTATTATAATGGAAAATAAAAAATTATTAGCAGAAGCATTATTAGAGTTAGCTAAATCCTCCACGACTGAAATAGTTGAAGCTGCAGAGGATAAAGAGTTAATCGATGCTGCTTCTAAACTAGGAATCGTCTTGCCGAGTCCCGACCTAGCGGTACTCAAAACAGTTTATGCTGAAATAGATAAAGTTAATTTAAATGGAGTGGTTCTTTCCAGAAAAGCAGTAGAAGCAGGATTACTTACATTAATAGGTAAGCAAATGAACTGGGAACACTTAGGTGCTTACAATGTTTGTGGATATATTATCAATTCCAGTATTAAGGAAGATAAGATTGAAATCATCGCAGTAGTATTTAAGTCTTTATTTCCAGAAGAATTTGATATTGTTCAAGAAAAATTTAAAAAAGGAACATTAGCAGTATCATTTGAAATTTGGAATGTAGACCCAACGACACACCAATCAGTAGTTTCCGAACTGGCTGATGGGAATGTAGAAATTAATCCCATAATTTTTCATGGTTGCGGATTATTATTAACGTCCGCTCCCGCCTGTCCGAAAGCTAAGATTTATAAATTGTTAGCTAAAAAAGAAGAAGATAAATCTTTTACGGAAGATTTAGTATTTGCACGTATGGCTATTGAAGAGCCTAAATGCAATAACTGTCAGAATTGTACTTGCGAAAAGGAGGTAAAAATCGTGGAGGAAATCAAAGCAGAGGAAATTAAATCCGAGACTGCTCTTGTGGTTATTCCAGAAGAAACAGTCGCAGAAGTTAAATTATGTCCTGAATGTAAACAGCCATTAAAAGAAGATGAGGAAGAAATATGTGCTGTTTGTAAAACAAAAAAAGAAGAGGAAAAAGATAAAGCCGAAATTATTCCCGAAATCAAAGTCGAAGAGACTAAATTAGAAACTGAAGTCAAACTAGAGGAGGTTGCGAAGACCACACCCGAAGAGACTAAGGTAGAAGATGAAGTCAAACCCGAAGTTGTCGAGGAAGTAAAAGCAGCAGAAGAAGTACCTGTCGAGGTTAAGGCAGAAGAAATAAAGGAAGTAAAAGTCGTAAAAATTACCACTGAAGAAACTAGCGTAAGAGTTGAAGTGCCGGAAGGAGACGGTTATAAAACCGAACTCAGAGCATTTCGAAGAGTTACGACAGAATTCGATAATGGTAAACAAGATGTTCATGAAGAAGATGTTGCGATTGTCAACAGATATCTTCAGGCTCAATTGGACGAAGCTGTAAATACTGCGAAAGCAGAGAAAGATGTAGAAATTGCAAAACTGAAGGAAGAACTTGAAGCTGCGAAGCAGCCAAAAGAGATTGTCAAGGCGAGCGAAGAGGAAACCACTCAAGCAGACCTTACAGTGGGCGAAGTAAATACCACTGGTAAAGATTTGGAACTAGAGAGGCAAAAAGATAATGTAAATAAGTTCATAGCCTCGAAGCATAAAAAATAAGAAAGATATTATTAAAAAAAGTAACACAATGGCATGATACATGCCGAAAGGAGTCAAAGATGGAAAGAAAAGATGTGATTGACAGGGCATACCAGCTCATTAATGAGCCGATTGACCCGAATTTGAAGTGTGCTGTAGAGTTAGTTGACATTGTCAACTACAAAGAATCAGAAGCGGGTGAGACAGTAGAATATTTTGCTTCTTCTGCTCAGGATAGGGCTGCTGATGATATCTATGCTGCTGATGCAAATGGTACTTTAACGTATCATAAAATCGGTTTAAAGACCGTTACTGCTCTTACCTTCGTTGGTTTGCAGTCTAAATTAGAGACTGTATTAATTGACGAGATTTTGAACAGCAAGGACCAGTCCGCTTTAGCGCAGAAGAAAGAAGCTATCATCCGTGCTATGGACTGCGAAGAGGTAAAAAGGATTTTGAATCTTTGTTTAGCTGTTGCCTCACAGGAAGTAAATAAAGTTACTGGTATGGATTTACTCGATACTATTATCTTGATGAAAGAGAAAGTATCAAACTATGCGACAGATTATGTTCTTTTAGTTGCTTCCGATGTTATGAACGAAATCGAAAGCTATGATAAAGATAATGTTTCTACATTTAATTACAAGATGTCAATCAAAGAAGAGTTAGCTAAGATTGGTATCGTAAAGATTGTAAAAGTATTAGGGGATTCTGGTTTAGCTGGTTCTTCTACTCCTACGTTAGCTGCTGGTAAGGCTATCTTAGTGGGTCGTAATTCTGGTTTAGCTGCTGGAAGACCTATCACTTTCTTGCGTAGAAAATTCAGCAAAGAAATCGCTGAGTTATCTGGTGCTGGTGAAGGTGCTGTTCGTTTAATCGATGTCGCTAAGACACCGACAATTGTAAATGGTTCTAGTGCCAATACTCTTGGCTATGGGGTTTTCGGCTACGAATCAATTATTCAGGTTTTGACAAACTACCGTGCAATCGCATGGTCGGATGATATTATCAGCTAAGTCTAGTTGATACTGATATGGGGGGAGACAATCGTCTCCCTCCCCAACAATTATCAGAAAGGAATAATAAAAATGACTAAGAAACAAGAATACATGAAAAAATATAGAAAAGAACACTTAGAAAAATTAATACAATATGATAGAGAGCAATATATAAAAAATAGAGATAAAGAAATTCAGTATGCGAAGGAATATCGTGAAACGCATAAAGAAGAAATGAAAGAGAAACGTTTCGCAGATTATGAAGTCAATAAGAGTAAATTACTGAAGAGACATAGAGAGTGGTCTAAAAATAATAGAGAAAAAATTAATCAATATGTAATTAACAAACGAATCAAAGATATTAATTTTAGATTAACCGGAAGTCTCAGAAATAGAGTTCGCAAAGCAGTGAAAGGTATAAATAAAAGTAAATCAACGATGGAATTAATTGGGTGTTCTATTGAATATTTAAAACAATATCTTGAGAAATTATTTATTTCTGGTATGAATTGGGAGAATTACAATTATAGAGGTTGGCACATCGACCATAAAAAACCATGTGCAAGTTTTGACCTAAGTAAACCATCCGAGCAACACAAGTGTTTTCACTACACAAACCTTCAGCCGATGTGGAGAGAAGACAACCAAAAGAAAGGTAGTAAACAATGATTGAAAGATTGAATAAACGAAACATGATGGACGTGTATGAGTTTGTACAGAAAATAAAAGACCGGTTTGAAGATTTCTACATTACGTGTGAGAATCAGAGATTATTTTTAACTGATTTTAAGTTAATTACTAAAATATTAGAAAAACAGGAAATTTATTCAGTTTATGATAAAGGCGTAAAAGGATTAATGATTATTTTCAAAGAAAAAGGATTTAGACCTTATATTAAAATACTTTCAGAGAATCGTAAAGCGGAATCTGCGCTTATTAAATATTTAATGATGAATTTTTCCGAACAAGACCTGTATATTAAGGTAAAGAAAGAAAATCCGTTGGCAAAATATTTAAAATATTTTGGATTTGTTCAAACCGGTGATAGAGGTTTAGAAGTTTTATTATTTAGAAAAGGCATTCGTATCCTTCACAAGATGTTGCCCAAAGACATACTGCTCAATGATGACGAAGAAAGGTTATATTAAAAATGGGATATAATGTAGGTTATAATAATCCGAATTACAGGGGTGGAAAGCCAAAATGTATTGTTTGCAATAAAGAATTAACTCACAGAAAGAAAAATTCCACCTGTAGAGAATGCAGAAAACGGATTAAACAAGAAAAAGAAACATGTAGATGTGGAAATCACAAGAGCAAAGTATCAGAAGTATGCATTAAATGCGATTCTATTCGTAAATCTTTGGAGTTTAAAGGTAAGAATAATCCGATGTTTGGGAAAGAAGATAATTTAAATCCTAATTACAAAGATGGAAGAACTTTAAAAGAATATAAATGTAAAGAATGCAATAATATAATTCATTATTATACTGCAACTAAAGGAACCGGATTATGTCCAGCATGTTCTCGAAAAGGAAAGAGGAATTTTAGGTATATTGATGGCAGAGCTTCTAAAATTTATCCAATAGAATTCAATAATATTTTGAGATTAAAAATATTATCAAGAGATAAATACAGATGTACAAAATGTGGCATGACGAATAGAAAACATAAATCGATTTTCAATAGAAATTTAGAAATACACCACAAAGATTCAGATAAGAATAATAATTTAACTAAAAATTTAATAACATTATGTAAATTCTGTCATCAAGACATAACATTATCAAGGAGGAAATCAGCGTGCAAAATATCATAATTAAACTTCGTGATGCAATAGAAGATAACTATAAATATACTACTGATTCATTTGAGTATATTACTTCTAAAGTTTTTACGTTAACTGAGGCTAATATCGATGTTACTTCTTTAGCGTGTTATAAAAATGGAACTTTATGGGCTGCAGCTAATTACAGTTATTCGGCTACAACTGGTAAAGTTACGGTAACTGGTACTTTAACTGCGGGAGATGTATTAGAATTTGTTTATAATGCTTATGCAAAATATAGTGATAACGAACTCCGTGGATACATTCGAGCTGCATTAGGTTATTTAGCAATTGAAAAATATAAAACATTTGTATCAAGAAGCGATAACACTATTTATCCAACACCAACTGAAAATGAAGAATATTTAATTTCATTTATATCAGCGGTATTGATTAAAGGAGCAATTTCTTCTTATAAAACTCCAGAAATTACAGTTAATTTTAATGATAAAATGTCAAAAGAAGATAAAATTCGTCAAGCGATTAGACAATTTAGCAAAACATATGGTATATTAGATTATGTAGAATTAGATGAAGAGGAATTAACCGAAGAAGACGACGAGGAATGCTAAAATGGATAG
>Ga0247842_10006417_pt1 | contig 13309 bp, 9 predicted proteins | sample LaCruzMarch2015__3_FD_192411 | JGI IMG/M metagenome (GOLD analysis project Ga0247842, IMG submission 192411) | Freshwater microbial communities from meromictic Lake La Cruz, Castile-La Mancha, Spain - LaCruzMarch2015_19m | ecosystem: Environmental > Aquatic > Freshwater > Lake | place: Spain...
AAAGGTGCCCGGAACTTATGAGGTAAAGCTATCGGTCGAAGCCGGAAATCCCGAAGTGGATATCAGGATTGATAAGGATAAGATGGCAACACTCGGACTTTCGACGGCTACGGTTGGGATGACCCTCCAGAATGCTTTCAGCGGTAATAACGATGCCCGTTACAGGGATGGCGACTCAGAATATGACATCAATGTAATGATGGACCAGCTTGACCGCAACAGTATCAACGACGTTTCGGGGCTTTCATTTATCAATGACAGAGGACAAAGCATCCGGTTGAACCAGTTCGCCAAAATCAGACCCTCGAGCGGCACCACCCAGCTCCAGCGTTACAACCGGGTTCCTTCGGTAACGGTACAATGCCAGGTTATCGGCCGTCCAGTCGGGTCGGTTGGCGAGGATGTTATGAAGGCGGTGAATGGCATGCAGCTCCCTGCGGAAATTGTGATCATCCCCGAGGGTGACATGAAATACCAGACTGAAGCATTCGGGAGCATGGGGCTTGCTTTCCTGGCATCAATCCTGTTTGTATACCTTATCATGGTTGCCCTTTATGATTCATACATCTATCCGTTTGTGGTGCTATTCTCCATCCCGCTGGCCATCATCGGCGCCCTGCTTGCCCTGGGACTCACCATGCAGTCACTGACGATTTTTTCCATACTGGGCATGATCATGCTTGTGGGACTGGTGGGTAAGAATGCAATCCTGCTGGTCGATTTCACCAACCAGTCGAGGGCGGAGGGTCACTCCACGATGGATGCCTTGCTTTTGGCAGGCAGGGTGCGAATGCGCCCTATTCTCATGACAACATTGTCGATGATCTTTGGGATGTTGCCCATTGCGCTGGCAACAGGAGCAGGTTCAGAATGGAAGAATGGCATGGCCTGGGCCCTCATCGGCGGATTAACAAGTTCGCTTTTCCTTACCCTGATTGTAGTTCCGGTTGTTTATTACCTGATTGATTCCCTGAAGTCGAAAATGACCAGAAAATAGCGGTAGGGGATGATGAAGTGAATGCATGTTGGCATGATAACTTATGCAATTATGCCAGGATGCAGGATCACTTATATTAAAAAAGTTTCCTTTTTTTTAAAAAATTGTATATTTTTACTTAGATTTACAATCTAAACAATTTATTTATGAAAACAGGAAAAATTTACTTGGGGCTATTGGCAGTTATTACTGTCTTTATGCTTAATTCATGCACACCACCAGTTACTTTAACCAGTTGGAAAAATCCGGATAGCAAAGCCCAGATATCAAAAGTGGTGCTTATGCCCATGTTTGACAAACTGGAATTCATTAAGCCATTTGAGTTATCAATGGATGCCTATTTCGAGAAGCAGGGGCTTAAAACATTAGGGTCGCTCGATTTTCTCAATCCGAATATTAAATATTCGATTGATGAGATCAAGAAAAAATGCGACAGCCTTGACGCAGATGGGATTTTAGTCTTTATTTACAAAGGTACTGACAAGACTGAAAATTACATTCCGCCAACCACCTATTACACCGGTGGATATGGTGGCTACTGGGGCGGTGGCTACTGGGGCGGTGGATATTATGGCGGTTATTATGGTGGATATGGAGGAACCGTTTCAACTGGCGGATATTGGACCACCACCTCTGTGATCAACCTTTCAGCCAGTCTTTATTGCTGGGGTTCAAAAGATGCCGTATGGACCGGTGAAGTGACCATTACAGACATGCAATATGTTGACCAGGCTGCAGTTGAGATTGCCCAGGAGATTTTTGCCGACTGGCAGAAATACGGGTTGTTGAAGCCGGAGGTGACTGCAAAAAAATAGAGAGTGACGGGCTCATTTCTAATTTTTTTCTGATAGTTTCCTTTAATCTTATGTTAAATTTAAAAATCAAAGCCTATGAAAAAGTATTTAGCAGAATTTATTGGAACCTTCAGCCTGGTGCTGTTTGGTTGCGGATCGGCTGTAATTGCGAGCCATGATGTGGTTGGCCCTGGTGGAGTCAGTGCCCTCGGAATAGGCCTTCTCGGAATTTCGATTGCATTCGGATTTGCGGTTGTGGCCATGGCATATGCCATCGGCGGCATTTCAGGATGCCATATTAACCCCGCTGTTACCATTGGTGTTCTGGTTGCCGGAAAGATGGAGATGAAAGATGCTGTCGGATACATTGTATCACAATGCATCGGCGCAACTCTGGCAGCAGCAGTGTTATTTCTAATCGTAAGCGGCCGCCCCGAATATCAGTTGGGTGAGTATGGACTGGGAGCCAATGGCTGGGGCCCGGGTTACCTGGCGGAGTACAGCACGCTTAGCGCATTCCTGATCGAAACTGTGATGACCTTCCTGTTCCTCTTTGTCATCCTGGCAGTTACCTCTAAATTTGGCAATGGAACCATGGCCGGGCTTGCAATTGGTGTTACGCTGATGCTGATCCATCTGGTTGCTATTCCCATTACAGGCACTTCAGTAAACCCGGCACGCAGCCTGGGCCCTGCTTTGTTTGCCGGTGGCAAAGCGCTTGCACAACTATGGTTGTTTTTTGTTGCCCCGATCCTGGGCGCGGTGCTCGCAGCCCTGGTCTGGAAATTCGGATTTGAAAAGGAATAGCTGCTGATTCCATAAGTTTTACCCCGGCTGATCGAGTGTGCAATAAAATGCAACCTCAAGTACCCGGTACAAAGTACATCGTCGTGCAGCCTTTCATGGCATGCAGGGCGATGTTTTTGTTTTTTTCCTACTTTTACGGATCTGATTCCCTATCGTCATGTTAGTTGATTTTCTTAAGGACCTGCGCAGGCGTGACCACAAACCCCGGTTTGGCGGACTTGAAATATTGAAATATATAGGACCCGGTTTACTTGTCACGGTTGGTTTTATCGATCCGGGCAACTGGGCTTCAAATATTGCTGCCGGCTCTGAATTTGGTTATGAATTGCTCTGGATGGTCACCCTGTCGACCATTATGCTGATCATTCTACAGCATAACGTTGCCCATCTTGGCATCGCCACAGGATTATGTCTATCGGAGGCCGCCAACATGCATACGCCCCGATGGATTTCGAGAAGTGTTCTGATTACGGCTATGGGCGCCTCCATCTCTACCTCCCTCGCTGAAATACTTGGGGCCGCAGTTGCGCTCGATATGCTTTTTGATATTCCGATCCCGGCTGGCGCCATCATTGCATTCGTGTTTGTAATAATCATGCTGTTTACCAATTCTTATCATAAAATCGAAAAATTCATTATTGCCTTCGTATCCATCATCGGATTGTCATTTTTATATGAACTTACACTGGTTGATATCAATTGGGTCGAAGCTGGAATTGGCTGGGTGAAACCCAGTATTCCACAAGGTTCTATGATTATTGTGATGAGTGTACTGGGCGCTGTGGTCATGCCGCATAACCTGTTTCTTCATTCCGAAATTATTCAGAGCCGCCAGTGGAACCTGGAAGACGAAAAAGTGATTAAACGCCAGTTGGATTATGAACTTTTCGATACACTTTTTTCCATGGTGATTGGCTGGGCTATTAACAGCGCGATCATCCTGCTTGCTGCCACCGCATTTTTCACCAACCATATACCGGTGAGTGAATTGCAGCAGGCCGAAGGTATTCTTAAACCCCTTCTCGGAAATAATGCGGCAGTTGTTTTTGGTGTGGCGCTTCTTTTTGCCGGAATCGCCTCGACAATTACCTCAGGTATGGCAGGCGGGAGTATATTTGCCGGTCTTTTCGGAGAGCCATACGATATCCGCGACAGCCACTCAAGGCTCGGTGTACTCATATCACTGGTAATAGCCCTGCTTATTATTTTCCTCATCAGCAATCCCTACCAGGGATTGATCATCTCCCAAATGGTGCTGAGCATTCAATTGCCTTTCACCATCTTCCTGCAGATTTATCTGACCTCATCAAAAAAGGTTATGGGTAAATATGTGAATACGACCTCTACAAAGGCTGTCCTTCTTACGGTTGGCGCGATTGTGGCCTACCTTAATGTAAGATTGCTGATTAGTTTCTTTTGAAAATCTTTACCTTTGGCGCAGGAAACAGAGAGGAGGTTGGCAAGTTGGTAAGTTGGTAAGTTGGTAAGTTGGTAAGTTGGTAAGTTGGTAAGTTGGTAAGTTGGTAAGTTGGTAAGTTGGTAAGTTGGTAAGTTGGTAGAAAGAAACGGGGAACAATTTAGCAGGATTTTGGATTTCAAATTTTTTAAATTTCATTTTTACAGTAAACGATGCCTTCGAATCGTAAGATATACTTGGCTCTTTTTATACTGCTGGCTTTATCCGCTGTGGTTAGGGGGTTTATTGCGGGTTTTATTGAATTGGGCAATGACGAGGTTTACTACTGGACTTACGCAAAATTTCCTGCACTCAGTCACTTTGATCATCCACCCATGGTGGGCATTGTAATCCAATTTTTTACATTAAATCTCTACCTCGACAGTGAATTTTTTCTGCGCTTTGCCTCCGTAGTATTGGGGACACTGAGTACAGGGATGATGTTTCTGATAGGCCGTCATATTAAAAATCCGATTACGGGATTTTATGCCGCACTGTTATTCACGGCATCTTTCTATGGTTTTATCCTGAGCGGAGTTTTCATTTTACCCGATTCACCCCAGGTTTTCTTTTGGCTGGTAACACTTTTTTTCCTTTTAAAATCCCTACCCGACCGGGAGATGACGACAGAAAGCCGGAATTTCCTCTTTTATGCAGGGGTCACAGCAGGACTGGCATTGCTATCGAAGTACCATTCAGTTTTCCTGGTTGCCGGGACATTTATCTATCTTTTACTTTATAACCGAAACTGGTTCAGGGCCAAAGAAACGTATGCCGCTTTTTTCATTTTTATCCTTCTGTTTTTTCCTGTTGTTTTCTGGAATATTGAAAACGACTTTATAAGTTTCACATTTCATGAAAACAGGGTTTGGATTACTGAATCCGGATTTCAGCCGCAATATTTCCTGACCGAGATCGCCGGGCAGTTTTTTTACAATAATCCCGTAAATGTGGTCATCATCATTGTGGCGATGATTGCGCTTATCCGCAGGAAGCAGTTTCTGGATGTATCGTACAGGCGCATTATTTTATGGACCAGTGTGCCGCTGTTTGCTATTTTTATTTCCTTTTCCCTGTTCCGCAGCACCCTGCCGCATTGGACAGGCCCGGCTTATCTTGGTTTTATCCTGATAGCGGCAGCCTGGCTTGCTGAGCCAAAGCGAAGTACCGATTCCAGGCGAAAACTGGTTCCCTGGCCGGTAGCCATTTCTCTTGGCTTTCTGCTTTTTATTGTCGTTACGGCCATCGGACAGATTCGTTATGGCTGGATTTCACTCAAGCGGGACAAAATAGATGATGTCTCACTTGACATGTATGGATGGCGGCAGCTTGGTGAAAAATTTGCACCCATGGTAAAATGGGATGAAGAACATTTCCTGATCGACAAAGGATCACCTATACTGACATTCCGGTGGTTTCCTGCAGCCAATTTTGACTATTACCTGGGGCGGAATATCAATAAACCCGTATATGCCCTGGGGGAGCTGGAGCGGATTCATAAATATTACTGGATTAATCAGTTACGGGGAGACATAAAAAAAGGAAGCGATGCTTATTACATTGCATTGAGCGATGATTATGAAGACCCGATTGCTTTGTACGGGCATCTGTTTGAAATGGTTCTTCCGTCCGACACCTTGTTCATTACCCGAGGCCATGATACCGTGCGCATGGCCTTTATATTCAGGCTGGTGGACCTGAAGCAGGATCTGATTTTCAACCGGGAAAAAAATCCCGCCCCCAGGAAGGCCGAAAAGGCAGACACTCTTTCCTATTTCCTGAACCAGATCCGGTCTGACCGGCAATACCTGGATCTCCTTGAGAAACGGTCGGTCAGGCTAAAAATCTCCCTCGATGACCTGATCAGGGAGGAGGCTATTAAAATGTACCAGGATTCGAAACTCAAACTGGTACTGCCTGATACGAACCATTGGAAATAATCGTAAAATAAAATCTGCTCCCTTCTCCTTCGACACTTTCAGCCCATATTTCTCCACCCAGTTTTTCAATAAATTCTTTACAAACAATCAAACCCAATCCGGTGCCAGTCTCGTTTGCAGTCCCGGATGTCTTTATTTTACTGTCGATGCGGAACAACCTTGCCAGATTTTCATCGGAAAGACCAACTCCATTGTCAATAATTCCTACTTTAACCTGATCATGATGCGATTCGATCCCAACCCTAATTTCTCCATCGCGGTTGACATACTTAATGGCATTCGACAGAAGATTCCTGATTACGAAACCGATCATTCCTTTGTCGGTAGTAATCATAACCGGCCGGGGAGGATCATAGATCAGTTTTATTTGTTTTTGCTGAATCAACGGCATGAGCACTTCCAGCGTTGTTTGAATTTCCTCAGTGAGATCAAATGTTTCAGGAGTAACAATAATTCTGTTGGTTTGTGTTCGGCTCCAGGCAAGTAAATTCTCCAGCAGCAGGAAGATGTTTTCAGCCGAACCGGCGATATTGGCGATGAATTTTTTTCTTTCTTCGGGAGTGAACGAATCATAATCATCCCTGAGCAGATTTGAGAATCCAAGCAGAGCATTGAATGGACCTTTTAAATCATGGGCAATGATTGAAAAGAACACATCTTTTGCCTGATTTGCTTCTTTCAGCTCTTTTTCGCGGCTACGGAGCAAATCAAATGCAAACGAGAGATTATCCTTTTGGTTTGAGATGATTGCATTTTGTTTTTCAAGTTCACGATTGACTTTTCGTCTTTTACGGATATCCAATATCACGATTAGGACAAAAATCAGGATTAGTAATGTTGAAAATATTCTGACAGTGAATGTGTTATTAATTTTTGCCCTTAGCAACTGGTTCTCCTGATCCATTTTTTCTGATTGGTAACGGGCTGTGATTTCAGCAATCTGACGTTCTTTTTCAAGATTAAAGATGGAGTCGTTCAGTTTAATAAACCGTGACAGATAGTCAAACGCAAGCTGATGTTTACCAATCCTGGCGTAATATTGACTAAATCCCTGATATACAAAGGAACGTTCGTAAGGAAGGTTGTGTTTTTGTGTAATTGTATCGGCCATGGCTAAATAAAATAACGCACTGTCATACTGATTCAAATTCAGGTACGCATCTGCGATATTTCCGGCGATGATGGCTATCCTGCGGTTTTCTTGGTTGTTAACCGCATTCTGATAGGCTAATAAAAAGTATTTCAGCGCTTTATGATACTCTTTTGTGTCGACATAGAGAATTGCCAGATCGTGGCTGATGAATTGTTCTTCAATCATACTGCCCGATTTTTTTGCAAGTTCCAGCGCCTCCAACCGCAGTTCTTTTGAGTTTGCGAGATCTTTCAGGAGGTAGTAGTCATTTGCCTTCTCATTCATAGCCGTCACCATTTTTCCAGTATCTTTTAACAAAGTGGCTTGAGAAATCGCCTGATCGAGAAATTGCATCGATTCCTGATATCTGTGTAAAAATCGGTAGTTTAATCCCAGATAAAGATTTGTCTGCATCATTGAAGGGATGTCGTTAATGGTCTTTGCCCGGCTTAAAACCTTCAGAAAAATGGCTAGAGATTTATTATAATCAGCCTGCGAAAAAAGTGCAAGACGTGCTTGCTGAAGCATTACCTGAATTTCCAGTGTGTTAGTTTCAGCTGTTGTAACTCTCTGCCTATGTATGTAAAGGATTGCTTCGCTAAGGGTTTTTTCAGCATTCACAAGGTCCTTATCCTTTTCATAATACCCGGCCATGGTAATCATGGCGTTGATTTTAGTTTCAATCGGCGCCACGCTGATCAGTTTTTTCAGGCTATCGTATTCCTGTTTGGCCGGAAAAGCGGTTGATAATCCCATCAGGAATAATATGGTCATCAGCGAATTTTTCATGATGAACCAGTTGTCATTTCGGGCCAACCATTTTTCGGGGATCTACCGCACGGTTGAAATCCTCTTCTGAAATCAATCCCGATTCCATGGCAGCCTGACGCAATGTTTTATGCTCCTGGTGTGCCTTCTTGGCAATTTTTGCTGAATTATCATATCCGATTATCGGGTTCAGCGCTGTAACCAGCATGAGGGAATTTTCAAGGTTTTTGTTGATTGCCGCCATATTTGGTTCAATGCCGAGTGCACAGTTGTCGTTGAATGAAACACAGGCATCACCAAGTAAACGTGCCGACATCAGCAGGTTGGAGATCATCAGGGGTTTGAATACATTTAATTGAAAGTGGCCGCTGATTCCGCCGATATTGATGGCCACATCATTGCCAAGCACCTGGGCACACACCATGGTCATAGCTTCCGGTTGGGTGGGGTTCACCTTCCCGGGCATGATGCTGGAGCCGGGTTCATTTTCAGGGAGCCTGAGTTCACCGATGCCACAACGCGGACCGGAGGCCAGCAAACGGATGTTGGAGGCAATGTGCATAAGGCTGACGGCCAGTGTTTTCAGGGCGCCTGATGTTTCAACCATCGCGTCGTGGGCCGACAGCGATTCAAATTTATTTTCAGCCGTGACAAACGGGAGATTGGTGAGTTCGGCGATCTTCTTAGCCACCAGCACATCATACCCTTTGGGCGCATTTAAGCCGGTGCCAACAGCTGTTCCGCCGAGTGCCAGTTCCGCGAGATGCGGAAGCGTGTTCCGTAGCGCTTTCAACCCGTGTTCCAGCTGGGAAACATACCCTGAAAATTCCTGGCCCAGGGTGAGCGGGGTTGCATCCATAAGGTGGGTACGACCGGTTTTTACGATCTCTTTGAATTCTTCAGATTTCTTTGTAAAAGTACCCTTAAGCAATTCGACCCCGGGGATGGTGGTTTCCGTCACCATCTTATAAGCGGCAATGCTCATGGCTGCAGGAAATGTATCGTTTGACGATTGAGATTTATTTACATCATCGTTGGGATGAATCACGGTTTTACCTTCTCCGCCGAGTATTCCGCCATTTAACACATGTGCACGGTTGGCAATCACCTCGTTAAGGTTCATGTTGGTTTGTGTACCTGAACCGGTTTGCCAGATCACCAGCGGAAACTGACTGTCATGCTGCCCATCAAGGATTTCATCACAAACCTTAACAATCAGATCCATTTTTTCTTTGGGAAGAACACCAAGATCAGCGTTTACCATTGCAGCTGCTTTTTTGAGGATGGCCATTCCCCGGATCATCTCAATTGGCATCGAACCGGGCTCTCCGATCTTGAAATTGGTGAGTGAACGTTGTGTCTGGGCTCCCCAGTATTTGTCCATATCAACCTCAATGGGTCCCATGGTGTCTTTTTCGATACGTGTCTTCATGGCTATTTTTTTATTGGTTTGTTCACGAAAATTATTTCAGCAAAGGTTCGATGTTTTCAACAGGATCGCCGATAACGGCCTTGTATTTGCCCTCAACCACCGGCCGTTGCATAAGTTTTGGGTTTTGAAGAATTATTTTGATCAACTCATGATCTTCAAAATTTTTCCCTTTGAGGTTTTGTTTGAAATAGTCCTCCTGGGTCCGCAAAAGATCGGCTGGTTTTTTATTCAGCTTGATCAACAACTTTTCCATCTCCTTTTCCGTCATGGGATGTTTAATATATTCAACAACCTCAAATGCCTTGCCCGAGGCTTGGAGAAACTGGAGTCCGGCCCGGGATTTTTTACACTGCGGATTGTGATAGATCTTTAACATATTTACGATTTACGATTTACGATATACGATTTACGATTGCTGCTTTGCCGAACTTGCCAACTTACCAGCTTTCCAACTTACCAGCTTTCTCTTTTCTCACGCATTCCCATACTCCATCAGGTACGATTTAATGAAAGCGGTCAGGTCCCCGTCCAGCACAGCCTGGGTATCTGAAGTTTCATGGCTGGTGCGCAGATCTTTAACCATCTTGTACGGATGCAGCACGTAACTGCGGATCTGGCTGCCCCATTCAATCTTTTTCTTGCCGCTTTCGATCACCGCAATCTTTTCACGCTGTTTGCGAAGCTCAATCTCGTATAATTGTGACTTCAGCAATTTCAGCGCCTTTTCACGGTTCTGACCCTGTGACCGGGTTTCCTGGCATTCAATAATGATCCCTGATGGTTCGTGTTTCAGCCGCACTGCCGTTTCAACCTTGTTCACATTTTGTCCGCCGGGACCACTGCTGCGGAAGGTGTCCCAGCTGATTTCAGCCGGGTTGATATCAATCACGATGTCATCATTGATGATCGGGTAAACATAAACGGAAGCAAACGAAGTATGGCGCTTGTGATTCGAATCAAAGGGTGAAAGCCGCACCAGCCTGTGAACACCGTTCTCACCTTTGAGGTACCCATAGGCATAATCACCGTCAAATTCAAGGGTTACCGATTTTATCCCGGCCACATCCCCCTCCTGGAAATCGACTTCGCTGATCTTGAAACGGCTCCGTTCACCATAGCGGATATACATGCGCATGAGCATCTGGGCCCAATCCTGGCTCTCAGTACCACCTGCTCCGGAATTGATTTGAACAATAGCGCCCAATTTATCCTCTTCGCCGCTCAGCATATTCCTGAATTCGAGTTCTTCAATAAGTGTCAGCGAATCAGCGTAATGCTTGTCAAGATCAGCCTCGGTGCCTTCACCCTGGAGGTAAAACTCCCACATGATCATCAGGTCATCGTGACTGGAGAGGGCCTGTAGAAAAGCATCCGTCCACAGTTTTTTATCGCGGATGGCGCGCAATGCAGCTTCTGCAGCTTTTGGATTGTTCCAGAAATCGGGGGCTTGCGATAGTTCTTCTTCTTCTTTTATCTGGGAAAGTTTCTTGTCGATGTCAAAGGTACCTCCTCAAGATGTCGAGCCTTGTTTTCAGGTCTCTCAACTGTTCTTGTGCAATCATGTCAGATTTTTAGTTCTTTAATTAATTCAAGGGTCAGGTCAAATTCAAATCCTTTGCCAGTTACAAATGTGATAATTTTTTCGCGGATGTTCAAGTTTTTTCCCGGTTTTATTTCCGATTTTTTTTTAATGATCAGCTCCCGGATGGTTTTACGGTAATCATCGTCGCTGATCTCATGCAAGCCTTTTCGGATTAAATTTTCAGAAATGCCGCGGCCTTTCAGTTCATAGCTGATTTTCAACCGCCCCCACTTATTGACACGGAATTTTCCACGGACGAAAACACGGGCAAAACGTTCATCATCAATGAACCGTTCCTCCTTCAACTTCTTTATTGCAGCCTTAGCCCTGTTCCCGGGAACTTTCCATTCGCCCAGTTTCACTTCAACATCCCTGACACACCGCTCCTGGTAGGCACAATATCTGCTTATCCTGTCATAAACGTGTGCCGGATCATTGTTTAATAAACCGTCGGTTCCGGATTTTTCCATGGATTGATTCAGTATAACATATGAAATTGCCATAAGTACAACGTACATGCAAACCGTGAATGATAATTTATGGCTATTCCATGTGACCCGAAAAAATAAAAACTAACACATGAAATACCCATAGGCACAACGTTCATACAAACCGTGAATGACAATTATGGGTATTCCATGTGACCATTGAAATCAAAATTATTGATACGTGAAATACCCATAAGCACAACGTTCATGCAAACCGTGAATGTTAATTATGGGTAAACCATATGACCGCTTTGTAAAAAATAAATATGAACCTACTCCGAAAAGTCCGATCAATTGGATCCTGGAGTCGAAGGATGCAAACACCTGACAATAAGGACACTTCGACTTCGCTCAGTGTCCGGTTTTTCGTTAAATTGCCTTTTCGTGGCAGACTCAAATATTAACATGTTAAAAATTACCAGGATTGAGATCGGAAACAGATTGAATTTCTCATCCTGCCATTTTTTTAACGTAAAGGTAATGCTAACTTTGCTTCAAATTCTCACCTCTGATGAAGAAACTTATCTTTTTTTTCCTGATTTTTTCTGCAACCGAATTATTTGGACAAGCTCCCAGGTTCGGCATTGGCGGACAGTTCTTCCAGGTTGACCAATACCAGATCGTGGTCCCGCTTGATGCCACGCCTGTTGAATTGAAGGCGGCGTCAGAATTTCAAAAGTACTTTGAAATGATCACCGGGGTGAAATTGAAAATCGTGGATGAAACCGGTAATCGGAGCTCCCGTGAGATAATCATCGGTTATTCCGGAAGGTTTCCGGCTTCCGAAATTACCAGGTCACTGGATCCGGATGGATTTGAAATCAAGATACATCGGCCGATGATATTCATAGCCGGCGGATCGCACAAGGGAACACTCTACGGGGTATATGAATTTCTTGAAAAATACTTCGGGTGCCGTTTTTGGGCCCCGGGGGCCGAACTTATTCCAAGATTGTCAGAGATTATGCTGCCCATGGGGGATGTCGTTGTGAACCCGGCATTCAGATTTCGTGAGGTCTATTATGCCGGGATGGACGAACAGGATTTTGCCGATAAAATGCGGATGGACCGACATGCCTGGAAGGGCGGAGAAAACTGGGGGATGTGGGTGCATACCATGTTCACGCTGGTGCCACCGGAGAAATATTTTGATTCCCACCCGGAATACTATGCCCTCATGGGAGGCAAGCGTGCCAAAACCCAGCTTTGTCTCACCAATCCTGATGTTTTACAGATCACCATTGATGAACTTAAAAAGCGTATGCACGATAACCCGGAACCAAAATACTGGTCTGTTTCTCAAATGGATACCTATGGCTATTGTGAGTGTGAGCACTGCAGGAGGCACCTGACCCTGTCAGGGTGGGACACCCCGTCAGGGTGTATGATTTCTTTTGTCAATAAGGTGGCCGCTGCGTTTCCCGATAAGGTGATCTCCACCCTGGCGTATCAATATACCCGTGCAGCGCCGAAGCATGTTAAGCCGGCCTCCAATGTGAATATCATGCTTTGCACGATCGAGTGCGACCGGAGCAGGCCACTTGAAAAGGATACTGCTGCAGGTTCCTTTGTGGCTGATCTCAAAGACTGGTCGGCCATTGCTGATGATATTCTTGTTTGGGATTATGTGATCCAGTTCACCAACATGCTTGCTCCATTCCCAAACCTGCCGGTATTGCAGCCCAATATCCAATTGTTTAAAAAGCACCGCGTCAGTTCGGTATTTGAACAGGGATGTCGCGGTACGTATAGCGAAAACCAGGAATTACGCCAGTACCTGTTGGCTAAACTTCTCTGGAATCCGGATGTGAATGTTGATTCTCTGACCAGTCAATTCCTTGATGGTTATTATGGCGCTGCAGGACCTTTTATCGGGAAGTACCTGGCTGAAATGACTGGTGCCCTTCAGCAGT
>Ga0247842_10006423_pt1 | contig 13302 bp, 11 predicted proteins | sample LaCruzMarch2015__3_FD_192411 | JGI IMG/M metagenome (GOLD analysis project Ga0247842, IMG submission 192411) | Freshwater microbial communities from meromictic Lake La Cruz, Castile-La Mancha, Spain - LaCruzMarch2015_19m | ecosystem: Environmental > Aquatic > Freshwater > Lake | place: Spain...
TTAAAAGTAAGAGGCAAGCTTAAAATGCAGTCTTTTGGAATACCAAATAAGGACAATAGTTTAGAAATGCCCTACCCTAAAATTTACGGATTAACTCATTTGTCAATATTTATTCTGAAGAAGTTCAAGGATAAAGTTTATGAAAAAGATGTGGTCTACTTCATTTTTGCGATACAAATTGTAATCTGCCTTACTGCCCTGGTAGTATTTAAAAGTTCATTGTTTGTATAAATCTTATGAGAATCTCTGATTATCTTAGAAATGAGCTAGTTATATCCAGCATTATTCTTCTTATTTTGTCAAATATTGCCAATCTTCTTAACCTCGTATTCCAGTTCGGGATGGCCAGATTTTTAGATGCTCCGGATTTTGGAGTATTATCCTTTCTCGGAAACCTATTCTTCCTTTTTGCAGTTCCGGGATTAGCCATACAGACAGCCATATCAAAAAGGACTACTTATCTTGCTTCAAGGGGAGAATATGGCAAAATAAGAGGTTTATTTAATAACAGCACTCAAAAAATTTTAAAAATATCTATTTTTCTCATTGCCCTATTCTTAATTACTTCTTTGATATTTCATCAACAAGTCGGAATTAGCATAGGAATACTTGCTATCTCTTCATTGCTGATATTTATCTCTTTAGCTTATCCTGTCATGACAGGAATAATGCAGGGGCTTAAAAAGTTCAAATTTCTTGGCTGGAATAACATACTCAATTTTTCAGTTAAATTAATTATCGGTTTTGCTTTGGTTGTTGCAGGATTCAAAATTTATGGGGCACTCATCGGGATAATCCTGGGAATGTTTATCGGATGGATTGTCTCCCTGTTAATAATCAAAGATTTTAAAGAAGAAAAAGAAGAGATAAAGTTTTATTCTAAAGAAGAACTAATTCCATTTGTTTCACTTTTGATAATAACTCTTATGTACAGTATTGATATCTTAATTGCTAAATTTGCTTTTCCCGCAGACATAATGGGCAATTATTCCAAGATATCCCTCCTTGGAAAAATGATACTTTTTGCCTGCATGACCATATCCATGGTAATGTTTCCCATCAGCTTGGAAAGGCATATTTCTCAAAAAAATAATTCTGGGGTGATAAGAAAATCATTGGCATTAACAATGACCATAATCATTGCTGGGCTGGGATTATTTTACTTTTTTCCGGAATTTATTGTAAGAATAATATTCGGAAACAGTTATCTCGAATTTTCGAAAATATTATTCCCCCTCGGGGCCGCGTTTAGTTTTATTTCCCTGTTAAACTTATTTGTCTTGTATAAAATATCTGTAAATCAGTTTCATATGAAAGATACAATCGGAATGATTATACTTTTCATCATCCAATTTGCCGCAATTGTCTATTTTTCAGGAGATATTTACTCTTTTAGCGTTGGTTTTGCCGGTGTTTCAGGGTTTATGTTTATATCTGCAATTTTAATTAATTTGATAGGAGCTAAAAATGAATAAGATTTCAATAATCATCCCTGCATACAACGAAGAAAAAAGAATAGCAGAGACTCTTGAAGAGTATGGCAAGTTTTTTACAAATCTGAAGAAAACCAAAGAACTAGACTCTGAAATACTTATCGTTATAAACAATACTCAGGACAGAACAGAAGAAATTGTAAGACAATATCAGAAAAAATACAAAATAATAAAATACCTTAATTTTAAGCCGGGCGGAAAAGGTTTGGCCATTATAAATGGGTTTAAAGATGCCTTAAAAGATAAAAAAAACATCTTTATTGGATTTGTCGATGCTGATTTAGCAACAAGACCCGAAGCATTCTATGATTTAGTAAAAAATCTTAATGATTTTGATGGAATCATCGCAAGCAGATATGTGAATGGAGCCAGGGTTAATCCCAAACAAACCTGGAGAAGGATTTTTGTCAGCAGAATATTTAATTTTCTTATTAGAACACTTTTTTTGATGCCCTACCGGGATACTCAATGCGGGGCGAAAGTATTCAAAAGAAGAGCTGTAGAAGAGATTATTGAAAAACTTGGAATAACTCAATGGGCATTTGATGTTGATTTGCTTTATCAGGCTAGGAAAAAAAACCTTAAAATTATAGAGTATCCTACAATCTGGGCAGATAAAGAATACTCAAAAATTAATTTTATGAAAGCCGGACCCAGGATGGCACTTGCAATAATAAGAACAAGATTGATAAACTCAAAATTTAAATTTGTTATAAGGGGTTATGACATGCTTCCCAACTGGGCGAAAATAACTCTATTGATAAAATGAAGGAAATAAAAATAAGTTTTCTCATTGCGGCACACAATGAAGAAAAAATAATAGCCCAACCGTTAGAAAATCTACTCAGACTGCCATACAAAAATTATGAAGTTCTTGTGGGGCTCGATGGATGCACTGATAAAACAGAAGAGATTATAAAACGTTTTAGCAGGAAATCTAAAATAATAAAATATTACAAATTAAATATCAGAAAAGGCAAGCCCGCAGTAATAAACACAATAATAAAAAAGGCAAGCGGAGATATAATTATAATCCACGATGCTGATTGGATTTTCCAAGTTAAAAACAAAGAATCTCTCAAAAAATTCATTTCAATATTCAATGATAAAAAAATCGGCGGCATAAGTGAAGCCGATGCACTTGAATTTGAAAAAAATAAAATAAAATCAGGCAATCTCGGCTTCAGAATGGTTGCTTATTCCTCCCAGTTATGGTATAAATATCAAAAGAATACCTTCACAAGAAAAAGAGGGAATCTTCTTTATCTGGAAGAGCCGACAATGTTTCTAACGAATATTTTCAGGAGAACTCTTTTCAAGCCAAATGTCTCTCTCGGAGATGATTTTGAGAGGACAAAAGACATCATGGACAGAGGATACAAAATTGCAATCCCTCTTGATGATGCTCCAAGATTTATTCCAGTTTATGATAAAGTTTCAATTTCTGATTTATTCAGACAGAAAATAAGAACCGCCATAGCAAGGGAACAGTTAAAAGAAACAAGGAAAATGCCTCTTCCAAAGAACTATTACCTCTCCTCATTATTTTACATCTTCAAGAATTCATGGAAATATGGAATTAAAGCAGGATTGATGGTTAGTTTTTGGATTGCACTAACAACAATTGCAACAATAATCTCAAAAATCAAGTCTAAATTTAAGAAAATCGGCACAAGAGAAGGATGGACAATGAGGGCAGAAAGATAAAATGAAAATAATCTTATTATATGATTATCTGAGCGAAATAGGCGGTGTAGAAAGAGTTATAGCCACGCATGCCCGATGGTTGAAACAAGCCGGGCATGAAGTTCTTTTGCTGTTTAATTATGTAAACCCAAAAACAAAAGATTATTCCTTCCTAAAAGGACAAGATATAAGGGAAATAGCAACATTAAAGAAAGGCGGGGAATCATTAAAGATGTTTTCGGCACTTTTTGGTTTTAACAGTCTTAAATTGTATAATCCTGATTTAGTTATCGCTTATTCTTTCCCCTCAATTTTTACTTCCCGAGTTTTGAAATGCAAGAAAGCATTTTATTATCTTCCCATGGAGTTCATCTATTTCCCTTTAAGAAAAAGATGGGAATGGGCAAATGACAGAAAAAGAAAAGTTACTTTCTTTACAAGTCTCTTGCTTGCGCCTTTCCTGAAAATGATGGATAAAAGATGGATAAAAGACAAGCTTATAATCGCAAACAGCGATTTCACAAGGAGAGAGATAAAAAAGAGGTATAATGCTAGCTCGATAATCTCTTATCCCCCTCTTAACACAATTTTCCATCCCATAAAAGATGTAAAGGCCACATTAAAAAAATTTAATCTAAAGAATAATTTTGTGCTTACAGCAGGAAGAATTGTACCTGATAAGAAAACAGACTGGCTTGTAGAGATATTTTCCAAATTAAAGAATAAAAAGCTTGATTTTGTCGTCGCTGGAGGAATAGCCGAAGATTACAAGAAAACCCTTCTTTGTTTGGCAAAGAGGTTAAAAGTTCAGGACAGAGTTAAATTAATAGGGCTTGTTGACCAAAAAGAGCTTGTAAAATTATATTCTGCCTGCGAGATTTTCATATTTGCCTCCCCAGAAGAGGCTTTTGGGCTTGTGCCAATTGAAGCACTAGCATGCGGCACTCCTGTTGTTGCCTGGAATGACAATGCAGGGCCAAACGAATATGTAATTAACAACGTTAATGGATATCTTGCAAAACCCTATGATTTGGATGACTTTGTCAAAAAAGTTGAAAGAATATTAACAGCCAAATTCAAAATAAAAAATCAGAAAAAAATTATCGATTCAGTAAAAAAATTCTCAGAAAATTCACAGTATTACATCTTTAAAAAAGAGATTGAATCTTTTTACAAAAAAAGCCTAAGAAGATAATTCCTTGCCAAGAATATCCATAATTCTCTCTGCACTTCTACCATCGCCAAATGGATTTTTCCATTTTTTATTTGTGTTCATCATCTTTTCAGCAGAAGAAATCATCCCCCCAATATTATTTCCTGCCAGAATGCCGGCTCCAACTTCGAGAGTTTCAGGCCTTTCAGTATTTTCTCTTAAAATTACTGAAGGCACCCCCAGTATACACGCCTCTTCCTGAACTCCTCCGGAATCAGTTAAAATCAGCCTAGCATTTTTCTCTAATTGCAAAAATTCTAAAAATCCTACGGGCTTTATTGCTTTTAATCCCGCAGGAATTTTCAATCCAAATATTTGCATCATTTTTTCTGTTCTTGGATGCATTGGAAATATTAGGGGCATCTTAAATTGCTCATGAATTTTTTTAAATGCCTGCAATAAATTTGACAAGTTTTCTTTTGAATCAACATTGCTTGGCCTGTGCAAGGTTACAAGAATATATGTTTTCTCTTTCAATTCCAAATCTTTTAAAACATTTATTTTTTTATCAGCAATCTCAACATTTTGATAAACCGCGTCGACAATTGTATTCCCCGTAACAAAAATCTTTTTATTTTCGATTCCTTCTTTTAATGCATTTTCTTTGGCTCTTTCTGTCGGCACAAAAAGAAAATCTGAAAGATGGTCAGTTAAAACGCGGTTTACCTCTTCAGGCATTGTCCGGTCATAGCTTCTTAAACCTGCTTCAACATGCCCCATCTTAATTCCAACTTTTGATGCTGCTAATGCTCCTGCCAGAACAGTGTTAGTATCTCCCTGAACTAAGATTACATCCGGTTTTTCTTCTAAAAGATTTTTCTCTATTAATATCCACATCTTTCCTATTTTTTCCCCGTTATTTCCAGATTCTACATTAAGATTATATTTTGGCAAAGGCAGCTCTAAATCATCAAAAAAAATCTTGCCCATTTGTGGAGAATAATGCTGGTTTGTATGAATGATAAAATATTCAATTTTTCTCTTTTCACATTCCCGAATAATCGGACTCATTTTTATTATTTCAGGTCTTGTTCCAAGAATTATTGCTATTTTCATAATTTTTTGCTTGCCTACCTGTTTTAAATGCGGGGCTTACCAATTTTCTTTGCTACAATTATCAGATTAGAAGAGAGCTTGGGATATATTGTAAAACATTTGTCTATAGGCCACATAGCTTTAGGAAATCCATCATCAAAAATTGCTCCTTTTTTTTGAATTATTCTAAAACCATTGGCCTCAAGCAAATCCCTTAGGGCATTAAATGTAAAAATTCTTATGTGACCAACCGGCGTAGAATCTTTTTTGAATTTTTTAAGAAAGCCTGCCCCTATAAGTTTTGATTTTGCAGAAGGTTCCAAAAATATAGGTTGAGACCCAAAAAGCAACAGGATTCTATTAAACCAAGCGCAAAGGTTGGGGGTAGAAATTATTAGATACCCGCCAATCTTTAATGTACGATTACATTCTAAAAGGAAAGCATCTGGGTTTAGGAGATGCTCTATAATCTCCGCAGCAGTTATTAAATCAAAATAATTATCTTTAAACTGGGTTCTTTCCTGTACATTTGCATAAGCAAGGTTTAACCCTAATTTTTTTCCCTGTTTGATTTCTGCTCTAGAAGAGTCTAAGCCAAAGAGGGTCACATAATCCCCATACTTTTTCTTAATGGCTAAAAGAAATCTGCCATAACCACAACCTAAATCTAAAACTTTGAAATGTTTTTGCTTTGGAAGATTATCAAAGATTCTCATTATAACCTTCTCACGATGCCTTAAAAAAAGGTTATCGTCTGTTGGTCTTTTTGCTGCCCAGTGCCTGTAATAGTCTATATTCTCCATTAGTATGTTAATTCATAAACAATCAAAACCGGCTGACTGCCTTGAGCTGTATTTTGAGTATATACTTTAACCGATTTAAGGGTATCGTTGTGTTTTACAGACCAATCATAAATCCATTTTGGATTGGTTTCAAATGCTGAAACTTCGAGTAATTCTGGTTTATTCGCATTAAGATAAATATCAAAATCTGTCTCATTTTCTGATGGAGAGAATGTAGATACATTAAGCTCACTATAATAGACTGTTTGCGGGTATGATCTTGAAAGAACTTGCGTGTTTTTAGGATAATTTTCCTTAAGCCAAAGCGCAGCATCCCTGACCTGAGAATATGAATCTACCTTATTTTTTATTATCTGATCTGCATGATAAACCTGGGTGTATGCTCCTAAAATTACAATTAGGAGAAGAAGTAATATTGCCAAAGATTTTTTACCCGCCAAACTTGCAGCATAGTCTGAAAAATTTATTACTCCTTTACTAGTAAATACTAGCATTGCCGGAAGAAGTGGAAAGAACCATCTATATTCGAATGTATTTGCCCTCATTAAAAATATAAAAACAAATAAAACGCCTAAAAGTAATAGTAAGTTAAATAAATCTGATTTAAATTCGAGATTTTCAGAGCTTAATTTTAATTTTTTAACCTGGTCCAATATCAAAATAGTCTTAAAAATAACTATTACTAAACCTATTAAGAATGCATAAAATAAAATTGAAGGCAGGTTTGAAATAAGAGACTGGTAGAATCCATAAAATACACTTAAAGAATTCCACCCAACTGGATCTGAAAAATGAACATATGATTTTAGCAGACTCATGGGCTTTTCTGAGACAAAAAAAGAAATAATTAAAGCAATAATTAATGCTAAAATGCTTAGTATTCCTGTTTTAGTTAGAATTTTATCTTTATTTAAGAGTAAAATAAACACAAATAAAGCCGGGACAAACATAACATTTCCCGGTCTCGATAAAAAAGATAATACAGACAAAACAATAATCCAAACTAATGAATATTTAGTTTTAATAAAATAAAAGTTCTGATTTTTCATGTAACATTTAAAGAATATGAATATCGCAAAAAACTGAAAGATTAAAGCCATATTTTCGGTGTGAAATCGATTGCTGTAGAATAAATTCTCCCATAAAACCGCCATAATTAATGTGGATATAAGGGCTATCCTCTTATCCGAATACATTTCTTTGACCATAAAATAAGTAAGAACAATGACTAAAATTGAAGGGATAAATAGGCCAAAAAATCTCATTACCGCTTCATTTGCTATTCCTAAAAAGAAAAAAATGGACATAAATGCTGGAAAAAGCGGGGTACGAACAGAGGATACATCATAATTGACAAGCCCTGCTATGGCTTTCGCTTGAGACATATATTCTGACTCATCCCACCAAAGTGGCTGATTTTTTGTCATCCAAAAATAATAGAACCTTATAACAACGGCAAAGACAAGAATTCCAACTAAAGCAAGGTGATAAGGATTTTTAAGCCAAGTCAGGGATTTTTCAATAAAAGAACCGCTGTCAGAAGCAATAACTTTTCTTTCTGAAATCTCCTTACTTATTTCCTCAACTTTTTTCCCTTCTTTATTTAGTACTGCTTCCTCGTTTAGGATATTGTTCTCAATATTGCTTATTTTTTTTTCCTCGACCATTTTTTATAATACCTCTTGGTTTTCAGCTTTTTATTTGTTTTTATTTTGTACTTTCTATTCTTACCCAGACTTTTTTGAAATCTTTCTTTTTTATATTAATATCCCAGAATATTAGGGTCCAAAGATAGATTCTTGCAAAAGTAAGTTCAATAGTCCATAAAAATTCTTTTAGAGTTTTAGGATATTTAAGAACCTGAAAAATTCCTGCAGACTCCTTGGTCAAACTTCGATCTATGTCTTTTCCCCCAAAGAGATATTTTATTTGATTATATCCTCCGGCGCTTCTCTTTTTTTGGTTTACCCAATCGGAGAAGTTATCGGGATATTTTACATATACAAAAGAGTTTTCAGAATATTCAATTTTGTACCCCTTATTTTTAACTGTATGGGAATTATAAGCGTCATCAGAAAGAGTGTCTTCGGGCATCTTTTTAAATAAATTTTTTCTAATCGCATAAAGATATCCGGAACAAGAAATAAACTTGGATTCTTTTCTCCAAATGTGAACCATCTCAGTAAGAAGGTGACTCCAATAACCCAGTTTAGTATTTCTATTATTGACTGACAAAGGGTGACCTGAAACAGCCCCGACACTAGGATTTTCTAACTTTTCTAAAAGTAAGGGTATTGCCTTTTCAGAGACAAAAACATCCCCGTCAGTTAAAACAAGAATACTTCCCCCAGCTTTTTTGAATATCATATTAAGTGCACTGGGCTTGCCTTTTCCCTCATCTTTTAAAATCCTGATTCTTTTATCTTTTTTAGCGTAATTCCTGGCTACATTAAGAGTTTCATTATCTGGAGCAGAGATTATTAGCTCAAATTTGCCTTTAATCTTATTTTTTAGTATTTGCTCTATGGCTTTCCCTATTGTTTTTGGTTCCTTGTAGGCAGTGATAATTATGCTTATCATGGTTACTTTTTAATGAATGGATAGAGTTTAATTAAACTTTTCCAGGAGTATTTCTTTGCTTCATTCTCTGCTGATTTTTGGATTTTGTTGTTTCCAGCCAGGTTAGATTTTATTAGATTTCCAAGTCCTTTAAAATCTCCCATTTCAAAGAAGAATCCTGTTTTTCCTTCCCGTATTATCTCTTTTGCTCCATCGGTTTTACTTGCGATAACTAATTTGTTTCTAGCCATGGCTTCTAATAATACCTGGGGCATTGCTTCTCTTTTTGAAGGCAGTACAAAGATTCTATGCTCATCAATCAGCTTAATCTTTTTATTAATATCATAAACTGGAGGATAAATTGTCACATTAGAAATATTTTCTTGTTTTAAGATTATTCTTAATTTTTCTAAATATTCTTTTTCTGCACTGCCCACTATTGAGAAAGATATCTCCGGAAGAAGTTTAGCTGTTTTTAAAAGAATTTCAAGATTTTTAACTGGCGCTATTCTGCCTAAAAACAAAACGTCTTTTTTTGGTTTGATTTTCTTTTGCTTAAAAAATTCTTCTGGAATTCCGTTTGGAATATGAATTATTTTGTCTTTTTTAATCCCAAGCTTCTCAAGATAGGGCAGCTCCCATTTTGTGATAGCTATAACTTTTGTAAATTGATTTAATTTTGGCTTTACTTTTAGGGCATTATAAAATGATGATACTAAATTAAGAGGAAATCGTCTTTTAACATTAAAAGGCGCATGGGTTACAAGATAGCAGGGTATCTTAAGTTTCCTGCAGATTGCTAAAGCTGTGAATGAATGCGGATGAAAAAGATGAGTTATAACAATATTCGGCCTTAGCTTTATCAGTTCATCAGCAAAGTTGAATTTTTTTACATTTGCAGAGAGTATGGAACTTTTTGATTTGAATCTTTTAATTGAAACTCCACTTATTTTTTCTCTTGATTCTGCATACTCGTGGGTCCCTTTTATTATATCTGAAGAAAATACTTGAACATCTTCCACCCCATAACCTCTGTCTAAAAATTCTTTGCTCTCACCGAGAACCCGAGTCCATACTCCGCATATGCCTGCTGAAAAAGGGCAGATTTCAAGTATCTTTAATCTTTTCATGCTAGTTTATATAACTCCTCCAGTTTAGCAAATTTATAATTTTTTAACCTTAAATAATGTAAAACCGAGTCAAATTTATTCATAAACTTATTGTAGCTCACTAACTTATCTATTTTACTTTCTTTTAGCTCGATAAAATCCCATGAGTGTGCATAAAAAACAATATGCTTGAAAAATACAGAAAGTAATCTTAGATATATTCTTAAAATAAATCTTGGCAAAATTCTTATTGTAATAGAAACAAAAGGCAGCAGGAAAGATGTTGCGGGAATTTCAACAAGCCCTAATTTTTTTGCATATTCCCACCAATCAGAACCTGGAAAAGGAGTTGCTGTTGCGATTGAAAGATAATCTATCTTGTTATTTTCAATAAATCTGACTGTTTTTTCTAAATCTTCTTTAGTTTGAATTGGGCTACCAATTATAAAATAGCCATTTATTGCAAATCCATATTTTTTGCATATATCGCAAGCTCTTTGGTTATCCTCAATAGTGGTAGTATTTCTTTTTAGGTATTTTAATTCTTTTTCTGACCCGGATTCAAAACCAAATGCCATTGTTTTTACATTCATTTCCTTGAGAATCGCTGCCATTTCCTCATTAAAAATGTCTGTCCTTGTTTCACAGAAAAAAGATATTTTCTTGTAAAAAGATTTTGTTTTCATTAATTCTAGAATTTTCTTTAATCTGTCTATATTAACAACAAATAAATCGTCTACGATTGCAATTTCTTGAACATGATACTTTGTATAAAGAATATTTATCTCTTCAACAACTCTTTCAGCAGAATGATATCTTATCCTTTTTCTGGGAGACGCACAGAATACACAATTAAACGGACACCCCCTGGATGTCATCATATGAGTGCCTCTTGATAATGTTTGCATTGTTCCAGATCTTCTTGGCTGAAGATAATAACCGGTCATATCAAAAACATCTCTATCTGGAATTGGGATGTCATCTATATTCTCAATTAAAGGGCGAGGCTCGTTTATTTTAACTTTTCCCCCACCATGAAAACAAATACCCTTTATCTTATTTAAATTTGATATCCTCTCTTTCGAAATATGAATTAATATTTCTCTGAATGTTTCCTCTCCTTCCCCAATAACCCCTATATCAAATTCATTAGGAAGAGTTTGAGGAAGGTTGCTTATATGGTGACCCCCCAGGACAATCAGTGTTTTAGGGCTTATTTTTTTTATTTCTTGCGCAATTTCTCTTGCTTTATAAAAAGGCAAACTCATTGAAGAAATTCCTACAACATCGGGATTTAACTTCAAAATCTCTCTTACGGGGTTTTTTACATGATCTACTACTCTAATCTCTATTTCAGGGATATACTTTCTGATGTAGGAGTAGAGATATGCAATCGGCAGGGGGGGATGACCTTCCTCTCCTGTATTCTCAACACTATAGAGCACAACTTTCATTTTATATCAAGAATTAACCTATTTTTAAAGATATTTGTAATTAATTAGGATAATATTTATTTCAGGAGTTTCTTTTTAAATGAAGAAATAATCATCCAATCATTTCTGTCTAAACTCTTTGTGATAAGAAGTAAAATAAAATAAACAAGGAGGAAGAACATTCCGGATATTACTATACTCAAAAGATTAATATTTATGTGCAATCTTATTATAAGAAGAGCTATTGTAGCAACAATTCCTGAAAGTAATACTGCAAATATCTTCCTTCTTAGGGGCATAATCCCTAGATGTTTTTTTGCCTGAAAGAAAAATAGCATATTCAAGAAAATCATAGACAAAACAGTTGCAATTGCTGCCCCATTTATCCCTAAAGAGTTATCTACTCCAAAAATGGAAGGCATTGGAATGAGTATTACATTAAGCACAGCATTAACTATCGATGCAATAACAATGTCTGCTAAAACTAGTTTAGATTTTCCGGCCATAGAAAGAAGATTATTGGAAATAACTGCGATGGATGCGATGAATGAGCCAAAGATAAGGATTCTTAATGAATTTTGAGCAACAAGATACTGGCTTCCGAATAAGATGTTTATTGCTGCTCCTGGAAAAACAAAGATTAATATAAAAATTGGGAGGTTTACCATAAACACCCATTTTCCAAGCTGTTTGCTTAATTGTTTTATTAATTCAAAGTTTTTATTTGAATAATGCCTGTTTATCATTGGAAAAAAGAGCTGCATAAACAAATCCGGCATTATTCCTAAAAGCAATGCTATTGGAACTGCGGCATTATAAAATCCTACTGCTTCTGCTCCCTTAAAATAACCTAAAAAGAATGAGTCTACCCAGTAAAATAACATTGAAACGATTCCAAAAAATAATAGCGGAAAAGAATAAGAGAAAAAACTTCTTCTTACTGCCAGTTTATCTTTTTGAGATAAACTCGGCTGAATAAATAATTCAGGAATTTTATATCTGCAAACCAGATACGCAGCAATTAGAATTACTAAAAGTCCAAAACAATAGGAAATTACTGTGGCTGAAGCTTGAAATCCCAATATTACCAATATTACGAGGGTTAAAACCTTTGCAATATTCTGGAGAATATTGAATATAAATGAGTATTCATTAATAAACTCATAACCTCTTACGGCTGTCAGAAATGGCCCTAAAATAACCCCTACCGGTATAAAAAAGCTTAAAATTTTTAAAAGGGATGCTAGTTCAGCATTATGAAAAAGATTTACTGCTATAAAATCTGAAAGAAAAAACAAAAGAACTGCAGAAAAAATGCTTGTTACTAATAATATCCTGTTAGTTAACCTGAATAAGTAAGATATTCTATTGCTTTCTTTTTTTCCGCGATATTGGGGTATGAACCGCAATAAACCGTCTACTAATCCCAATGATGAAACTGCAATAATAACTCCAAGAATCATAACAACCAAAGAAAACAGCCCATAAACTTCCGGACCATAATAACGAGCAATAATTATCCTGTAAGCATAACCCAAAATTTTCGAAAGAAACAAACCAACTAAGACTATCATCGAGGTTTTTGCCAATAGCTTCAAAGAATTATCCAGATTATCCCTGATTGCCCTCTTTTTTTCCATGTTTAGACTATCTCCCTCAGCTTTTTATTCCTTTTGTGCACCCAAATCTGCGAGAACTTTGTATGCAGCGGCAAATTATGCCTGTACAAATCAATAAAATCCAGTATCATGTGTATGGCTATGCCTATTAAGACAAAAATAAACAACTTACTGACAAAAATCAGCAGAATAAGAAGAATCCAGCATTCAATGCCGTGAAAGATAATTATTCCTGATTCAAATGTTTCTTTTTGTTTTTTGCTTAAGCTGAGCCATATTTTTCTATTCTTGATAAACCAACCATATGCCCGTCTTAAGCTAAGATCTTTCTGTGTTATAACATAATAGAGAT
>Ga0247842_10006424_pt1 | contig 13302 bp, 14 predicted proteins | sample LaCruzMarch2015__3_FD_192411 | JGI IMG/M metagenome (GOLD analysis project Ga0247842, IMG submission 192411) | Freshwater microbial communities from meromictic Lake La Cruz, Castile-La Mancha, Spain - LaCruzMarch2015_19m | ecosystem: Environmental > Aquatic > Freshwater > Lake | place: Spain...
ATGCGACATCTTCCCCGAGGAAGCTTCTCTGATCTCAAAGTAATCGGGCAGGTCTTTCCTGAATTTGTCGATGGTGTCAGCCGGTATACCGCGTACCAGCCGGTGGATGGGTAGTATGATAATTCCCGGGTCGGAGAACGAGACCAGCGCCATCATGACGTAATTGTAGGCCTCGTTGCCGCCGGCGCCGGGGTCGAGCTCCCTGCGGTATTCCCGGTAGGCCAGCGCCGTTTCGTAGCGGTGGTGGCCGTCGGCGATGTAGATCGGCTTGGGGATAAGGAAGTGGCTGACCCTCTGCACGAACTCCGGCTCGTTGACCGCCCAGAAACGGTGGCTGTCTGTCCCGTTCAGGAAGCTGTAGGTGGGGTTTGCCTTGACCCGGTTGACGATCAACTGGTTGATCTTGCCCCCCGGGTCTTCGTACAGTCCGAAGACGGGGCTGAAGTCGGCCGAGCAGGCCTTCATAAGGTCCAGCCGGTCGGCCTTGGCTTTGGCCATAGTGAACTCGTGTGGGACGACTACTTTATTCTCCCAGGGCTCCAGCCGAACGCAGGCATACAGCTCCAGCCGCTTCTTCTTGGACTCGCCCATCTCGAAGCTGTGCTCGTGCACGTAGTAGTTGGGCACCTGGTCCTGTATAAGAGCGCCCTCTTTCAACCAGCGGTTGAACTCATCACGGGCGCGGGTGTACCTGTTGTTGCGTTCACTGTCGCCCTCCTGCTCGAGGCCGAACTCGAGGCGCACCATATTGTACTTGTTCTTTTCGTAAAGGGCCTGCTGCTCCTGAGCCGAGATGACATCGTAGGGCGGGCAGATGACGTTCTGCATGTACTGCACTTTTGCCGGGTTGTAGCGTACGCCCCTGAACTCAGATACTTCAGCCAATCGATTTGCTCCACAAGGTTAATATCATGTCTTAAGCCCGTTGCTCCAGGCCTGCACAAGGTCGCTGACCGGCAGGTCGACCAGCCCTCTCAGGATGAAGAGGCTGCCGCCGACCGTGCCCAGCCTGGTTACCGGCACCCCGTATTTGAAGGCCATCTCCTCCAGCCCGCGCACTGCGCCCGGGCTGACAGAGACGACTGCCCTTGACTGCGCCTCGCCGAAGAGGGCGGCATCCAGTCGGCCGTGAACCGGCAGGGCTCCCCTGAACCCTGTATCGCCAATTATACAACTCTCGGCCAGGGCCACGGACAGGCCGCCGTCGGAGCAGTCGTGGGCCGACCTCAGCAATCCGCGCCCGATGGCCTTGATCAGCAGGTCATGCAGGCTTTTCTCGGTGCGCAGGTCTATGGACTGTGTGCCCCTGACCTGACCGTGAACCAGCTCAAGGTATTCGCTGCTGCCCAGTGACTGGTCTACCCCGGGATCACCCAGCAGGAAGACTGCATCTCCCTCGCTCTTGAATCCGGCCGTGCAACGCCGTTTGGAGTCCTTGATAAGACCGACCATGCCCACCACCGGTGTGGGGAAGATGGCCACGCCGCGGGTTTCGTTATACAGGCTGACGTTGCCGCTGACCACCGGCGTCCTGAGCTTTTTACAGGCCTGCGACATGCCCCGGATGCACTGGTGCATCTGGTACATTACGTCGCTCCTCTCGGGATTGCCGAAGTTGAGGCAGTTGGTGATGGCCATCGGCCGGGCGCCCATGCATGCCGTATTGCGGGCTGCTTCGGCCACCGCTATGACTCCGCCCACCAGTGGATTTACATAACAATAACGTCCGTTGCCGTCGGTCACCAGTGTATAGGCCTTGGCCGTTTCCTGGATACGCAGGACGGCCGCGTCACCCTCGCCCGGCAATACCACCGAGTTGTTGCCCACCTGGTGATCGTACTGGCGGAAAACAGGCCGCTTGCTGCATATATTGGGAGCGGCCAGCAGACGCAGTAGCGCCCTGCCCGCGTCTTTGGGAGCGATATCTTTTATCCTGGTGAGGTCGAGCGACTGGAGGCCGTCCAGCCAGGCGGGACGCTTGGGGCGGAAACGGTAAACGGGCGGGTTATTAAGATACTTTACCGAAGCATGCGCGACCACCTGTCCGCCGTCGCGGATGGTGGCCATGCCGTCGCCCGTCACTTTACCGATGATATCCGAGTGCAGGCCCCAGCGATCGAAAAGGCCCCTGACCTTATCTTCGTATCCTTTCTTCACGATGACGATCATGCGCTCCTGCGATTCGGAGATCATGACCTCATAGGGCGTCATGCCCTTCTCCCGCCTGGGTACCCTGGCCACATCGATATCCAGGCCTGAATTGCCCTTGTCGGCAGCCTCGATGGCGGCGCTGGTAATCCCGGCTGCGCCACAGTCCTGCAGCCCTACGATCCAGCCGGTGCGGGTCAACTCCAGGCAGGCCTCGATGAGCAGCTTCTCCATGAATGGGTTGCCTACCTGCACCGCCGAGCGCAGCTCGCGCTGCTCCTCAAAGGTGCGGGAGGCCAGTCCCGAGGCCCCGTGCAGACCGTCGCGCCCGGTGTCGGCGCCCACCAGCATGACCAGGTTCCCCTCGCCCGAGGCTCGCGCCCGTGTCAGGTCTTCCACGCGCCCGATGCCCAGGCAGAGGGCGTTGACCAGTGGATTACCGCTGTAGCAGTTATCGAAATATATCTCACCGCACACGTCGGCGATGCCCAGGCAGTTGCCGTAGCCTGCGATCCCTCCCACCACACCTCCCATGAGATAGCGGTTATGGGGATCGGAGAGCGGGCCGAAGCGCAGGGAGTTGGCCAGGGCGATGGGGCGCAGCCCCATGGTGAAGATATCTCGCACGATGCCGCCCACGCCGGTGGCGGCGCCCTGGTAGGGCTCGATGTAGGATGGGTGGTTGTGAGACTCGATCTTGAACCCGATGACCTGGCCGTCGCCGATGTCGATGACACCGGCGTTCTCCTCTCCCGGCTTTATCAGCACGTATTTGCCGGATGTGGGGAAGAGCTTGAGCAGGGCCTTGGAATGCTTGTAGCCGCAGTGCTCGCTCCAGAGCGAGCCGAACATGCCGAGTTCGACCTCGGTCGGCTCACGCCCCAGCTTGCTCACGATGAGGTTATATTCCTTGCGGCTGAGCGCTATCTCTTCTAACTGCTCTTTAGACGCTGGCAATGATAGACTCCCAGATGATATTTCCGTCCACGCTGCCCAGTATGTCCTCGCAAGACCGCTCGGGATGGGGCATCATGCCCAGCACGTTGCCCTGTTTATTAACGATACCGGCGATATTGTTCAGCGCCCCGTTGGGGTTGGCCTCCGCGGTGATCTCTCCGGCTGGTGTGCCGTAGCGGAATGCAACTCGTCCGCCGTCCTCCAGTCCCTTGATTACAGCGTCACCGGCGTAGTAGCGTCCCTCGTAATGGGAGATGGGAATCTTGAGCACCTGCCCCTTTTTACATTTATTGGTGAAGGGGGTCGCGTTATTTTCAGTCTTCAGGTAGGTCCACTGGCAGCGGTATTGCAGATGCTCGTTCTGCCGCAGCACACCTGGCAGCAGGTTGGCCTCGCACAGCACCTGGAACCCGTTGCAGATGCCGATAACAGGGCGCCCCTGTTTGGAGAAATCCGCTACGGCGTCCATAACAGGTGAGAAGCGGGCGATGGCGCCGGTGCGCAGGTAGTCGCCGTAGGAGAAGCCCCCGGGAAGTATGATGCAATCGCAGCCCGAGAGGTCTGTGTCCTTGTGCCAGATGTAAACGGCATCCTGGGAGCAGATATTATGCACCGAGTAATAGCAGTCGCGGTCGCTCCAGGTGCCGGGAAAGACCACAATGCCGAATTTCATTTTAATCTTTATCCAATAATGTCATTGCGAGTGCTATAAAATATGTCATTGCGAGGAGTGTAGCGACGAAGCAATCTTATGAGTGATGTCAGAACACCAGATTGCCACGCCCTTCGGGCTCGCAATGACAAGTATTGAAATGTGAAATTTAAAGTTTGCCCAGCAGGTCGGTGACGATGTTGTTGACCTCGTTGCCGTCCGCCTTGCCCTTGACCTGCGGCATGAGCTTCTGCATGACCTTGCCCTTGTCGCCCGGGCCCTTGGCCCCCACCTCGGCGATCACCTTCTCTACGATCGCGGTGATCTCTTCCCCACTCATCTGGGCGGGCATATACTCCTGGAGAACGGCCATTTCAGCCTTCTCCTTGTCTGCCAGGTCTTTGCGGTTGCCTTTCTCGTAGGCCTCGATGCTCTCCCGGCGCTGTTTGATTTCTTTGCCGATGACCTCGATCACACCGCCGTCGTCCAGCTTTTTCTGCTTGGCTATCTCAGCATAGTTCATAGAGGAGAGCAACGTACGAAGCACCAGCATGCGTAGCTCATCGCGGGCGCGCATAGCGGCCTTAAGGTCTGTGTTGAGCTTTTCCTGTAATGACATGGAAACTACGCTGTTTTATTGCTTTTGCGGCGCTTGGTTGCCTCTTTGCGCTTGCGCTTGATGCTGGGTTTCTCGAAGAAGCCCCTTCGGCGTACCTCGCTGATTATTCCTTCCTGTTGTACTTTACGGGTGAAACGCCTCAATAGGCTCTCGAAACTTTCCCCTTCTCCTAATCTGACTTCGGGCACAAGCAATCAACTCCTTTTTTATTTACGGTCGCCTGGATGATGTGCATAAAGGCAACTGACAGAGGGAAATTCTAAACTCTTTGGCCTATCGTGTCAACAATGCTCTCACGTCATTTCGATATTATGCGGGCGGGTTTAAAACCCGCCCGCAACCGGGCGCACCTGAAGGTGCGCCCATGCATTGTTACCTGCCTTTGAAATTGGGCGGCCTCTTCTCAAGGAAGCCCATGACGCCCTCCCTCACATCCTCCGATTCGCGGCAGACCTGTTGCATGAAGTCCTCCATCGCCATCTGCGTGATCACCGAGTCGGCCTTGAGGCCGGTATAGGCCATGCGCTTTATCATCTCGATGGCCAGGGAAGGGCCTTTGGCCAGTACCCGGGCGAATTCGTGCGCCGACTTCATCAGATGGTTGTGTGGCACCACTTTGTTGGCCAAGCCGATGCGCTCAGCCTCCCTGGCGTCGACATTCTCACCGGTCCACATCAGCTCCAGGGCCTTGCTGATGCCCACCAGGCGCGGCAGATAGTATGAGACACCGCAGTCGGGCACCAGCCCGCGTTTGACGAAAATGGCTGAAAAGGTCGCATTTTCCGACGCTATACGCACGTCGGCAGCCAGCGCCAGCGCCAATCCGCCGCCCGCCGCGATGCCGTTGACCGCGGCTATGACGGGCTTGGTGAAATCCTCGATATGTTTGACCACCCAGCCGAAGCTGACGAAAGGCGTGATATGCTCGGCGCGGCTGATGCCCGGCTGGTACTTGTCCGTGCCGTAGGGCTGCTCGGCCAGGTCGGCGCCCGAACAAAAGGCGCGGCCGGCGCCGGTTAAGATAAGGGCTTTGACACCGTCATCGGCGTTGAGTTCACTCAGGGCCTTCGACATCTCGTGCAGTATGGCCGCGTTCAGACAGTTGAGCTTGTCCGGCCGGTTGAGAGTGAGAACAGCCACCTCATCCTCGATCTCGATTTTGATCAGTTTATAAGCCATCGATAACCTCCGGGGCGATTATTTCAAAATGCGGCTATAATGATAACACTACAGTGTGCGGTATTGCACGGGCGGGCGGGTTTGAAAACCCGCCCCTACGGGTTGTAATTGTAGGGGCGGACCTTCAGGTCCGCCCGTTAAAGAACGGTTATTAAGGAGGTGCGATATGGACGACCTCGAACGCGAGAAGAAGCAGGGTTTCGACTGGGATTACATGGCCGATGTGCTGGAAAAGAAGGCCGCGGCGGCTAAGTACCAGATACCGGGCTTTGGGCTGGGTGCGGCGCTGTTCGGTTTCGTGGCCAGGGCCGTTATTAAGGAACTCGGCCAGGAGAAGGGCGAGGCGCTGTTGAAAAAGGCAATTGACGATTTCGGCAAAGCCAGGGGCAGGCGCATAGCCGCCATCGTCAAAGACCTCGGCAAACCGCTCACTCTCAAGAACTGGCTGATCTACAGCGATATCGACAGCGTCAACTTCGACCCGCACCCCGACCTGGATAACGATGACCTGGTGGTCAAGGCCGGTGAATGCACCTTCTGGAACGGCTCGCGGGAACTCGGTGTCGGCGAATACAGCAAGATCTACTGCAAGTACGCCGACTACGCCATACTGGATGGTTATAATCCCGACGTCAAGCTGGTGCTGCACGACCGCCACTACCTGGGACAGGCCGAGCACTGCACGTTCCGATATATCATGAAGGAGTCGACCAAGTAATCCGATTGCGGACTTATCCCCGTTAACAGCCGGTGTAAGGGAATATTACGCATACAGGCTCTTAATATATTGAATGAGGAGGTTGCAGAACATGGGATACCTGGAGGAGATGGCAAAGTACCAGAAGTCGGCCAAGCAGAAGGAATTCGGCGCCGATTTCCTGGTGAAAGAGGACATCGACCAGTATGAGTTCTGGGACGAGATCGAAATAGGAAAGGAGAGCGTGTTGCCGGACACGTTCGAGGTCAAGGCGGAGGATCTTATCGCTTACGCGGAAGGGGTTCCGGACAGCAATCCGATTTTTTACGATGATGCCTATGCCCGTAAATGCGGCCATGACGGCATCGTCGCACATCCTATGTTCGGCACACAGGTGGGATTTTTCGTTATGAGGAAGGGACACGGCAGCTGGATAAGGACACCGGGCGCCAGGAACCCGGGACAGATAATCGAATATTACGATCCTGTTAAAGTCGGTGACATCCTGACTATGAAGATAAAGGGCCACGACAAGTGGATCAAGCGCGGCAAGTATTACATGCGCTATATGACCGAAACGTATGACCAGCACGGCAACCTCAAGATTCGCTATTATGTGACGCTGATACTGCCCCGCACACGCGAGGACGTGTTGAAGTTCCTCAAGGGCGAGCATGCCCTGCAGGCATAAGCGGAGGAGCGTGAGAGATGGAAAAGAGAGTTACTTTTGAATCGGTAAATTGCGGGGATGTCCTGCCGGAGGTCAGGCAGCACGTGGACCAGGAGGTCATCTGGCAGCATGCGGCAGGTTCCATGGACTATAACCCGGTGCACAACAACCCCGGATGGTGTAAAACGGCTCAGGTCTTCGGCCTGCCGGTCACAGTGATGCACGGCAACCAGACCATGTCGCTGATGTGCAAGGTGGTTACCGACTGGGCCTATCCATCGGGCGGCAGGATGAAGCGCATAGAGTCCAAGCTGGTCAGGCCGGTGCCGGTCGATACAACCTGTGTCTACGGGGCAACGGTGACTGAAAAGCACCCGGTAGGAAAGGGCCAGGATTTCGTCACCCTGGATATCTGGGCCAAAGATGAGCAGGGCAATACGGTGGGTGTGGCCGAGGCCGATGTATATTTACTCTTGAAATGAGCAGGCGGCGTTGGGCCGCCTACCTTGCCCGCAATCGTCGCTGCGCGGTATACTATGCTCCGTGCCAGCGTAGCTCAGTGGTAGAGCAGCTGTTTCGTAAACAGCTGGTCGTCAGTTCGACTCTGACCGCTGGCTCCAGGAATTTCCTGCAATGATCGATCGAATAAACGGAGGTTGATGTTATGAGGTTAAGCAGAGGAATCGCCGCCGTCATAATTATCGCTGTTCTGTGCCTGGCTATTCTCCTCTCAGCGGGCATAGACCCGGCCAGGGCTGATGGTCCTCAGGGCTCATCACTGCCATACTCAACGAGTTGGGGCAACAGCGCCGGCCGCACGGGTAGCTGCGCCACGTCTTGGGGCAAGAGCGACACCACCATGGGCTGCTCGGGTATCAACAACAACAGCAAGTGCTTCTTCTTGCCCTGTAAATTTTGCCGTAAATATTCGGAATGACGACCGGGGCGTTCAGAATAGGCCTTATCTAACGGCCATCGATGTTATTTCGCCGTTTTCATTCCTGGCCGTAATGGTATAAACAGTCCCGGCCGGCGACGATACTATCTGATTGCCCGAAGAAGCGACAAAGCCTATGCCGCGGTCAATGTAGATGAAAGACGCGCCGTTGACCTGCCAGGTGAGCATAACGGAGTTGGGCGGGCCCACGATATTCGGGCTGTGTTTGAAATAGAAGTAATCGATCTCCGGTAATGGATTGAGCGCCGGAGGAGGACTTGGGGAAAGCGAAACGGAATCGGTATCTGCGGCAGCATTATTTGCCGTTGGTGTTGCGGGTGCGCCGGAGGACAGGAAGGTCTCGGAGCCAGTGATAAAGGCGGACTGCCCGAGATAGGATTCATCGTTGAAGCGGGATGTTATGGCGTACTTGTAGGCAGTGTCTATGGCGGATAAATCCGAGATGATAAAGCCACCCACCTGGGGCTCAACGACCTGCCAGCGGCCGAGCAGCCATCTCTCGATGATAAAGGCATGGCTCCGGTTGCTGCGGTCTTTGCCGATGGCCACGTAGATATCGCCGGCCGGTACACCCGCCGCCCGGCTCAGGGTGCAGAGCAGCACGGCAAAATCTTTGCAGTTGCCCGATCTTTTCTCCAACGTCTCAGCCGGTGTTTGCCAGTGATAATAGCTGTCCTGGGAATAGGTTATGCGGGACGCTACCCAGTCCTGCAATTTCCTGAAATCGGACCTGAAGTCCGTTTTATCATAGGTGATCATTTCCAGAGCCCGGCGGACGGACGGGTCTTCAACCGTTATCAATTGACGGGGATCCACAGGAAAGTATACGTATTTTCCTGCTGAGCCGGTGGAAGTGAATCTGGGGGAGCAGCCAAAGGATATTAACGCCAGGAAAACCAACAGTGTCGCCGCGCGGTTTCTCATCAACATATCATTCTATTACAATGTAGTACATTTCGTTAAATATATATGGTCAGGGCCTTTGATATTTTGCAGGGCATGGCGCACAATGTCTGCCAAGGGGGTACTAAATGGCAGATTATCGCCAGAGGGAATTGCGAATGGCCCCGGACAACCTGGTTACTAACGGTGAGTTCACTTTCGGCACTTTCAGCAGCCAGTTCAAAAGGGTCAATCCGCTCGAGGCTCACAAACCGCTGGGTACCTGGATGCCAAAACCTATCCTCGATTTCAGGCTCAAGGAATGGCAGGCCTTCCAGCTCGGAAACAGCCGCTGGTTCATGCTGGCCGTACTGTATAACGCCAAGGTCTCTGCGCTGGCGCAGTTCATCGTCTATGACAGGGAGCGTAATAAAAAGTATTTCTTTGAGAAAATCCTGCCTTCCTGGAAGATAAAGATCCCCGCATCGATCTGGGACGGCAGCCAGTCCTACCGGGACAAGGACTGCTCTATCGAGATCATCAGCGCCCTGGCGAAGGGCAGGTTTTTCATAAATGTTATCGTACGCGATCAGAAAGGCCTGCCGGATATGGAAGGGCATTTCGAGGCCATCCACGATGAGGGACTGGTTGCGCCCATTGTTGTCTCCATACCCATGGGCAAGAACCGGGGTGTTTATTCCCATAAGTGCCTCATGCCCATGCAGGGAAGCCTCTTCCTGGGCGGCGAGAAAATAGAGTTTTTGCGTAAAGAGAGTTTTGCCATAATCGACGATCACAAGGGTTTTTACCCGTACGTGCTGAAGTACGACTGGGTCACGGCGGCGGGCTATGACGAAAAAGGCCGGCTGGTCGGTTTCAACCTGACGCACAACCAGGCCATAGATGCGGAGATGTATAACGAGAACTGCCTCTGGGTGGACGGCCGGCTGTACCTGCTGCCGCCGGTTAAATTCGATCGTCCGCAGGGAGTGGAAGGGGACTGGCTGATACGGGACCCTTACGGCATGGTAAACCTGTCTTTCCAGCCGGTCTCCATGGGCAGGATAGATCTCGACCTGCTGGCGCTGAGGGTTAAATACTTCGGGCCGTTCGGCTATTTCAGCGGCACAATCAGGGACGGCTCGGGCAACAGCGTGGACTTCGGCCGCTATTTCGGCATGGGTGAGCAAAAATACGTCCGTGGATAGTATTGCCACCGCTTTAACAGGCTGTCTGCTCCTGCTGCTGGGCCTGGCCTGGGGAGCGGTCCTGAACTGGTTCGCCGGGTCGATAACGGAGGAGGGCGAAGTGCGCCTCGGGGCGCCGTCCTGCAGGAAATGTGGAGCCAGGCTGCCGGCCAAATCACTGGTGCCGCTGCTCGGCTACTTTATGACAGGCGGCCGCTGCCCGGGATGCCGGGAGGCGATACCGGCCCGCGTGCCGGTAGTGGAGGCTGTGACGGGCATCCTCTTCGCAGCCCTCTTCCTGAAATACGGACTGTCCTGGGAGCTGGTTATACTGCTGGCCTATTCCTCGGCGTTGATCATATTATTTGTCACCGACCTCGAGCATTTCATATTGCCCAACATGGTGACCTACCCGGCCCTGGTGATGGTGGCGCTGGTGGCCCTGGCGGTTACGCTGGCGCACTACTGGCTTCCCTGGGAGCTTTTCTTTGCCGGGAGCGGATTTATGGCCCTTTTCAATAATTTTTTCCTGTGCGCGCTGGCCGGGGGCATTTGCGGCGCCCTGCTGCTTTTCCTGGTCGTGGTGCTGTCGAAGGGAGGCATGGGGATGGGAGATGTCCTGCTGGCCGGCCTGCTGGGCCTTATGGTGGGTTTCCCGCTGGTGTTTATCGCCCTTTTCCTGAGCATACTGGCGGGCGGCATCATCGCTGCTGCCCTGCTCATTAGCGGGCGCAAGAAGCGCAGGGAGATGCTGCCCTTCGGTCCGTTCCTCTGCCTGGGCGGCATGGTCACGCTGCTGTGGGGCAGGGAGCTATTGGGCTGGTACCTTAACCTGATGACGGTTTAATCCGGTGTCTACTTGAAGGGAGGCGCCTGCCAGAAGGGCACCAGTACTGTTTTGTTAACGGTCCTCTCTTTCTGGATGCGCTGTTCCACCTGGTACGGCACCTGCCTTTCTACTGTTTTGGTCAGGTTGTCTGTGAACTGGTCGGACCACAGCAGCGAGGCGCTGAACCTGGTGTTCTGCGGAATGGTGGGGCCTATGAATAGCACTGCTATATCCCGCGCCCCCCGTGTATCGAAATCGATATCGTAAGGGCGCTCGCGGTTCATCCAGAGGTCCGCCTGACCTCCCAGAAAGCGGGCGAAGTTAAGCTTAATGTTGGCTGAATTAAGCCACTTGTTGATAATTGTGGTATCACCGCCATATGTGAACCAGTTCTGCTGGACCATCGTGGTATAAACGGGATCGAGCGGAGAGATCGTCGGCGGAGGCAGCACCTGCCCGCGCGGCTCCATATCGAACAGGCTGACTGCGACGTTTTCGTAATATTCCTGCCTGCCAAGCGATATCCTGATCTTCTCCACATCGTGTGTTTGCATCCCCGATAGTCTGTAACCGTAGTACCAGACAAACGGTGTGCCCCTGAACTGGATGGTGGGATTGCTCCACAGAATATACGGCGTAAGCAGCTCCTGGCCGATTTCGGTGCGGGTCACGGGATAGGTCTCACTGAATAACTCGGTGCGGTTTTCCGTAACGTACACGGTATCATAATAAGTTTCCTTCTGGGGGTATTGGGTAGCAACACAGGACAGGGCAGGCAGGGCCGCGGTCATAAGAATCAGAAGGGAAAGGGCCTTTGCGGCGGCGCGTGGCGTGTGATCCAATAACACGTGATATCGATGCTGGGGCCTGCATCGTAAACAGTGCAGCATATGGTTTGTCATTGCGAAAACATCTCCCAGAAGGGCACCTGCATGGTCTCATAGATGGTCTTCTGCCTCTGCACCTCGTAGGGCGCCTGTTTAGCCACCTGGCGCTCCCCGGTCAGCGTTTTTTGTGAGATGGTATTACGGCTAAATGTGCCTTCCAGAGCGACCCGGGCATTCCACTGGCTCTGGGGGCCACAGATAATGATGCCGATTTTCTGAGCTGTACCGGCGTCCAACTCGAAGACCTGGGGGTCCTCAGGCCTTGACCAGAGGTTGGTCCTGCCACCCAGGAATTTGGCCTGGTTGATCTGGACATTGGCTATATCCAGCCAGGTTGTCGAGGCGCCCCCGGTTGTATAGCCGGTAGATTCCTCGGATGGATTTTCCGAAGTGCTGTCCGATGAACTGCTTGAGGTCGTGGTGCCAGTAGTACTGGCCGTTATCCAGTTCCATTTGACCTGCCCCGTTGTATCCGTATCCCCGTTGGTGGCGGGGGCCGGCGTGGTAAGCTGCCCGCCCCTGGTCATATCGAGTATGCGTATAGATGCGGACTCGTACTGAAGCTGCTTCCAGATCGAGACTTTCAATCGAAGGTTATCGTAGGGCGGCGACTGGGGGATCTCATAGGCCAGGTACCGGAAGTTGGTCTGGCCGTTAAAGGCGATATTCTGCGAGTACCAGGTGTAATAGGGCTGCAGCTCATAGCTGTATGTGATTGAATCAACCGTGGTCTCATTTTCCGTGTAGGCCTCCGTTACATATTCGGTCCTGTACGCGGTCTCCGTAAAGGTGCTCGTCACGGGGTACTCTTTGGAGATACACGATGGGGCAAGGACCAGCAATAGCGGTGGGAGTACCATGGCCAGTATATTAATAGTCTTCATTGCACAGAATGTATTGTAAAACAGGCTTCCTGCTAATAGCATAAGTATGGGAATTCATATTGTCAAAGTTGCCCTGCGCCTGCCCCCCCCATGCCGGTATCGCTTGAACCCTATATTGCCGGGAGAAGGGACCCGTGGAGTCGCAGCAGGTGATGGGAAAATGATTTGGCATGGTATAATGCGGTTGATGCGAATATAAAGGTTAAGGAGGTAGCAATGGCCGCGTGTAAAAATGGCTATTTTATTCTGGTGATATTACTGGCTGCGGCCCTCATCGTGCCTGCCGTCGGCTGTATCCCGGTGATTCAGCAGCCCACCTCGTCCACTGTATCATCGGTGCCTGTCATGGTGGTCAGCCCGGATAAACTGGTGTTCACCATAGGGCAGGGGCAGGGGCCGTCCCTCGACCAGGCCCTTTCGGTCGTTAACCAGGGCGGCGGCATGCTTAACCAGTCTATGAGCGACAATATGCCCTGGATAGATTTACGTCCGGTACCCGGCGCCACGACAGCCCAAACCGCTAGTGCCATGGTGGCCGTTAATGCTACAGGCATGGCTCCCGGCCAGTATACGGGTATCATCACCGTGAATGCCGACGGCGCCCTCAACAGCCCGATCCACGTACCTGTGTACCTCACCATATTGCCGGGGGCCAATATCCCTGCCGTCATAGTGACTCCAACCGTACCATCTGCAACTCCCCCCTCGGATTCCGCTGTCGTCTGGTCAAATCAAACAGATCTTTATCAGTAT
>Ga0247842_10006426_pt1 | contig 13301 bp, 12 predicted proteins | sample LaCruzMarch2015__3_FD_192411 | JGI IMG/M metagenome (GOLD analysis project Ga0247842, IMG submission 192411) | Freshwater microbial communities from meromictic Lake La Cruz, Castile-La Mancha, Spain - LaCruzMarch2015_19m | ecosystem: Environmental > Aquatic > Freshwater > Lake | place: Spain...
AAATGATAAATATGAGTTGGGTGGTAGATGAAATTCGAAATTATAATATAGATAATTTACTTCCAAGTTCTTTGAAAAAATGTCCGTTATATGGTAAATTTTTTTCCAATGCTTTTGTTAATGTTTTATCGCTTATAGAAAGAATTTTTATACAATCGTATTTACATGTAAATTCTTTTACAAGATTACTTTCTAAATCATATTGACCAATTCCATTTTTGTACAAAATAGGAGTTCCGTATTTTATTTCAAAATTATTCACCAATTCTTCATTACAATATTCATATAATTTATAAAAATGTCCATTTGATATTGTGTATTTCTTGACTGATACGTCTAAAGCGTATGAAGATGAATACCCATTTAAGTTCGCAGCAGTTTTTCTATCTAAATAAACGTTTAGAATTTCATTTTTGTCTGCATTCAATTTGGCAATGTAGCCTAAATTTTGTATTTTTGTTTGTTTTGTAGGTTCAATATGTGTTATAATATTAGGGTCTAAATTTCTCTCTACAAAAAGCCATCTAAATCCGCAATAAATAGTATTTTCAGAAATTGCTTTATTGATACTAGGTCGTTTGATTTGAGCATTTTCTTTCATTGCTTCACTAACACTTTCATATACCTTAACAATATCCAATGTTTCAGGATTAATTTTTTGTAGTCTTGGTCCGAGTGTAACTAATGGTTCATTGAACCCTGTGGATACTTTTGTTTGCATTGAATTTATTTTTTCTAATAAGTCTTTGTTAATTTTTTCTAGATTATCAATCTTACTGGACAATTGTTTGACTGTTTTGGTTAATTCTTCAAGTAATTGATTACTTTTATTAATATGTAAATTATTATTTGTATTATCACTTTGATTGCTTTGTAATAGTTCCATTTTCAAAATTTCATTTTCTTTTAATAATTCATAAACACACAAATTGAATTTTTTTATATTATTTTCAATAATATGTAAAACCATTTGATATGTTAATTTTTTACCTATCAAAAACAGTTCATTTTCTTTTTCATGTCCCAATAAATTGTTCACTTTGTTTAATCTAATATTTTCATGACTATGTATGAAACTCTCAAAATCTTTACTTTTATCTACAGAAAAACAATTTAGTAGTAAACATTCATCATAATTTCCTTTGTGTTCAGTATACCTAGTATGTATTCCTTTTGTGCTATGTCCAATTTTAATAACATATTCGCCGTTAGAAAATGTTTTTACTTTTATAATGTAAATTAATGAACCTGAATGAGCATATTCGTTTAATAAAATCATCTCTCTTTGTTTTATTAATTTTTCTTCCATTTCTTTATTTTTGACATCTTCTATTTGCGATAATTGTTTTTTTAATTCTTCGCCTTCTTCCTTTGTAATTTCAAGCATAATATTTTCTAATTTAATGAAATATTCATGTATTTCATCGGCTTTTTTCGTTCCTGCTTTTAGACAAATTTTTTTGAATGTGTCAATATTTAACATAAACGTTTCTTTGTTGTGACCACCTTTGCTATGGTTGCTTTGCTTTTGTTGTAACAAAAGCGATTTTTTATAGTCAATATCTATAGTAAAATTTTTTTCAAGCAACATTTTTGCATTTACTTTTTGACTAAAACCTAACCATTGCCATACATTATCTAAATCAATTACAAAATCTTTTTTTGTATCATACTTTAAGTAACAATAAAAACTAGACAAAAATAGTTGTTGTTCATAATTATTGAAGGTATTTTGAACCTTTTCAATCAATTTTGACTGGTAATTACCTGACAGTTTAGTAATTGGATTACTTTCAATTAGATTGACAATATCTACGCTCATTTTATATATGTAATTTATATATTATCTCTATATTGTTTTTTGCTTTAATAATTAAAATGCAATGATTAATTATTAAATATTATGAAAATAATGGAAATATAATGACACGATATATCGTAACAATATTTTTAATTTGAGTATGCAAGACCACCCATTCCAGACATTATCCTTAAAACGTTATAGTTGGTAGCATAAACTCTTACCTTGGCAGTCTTAGTACCTTCAACAGTGGCGTTGGAAAGGACTAGTTGTAAAGTGGCATTATCAATTCTTGAGAAGTTACATGTGCCACTTGGTTGATGCTCTTCAGGTCTCAAGGCAAATGAGTAAACGTTAATACCTTCATCAGGGTTTCTGGTGTGTGATTGGTATGGTTGGACCCATGAGAAGTAAGATCCTTCACGCTCAGAGAAACGATCTTGGCCGTTAAGTTGTAACTTGGCAGTAACAACTGGATTTTGGCCCCAACAATGCATATCAAGGGAAGTCTCAGTAAGAACGAAAGTACCTGCATCAGATACAGTTGAGTCATTACCGTAGTGGTTTCCGTTTTCAACGTAAGCACCATATGTGTTTAGGATGTCTTGAGTGACACCAGGTGGGTATTTAATAGCTGGACCACCTAAATTTGGTTCATTGTAAGGATCATTAGGACCGTTCCAATATCCAGTAAAACCATCTGGGAAGTAAGCATCTTCAGCACCAGCGTCTTGGAATAGACCACGAACATCAATGTAGGCACGAGAGTCACGACTAACAGCATGTGGACCACCGAAAGCATGGATGGCATTTGGTAGAGCATCAATTGCATCAGTGTAGTTGAATGGTTGGGCACCTAGAACCTTGAAAAGAAGAGCATCACAAACAAGGGATGAACAGTAATCGACGTTTTGATCAGGTTGGACAACCCAGATTAATTCCTTAACAGGGTGATTGAAGTTAAGCTTAATCTTGTTGGAAGATGAACCAACGGATTCATCACCAGTGAATTGTAGCTGAGTGATTAAGTATTCATGAGGGTTTTGTGCCATTCTTCTACGTTCATCAGTATCAAGGAAAACGTAATCAACATAAAGTGATGCAGCGACTAAAGATTGATTGTAAGCAATAGTAGCTGGGACTGGACGGCCTGGAGTGTATTGGTTTTGTGCATAAGCAGGGTTTGAAACACCATTAATTGATGCAGGAACAGAGTTGTCGTTACATGATAGAGTAGTAACAGCCCATAAACACTCATCAATAGGACGAATATCAAGGTTAATCTTGACTTCGTGGTATTGAAGAGCGATTAAAGGAAGAGCTAAACCAGGGTTGGTACAGAACCAAAATTGAAGTGGAACATATAGAGTAGTTTCAGGAAGAGCGTTTCTTGGAGCACAAACTTGACGTGGTGCTAAAGAGTCACAAGGACCATCAACTTCAGCGAAAGAAGGATCAGTAATAAAAGTAAGTTGAGTGACGTTACCAATCATCTTGAAATAACCAACAAGTTGTTCAGAGGTCATAGTAAGTTGATTCCAGATGTGCATCCAATCACCGTATTGACGGTCAATTCTTTGACCACCAATTTCAACTTCAACCTGAGCAACAAGTTGCTCACCAGGGAAATCTAACCAACGGGCATAAACACCTTGGCCTTGTCCAAGGACAAAGGCACCAAGACCCATAAGTTGGTTAATTTCAGGAACTGTTACTTGAAGATAAGTTCTGTAAGCTAAATCACCATTTCTACTAATGGTACATTGGACGCGACGACCGAAATCGGCTTGACCGTTGAAAGTTTGCTCAATTGATTCAATAGCAAAGTTGGTGTATCTACGATAGGTTACTTTCCAAAAAGTAATTTGAGGATTACCAGTAAGGTAAACGTCTTGTGCGCCATAGGCGACCAGTTGCATTAATCCACCTCCCATTTTTTATACAATTGCTAAAGAAAAAAATTTTAGGTTTTTTAATTAATTAATTAATTAATTCAATAATAAAATATAGTTAATTTATTATAATTATAACTTACTTATCAACAACCTTACCCATATCAAGGTTAGTTTTCATAAATTTTAACAAATAAGTGTCCTCTATTATTTCTTTTTTATTTTCATGTTTCTTTGTAAATATATACGAGTTTTCTTTTTTTTTTATGCTCCATCCATCGTTTAAAGCATTATAAAGTAAATTCATTTTTTGGAATGTTATGGGATTTATTGTAATTTTATTATTTTCTAAATATTCTTCTATATTAATTGTTAAATCCATTAATTATTTTAAAGAAAACTATTAGATAGTTTAAACTTGCAAAATTTTAATTTTATTTTTATATTCTAATTAATATGTTTTAATATAATTTTAAATTAAATAAATAGTATGCTTTAATTTAAAGAAATTCAATCCTTTACAAATGCCTTCATTTAAACCTAAAACAATCAAAAAAATTAAGTACAATAAAAAAAATGCCGTCACATTAGATAGTAAGCACAAAGAATTTATTAACGAATTTGCAAAAGATGAACACAATAGAATACCCGAATTACAAAATGAAAGAATGAAAATAAAAAATTTACTAAAAGATCAACAAAATAACGTTGAAAAAAAACTTGAACTAATTGATAATCTAAAAGAAATTAATAGTAAAATTAATGAATTAAAAAATAAGAAAAAGGAATATTTTTTGGATAATTCAAAGTATATTTTTGAGTACTTTGAAAATAAAAAAAATATTTCAAACTCTCACGTAGATGACAATGCAAATAACAATGTGAATGATAATAATTCTAAAAACAAAAGTAGTATTTTAAATAGTTTTTTTAAAATTAAAGATACAACTGAACAAAATTACACAAATGAATTATGTAATAACAATAATATAGTTAAGAAATACTTGTCGAATATTGATGATTTATTTTTAGATATTAACTCTTATGTATATCAAACAGATATTTGCAAATATTGTAATAAAGGCGAATTAGTACCATTAGAAGACGAAGGAATACTAATGTGCAATTCTTGCAATCATAATATTCCTTATTTAATAGAAAATGAAAAACCTTCATACAAAGAACCTCCTAAAGAAGTATGTTTTTATGCATATAAAAGAATTAATCATTTTAAAGAAATTTTGGCTCAGTTTCAAGGAAAAGAAACTACACAAATACCTGGCGACGTGATTGAAAATATTAAATTACAGATTAAAAAGGAGAGAATAAATATTAGTGAAATTACTAATTTGAAAACCAAGGAAATTCTAAAAAAATTGGGTTATAATAAATATTATGAACACATACCTTTTATTAAAGACAAATTAGGAATAAAGCCTCCGATTATGAACGCAGAATTAGAGGAAACACTTTGCAATTTATTTGTTGAGTTACAGTCGCCTTATTCCAAGTTTTGTCCTGACGACCGCGTAAATTTTTTGAATTATTATTATACTGCATATAAACTTTGTGAATTATTAGGTGAAACACAATATTTACAGCATTTTCCGATGTTAAAAGATAAAGAAAAACGCGTTGAACAGGATAATATTTGGAAAAAAATATGCGGGGAATTGGACTGGGAATTTATACCTACCATCTAAATCCACCTTTAAGAAAGGTGGAGCCAAAACTTTTTAACTTTATATAATCAGTATAAAGTTAAACATTATATGTGTACTATGAACTTATTCTTTGTATGTTATTATGACTTCTCTCTTACTATCTTTTAAAAATTTAACTCTCACAGTAACATCTTTACCTTGATATTTGCCAGTAGCATAAGTTGCTTTCGTTGGTACTATTTCTGACTTGAAAAAACCTTCGCTTGTACCAAGAGCAGTTGTAATACCAAAATTAAAATTAAGTATATCTTTATTATTATTTAAAAATAATACACCTTGAACGTTCTCATAATTCACGTTATCACTTATATATTCTCTACCACCACTGGTGTACATAATGCGTCCTACCATTACATCGTTTTCATATAAATTGTATAGTTCGTTGCTCACAATAGCATTACTTCCTGCACTTATAGAAGAGACTTCGTGTTCCACGAAAGTATAAGTATATACTTCGCGAACGTGTTTTTTGCTTGACTTGGTTAAATCAGACATTTATACTTATATAAAAGAAAAAATTATTTCCTAAATTTTTTATTATTTGGTTTTTTACGCGATTTTGTGCAACTTAACCTTTCCCAAAGGTTGAAGGTTTGGCTCAACCTTTCTCAAAGGTTGAAGGTTTGGTTCAACATTTTCTAAAGGTTGATGTTTATGCTTTGTATGTTATAATAATTTCTCTCTTACTATCTTTTAAAAATTTAACTCTCACATTAACATCTTTTCCTTGATATTTACCACTAGCATAAGTTGCTTTCGTTGATATTTCTGTATTATCTGGAGATTTACCATTGGCTAATTTAGTAACATTAGCATAAGTAAAAGAAATTATATCTTTATTACTGTTTAAATAAAGCGCAACAATGTTATTTTCATACAACAAATCATCTTCATATAGAGATCTAATAAAAGCACCATACATTATATAACCTACATCTTTAACATCTTTATCATATATCCTTAACATTAAATTCGACATTTCTGCGGTACTTCCTATACTCGACTCAGTAAGTGAAAGTTCATCGAAAGTATAAGTATACAGTTCACGAACAAGTTTTTTGCTTGACTTGGTTAAATCAGACATTTATACTTATTCTAAAGAAATTTTTTTCACCTTTCTAATTTTTACGCATTTTGTACCACTTTTTTGAAAAGTGGTATAAAACCTTTTTTAAAGGTTGATTTCTAAAAGTTGTTTTGGCTCCACCTTTTCTAAAGGTTTATGGTTTTGGCTCCACCTTTCCTAAAGGTGGAAAAGGTGGATTTTAAAACCCACCTGGGAATTTTACCAAATTAGCACCTATACCAAATCCTGCGCCTGAGCGTGCTGTTACACCCATACTTGGAATGTAAGTATCTAAAATACTAAATGTTGCAGCTGCGGTAAGAGCGATTAAAATAATTTCCTCAATATCTAAAGAACGTTTTGGAATTGCAAAAGCAGCAATAGCAACCATCAAACCTTCTACTAAATATTTAATAATTCTTTTAACTAATTCGCCTATGTTAATTGATCCGTTCATTATATTAAATAATAAGAAAAAAATTATTGTATTATTAAAAAAAAACTTAAAGTTTAGTTAAATATTAATAATTAAATGAGTAAAAATTCGAAAGAAAAGTCATCCAAACCAACAAAACCAACCAACTTTGAGAGAAAATTGGACACTAACAATATGCCAAACAGTAAGTATGTTGACTTGCTAGAAGAAGATAAACCTATTGCAAATCAAAAATTCACATGTATTTCATTTGTATCACCAGAAAAAATTATCAAACAAAAAGAACTGTTTTACTTTGAAGAATTCCTAAAGAAATGGGATTTTAATAAATCCATGGAAAAATTCGTACAGTTCCTAAATTATGTTTCATATAAATATCACTTATCATTCGATAACCTTTCTAATGACTTTAAGGATTTTGTAAAAGAAGAAAAGAATAACTTGATTGCAGCATCATCTTTAGAGGACGACTATAAAACATTTTTAGACAACAATGAAGAAGAGTTGGATAAATTATTTGGCATTAATCATAACTTCCAAACAAGTACAAGAGGTATTAAAATCCGTGGTGTTTATCCTACAGTAGAAGAGGCTGAAATCAGATGCAAGATGTTGCGAGAGGTTGATCCAAATCACGATGTTTTTGTAGGTCCAGTTGGCTTATGGATGCCATGGGACCCAGAAGCATATAAAACTGGGCGTGTTGAGTACATGGAAGAAGAGTTGAACCAACTCATGCACGAGAAGAAAAAGAATGAGGCCAATGCACAGCAAAGTTTCGAACAAAGAGTAAAAGAAAGCAAACAAAAAGCCATAGAAGAAAACATCAAAAAGGCCGAAAAGACTGGTAATATTTTAACTCAAAATATCGATGAAGAAGGTAATCTTGTTGGTATTAATAATGCAAGTACAAAAGAATTGTCATTTACAAATAATGATAATGATAATGAAAAGGAAATTTCTGTTGCTGACATTCGCGCTGAACTATTTGAAGGCGATGATGTTGTTATGGGGAAGACTGACTATGGTCAGAGTGAGTTGATAAGTGGTCCATTTGCCCAACCTTTAAAAAAGGTTGAGCCAAACCCTTTGGTTTAACCTTTAAAAACCAACCTTTGTGAAAGGTTGGGCCAAAACAACTTTTATAAATCAACCTTTAAAAGGTTGAGCCAAAACAACTTTTCAAAAAAGTTGTGCAAAAGGTTTTGCTCTACTTTTCTCAAAAGTAGATTTGTACCACTTTTTGAAAAGTACTGTTAGTTTAATTTTATAATGAAAATAAAATTAAATATTTTGCACAATTTTTTTGAAAAGTTGTTTGGAAAATGTTACAGATTTTGCACAACTTTTTCTAAAAGTTGTTTTGGCTCCACCTTTTCTAAAGGTGGAAAAGGTTGATAGTTACCATTTTGTTTTTTTGACACTAATTTTTTGACCATTTCCTCGCTTTTTATTTGCGTTCGGATCATATTTTTCGCCTTCTTCTTCATCGGAATTATAATTTTTAGATAATTCCCAGAATTCTTTTGATCCTAATCGGAAATCATTGTGATTTTCAGCTTTATACCAAAATACTTGGTCTTGTAATTTATTTGATTTAACATTATTATTAATTACCAAACATTCGTAATTTTCGGTACATTGGTCCATAACTTGGCAAAATGATTCAAATGTTGGAAACATACCCGCATAATTATCGTAAATACGTCTTCTGTTTGCAATATAGTTCTCTCTTAATATGAATACATAGTCAATATTTGTACGAAGTGTAGGAGGTATACCTAGTGGATATTGCATAGTGATGATTAACATTATTTTCCAATGTCTGCCGTTCATAAAAAGAAGCCGCATCATTTTATCTCGCGCCCATGTATTATCATATAAACAATCATCTAAAATAACAAAAGCACGTGGGTCGATGGTTGTTCTTTTATATGTTTCCATTTCTTTTTTGATTTGTTTCAAAACATTTCGTTGTCTTTTTAGTATATTCTCAATAATAGCTGTATTGTACTCATTGTGGATAAATAATCGCGGGACCATTTTTCCGTAGAACCCGTTACCTTCTTCTGTTCCTGAAATAACTGTTCCAATTGGTATATCTTGATGATAATAAAGAAGATCTCTTACCAAAAAACTTTTACCAGTGTCACGCTTACCAATTAACACGATAACTGGGCCTTTCGATTCATTGGATTTGAAACTAATACTTTTCATGTCAAATTTTTTTAATTCTAAAGTCATTGTTATTTACTTTATAAATTTTATTTTTTTCTGTTTTACGAATCCACCTTTAGGAAAGGTGGAGCCAAACTCTTTTGATTTAACCTTTATCACTTTTTCTAAAAGTTGTTTGGACCAACCTTTCCCAAATGTTGAATGTTTGGCTCCACCTTTTCTAAAGGTGGAATAAATAAGTTAAAAAACTATATTATTTAATATATTAATTACCTAATAATATGTCAGCCACTATTTCTATCAACCCTTCTGTATTTTATCAAAAAAGAAAAAATTCAGAGCTTTTTAAAAATTTAGAGAAACCAGAAATCCTTTTTCTCTCTAAACCCCAAAATTATATTCCAATTTACAACCGATTTTTCTCATTAAATGAAACAAACTTCAACAATATCAACTTGAACCATAACCATTATTTGCATAATATAAAAAGTAAAGTAGACCCTTCAAAAAATTTATTTCAGTGTAGAATAAAAAACATTAAAAATGATAAAGTAAAAGACAAAAATATTTTTATTAAATTAGCTCCATTATTAGACCCTTTTAAATTTTTAGTTGGTAAATACAACAACGTAACAGATGAAAAATTATGCACATTACCTTCTTTGAATTTATCCAACCTATCTTGTCATGATAAACTATTAGACACAAATAACTCAGCATATGTTGACGGTTTTTTTGTCTATCTAACATCCATATTGAAGAATGACTTTAAATTTAATCATGGTCTTGACTATTATGGATCTTTTATGGGTATTAAAAATAACTATGTTTTAAACATTTTTGATGATTTAGAGTACTTGAGTAACTCTGATTTTTTCAATAAAAACAAAAACGTTCTTTTTAAAATTGATGACTATACCCATTTATTCAAAAATGAAAAGCAAAAATTAAAGAGTATTAAAATCAATTACAATTCTTCTGCGAAATCCGAACTAACTATTAATTCGATAAACAATGAAATATATGATAATTTATTTGTTGAAACAAATGGTATAGAGAGAAAAGATGAACAGTCAGACCGTACTTATGATATTGACAACATTGATGCTTCCGATATTTCAGACTTTAAACTCGAAAATGAAGCCGAACACGAAAACGACTACGAACATGAAAATAGACACAATCATTTTGATAATGATACAAAAATCACTACACTAAAAACCACTTCTACATGTTCATCAAGAATTTCTTATACAAATAGCGAATTAAGTAATGATGATGTCAATAATAGTTCTGAATATGACAGTAAATACGATGATGGCAAAGACGACGATGAATGTGCAAGCGATAATGAAGTTGGAAGCGGCAGTGAAAGTGGAAGCGAATATGAGAGTTTTGACAGCGAAGACGACCTTTCATCGGTCGAAGAAGAAGAAATCAATGCTACAATCAGCAAATTTCCTGTACAATTGATTTGCATGGAAAATTGTGAGAGAACATTCGATGAACTGATTTTTAAGAACGAAATAGACAACGATGAATGGTTGTCCGCATTAATGCAAATTATCATGATTTTAATTACGTATCAAAAGTCGTTCTCATTTACTCACAACGATTTACATACAAATAATATTATGTACAATGAAACATCCAAAAAATTTATTACTTATTGCTACAATAAAACAGTTTACAAAGTACCCACATTCGGGAGACTTTTTAAAATCATTGACTTTGGAAGAAGTATTTATAAATTTCAAGGAAATTTGTTTTGTAGTGATAGTTTTCAAGCAGGTAATGATGCTGCATCTCAGTATAACACTGAGCCTTATTTTGATGATAAAAAACCGCGACTAGAACCCAACTTTAGTTTTGATTTATCACGTTTAGCGTGCTCTATTTTTGATTACTTAGTAGAGGATTTAGATGAAATTAAAGATATCACAAAAATAACTGATCCGGTAAAGAAAATCATTGTTGAATGGTGTTTAGACGATAAAGGTATTAATTTACTATATAAAAATAATGGTGATGAACGCTACCCTGATTTTAAACTATATAAGATGATTGCTAGACATGTACATAATCATAGTCCGCAGTCTCAGTTAGAAAGACCTGAGTTTAATCAGTTTAGTGTTCAGAACACAAACACAAACATAAATGAAAATGATATTGATATTAACATTGATAAAATACCGATTTTATGCTAAATTTTTTTAGTATACTATAATAACTAATAATACACAAACTTATAAATGAGTAACTTTGGATTTATAATGACAAGGCATGTTAATTCTGCCACTACAAATAACTATTGGAACCAGTGTATACGATGCATTAGAAGACTTTATCCTGACACCAAAATTGTAGTTATTGATGATAATAGTAATTATACTTTTGTGAAGGGCGACTATGAATACCAAAATGTGGAGGTAATTCAATCCGAATTTAAAGGTCGTGGAGAACTATTAGCTTATTACTATTTTTATAAAAATAAATTTTTTGAAAATGCTATTATTATTCATGATAGTATTTTTATTCATCAAAAAATAAATTTTGACAGGTTAAGAGGTATTGATGTTCTACCGCTATGGCATTTCAAACAAGACATGGAGAATATACAAAATTCGTTGCATTTAATTTCAAGAATGAGAAATACTTATTCCATACAAACTAACTTGTCATTGAATGGTTTAGTTGTACTTGGAAGAAAACATGAATGGGCTGGATGTTTTGGCGTACAAAGTTATATAAATCATGATTTTTTAGTAAAAATAGCAAATAAATACAACTTGTTTACATTACTAGAAAAAGTAAGGTCCAGACCAGATAGATGCTGTTTAGAGCGTATTTTTGGGATAATTTTCAATTTGGAGTCGGTAATAACAAAAAAACAAAAGTCGCTTTTCGGTAATATTCACCAATACAATAGTGGATTTGATTATAGTTACGAAAAATACAAGTACGATTTAATGGTAAAAAAAAAACTGCCAAAAGGGATTATTAAGGTTTGGACTGGGAGATAATTTCCACCTTTAGAAAAGGTGGAGCCAAACCCTTTTGCTCTACTTTTCTCAAAAGTAGATTTGGCTCAACCTTTCTCAAAGGTTGAAAAGGTTGAAAAGGTTGAAAAGGTTGTTATGCTAAAAATCTTCAAATCCAGCATCTAACCATGCCGAAATACGTTTTGGATGAAAGACAGCCTTCATTAAATCCTCACGAAAGGTATCAACCATTAGTTTTGTCATCGTTTTATAATCAATTTCAAACATAGATGGATTATCTGATATAGAAGACCAAGAACTTCTATCTAATTTATCTTGATTTTTTTCTAAAATATGCATAGCATTTGGATTTTTTGATAACCAAAACCAACTAATTTTGTCTTGATTTTTTTCTAATAAATGAAGGGCATATGGATTTGAGTTTTTTGATAAATGAAACCAATCAATTTTATGTGGATTTTTTTCTAATATATGCATAGCATTTGGATTTTCCGATAACCAAGACCAGCATGTTCTATCTAATTTATCTAGATTTTTTTCCAATAAAGCAGTAGCATTTAGATTTTTTGACAACATTTCCCAACAATAACCATCTAATTTATCTAAATTTTTTTCTAATAAATGCATAGCATTTGGGTTTGTATTTTGTGACAAATACCCCCAATGAATTTTTTCAGGATATTTTTCCAACAAAGCAATAGCATTTGGATTTTGCGATAATTTAAACCAATAAATTTTTTCAGGATATTTTTCCAACAAAGAAATAACATTTGGATTTAAACTTTCCGATAATCTATACCAATCAAGTTTATTTATATCTATCCAATCTAATAATTTGTATACAGGTTCTGGTTGTTTCATTTTTGATATTTGTTTGAATATAGATTATTATAATAATAATTCAATTTTTTATTATTATATTTTTTGAAAAGTTGCTTTGGCTCAACACCACTTTTCAAAAAAGTGGTGCAAAATCTTTGGCTCAACCTTTCTCAAAGGTTGATGTTTTGGTTTTACCTTTTCTAAAGGTAAAGTTGAAGTTTTGGCTCAACCTTTCCCAAAGGTTGATGTTTTTCTGTGTTTTTTCCTCATCCTTTTAGTTTTTGTTCTGTTCTTTCTTGTTTTACCCCCATCTTGATATTTACTTATAAAATATACTCTAGACACAAGTTGTAAATTTACATTAAGTTTTTCATAAAATT
>Ga0247842_10006435_pt1 | contig 13289 bp, 13 predicted proteins | sample LaCruzMarch2015__3_FD_192411 | JGI IMG/M metagenome (GOLD analysis project Ga0247842, IMG submission 192411) | Freshwater microbial communities from meromictic Lake La Cruz, Castile-La Mancha, Spain - LaCruzMarch2015_19m | ecosystem: Environmental > Aquatic > Freshwater > Lake | place: Spain...
CAGGGATTATCAACATCGGCTAAGCTATCTCGAAAGACGTCGACCCGCTGTTGGGTATTATATATGGCAGTATGAGCCTCAGGTCCTTCTCTTTTATTATGACCATCTGGTTCTCGCGGGCGTGCTCTTCCAGGGCTTTGTTCGGAAGGAAGGCTATGCCCAAGCCAGCGGCCTTCAGCATCTCCCAATCGCCCATGCTATCGCCGACAGCTGCACACTGGTTCCTTAAGAGCCCCTCTTTCTTTGCCAACTCCCTTAGCCGGTCGACCTTTGACTCGTTCTCCATCACGGAGAATTTCACACCGCCCGTTGCCCTGCCATTTTCATCAAACACCAGGTCATTGCAGATGACGTACTTGAAAGCATTGTTGACTCTTTTGTTTATGATATCCATGGTAGTCTTGAACCCAGTGGTTATCATCGCAAGTACCACGCCACGGGATGTTAATGTTTCAGTCATAGCCTCTATGCCCTCAGTAAGTTTGACTTTCATAGAATACTTCTCGACCTGCGACTTTTTTACCCCCTCCAGCAGCTTGCAGGCTTCCATGAGCGCGTTGGAAAGGTTCATCCTTCCGGTTATGTGCTGTTGTATGTAATATTCAACCTCTTTTTGCTTGCCCACTAGATTGCCTATGCCAATTATTGTGTGCTCCTGCGCCAAAGGGATGTTCACATCGAAAGCGACTAGCTTATATTTGGGGTCCATTGTTGTAGATAATTTTGAAGGAAGAGATACTAAATTAGGTTATTCTGACTGTATACCAGTTTATTTATATGTTTTGTCCACAAAAATAGGAAAGAGTCCACAAAAATAAGAAAGATGTCACCAAAACCCCCGCCAACAGGAAACCATCATACGCAGCCTGTTCCAACTCAGCCCGGGCATGCGAGTGTGACTCTAAATCACAAAGGCCCTGTCAAAAATTTGGGTGGCCCGTCAATTCGTTCAACTGGGCTTAGCACATCACGCCCGCGTAGATTCTTAATGCGTGCGCAGGCCGAGGACCTCAGATTGTACCCTGGGTGTCTTGGAACCCAGCAAGCCGTGATGGTTGGCAAGAATAGGAACATACGTTTGGACAAAACATTGGTAGGGGCCGAAAGCATATCGGTTTATCGGATGACCCACACACCGAATGCTTTTCTAAGATTCTTTGGATTCAAACCCATAACGGTACTTTTCGACGCGAACGGCAATCGCATTGACCCGAGCCACAAATAAGCCAAAGCCAGGCCACAGATAAGTCTAACCTAGCATGCCCAGACACCACAGGAGCGCAGTCTTGCCCAAGAGGCTATTAGATGCTGTCAGGTCCGGCCCTTACTCTGAGTTCCATGGCAATACGCTTGCTATAGACGGCGGCGGGCTCAAAGGCGCTAGGTATGGAGCGCACCGGCCAAGGCTTCACGACGGCAGCAAGCCGCGCGTCGGCACGCCAAAAGATGTCCAGTACAGCCTTAAGGACGGGATACTGACACGAGCGGAGTTTGTGCCCGGGAGCCGGGGCAAGCCCTCGATGCCTGTGCACATCGCACATTTCGACTCGATTACCGGGAAAAGGTTCTCTGTGGTTATAGACAGGTATGTTGCATAACCCATAAAAGCGGTCTAACGGGGCGAACGCTGTTTTTATATCTGGGTCTTCAAATTAGACGCTTTTGCTTGTTAGTAAATTGTTAAAGCTTGTTAGTAGATTGTTAAAATATCAAGATGGATTTTGGTACTGAGATGAATAAGGTCCTCAAAGAGGGGGAGATGTTGCTTGGCGAGAAGACGGTCAAGAAAGCTTTGCTCAAGGGTGAGCTGAAGATGGTCATCGTGTCCGCCAACATGGCTGAGACCAGCAAGGAGGACTTAAAGAGGTATGCCGGGCTCTCAAAGATAAAATACTATGAGTATCCCGAGTCCTCGAAAGAGCTTGGATATGCCTGCGGAAAGCCGTTCACTGCGTCAGTTGTTGGCATAGTCAAGGACGGCGGCAGCAAGATATTACAGCTCAAGTGAAGATGCTTCTTAACACCCGGGATCTCCAGAACATGAGAGCCTTTGAGTCAATGACTCATGCCAGGGTAGTTGACGCTTTTGAACTGGAAGACTCGATTAACTTTCTAGTCGAGAAGGGCGAGCTCGGGAAGGCGATAGGTAAGGGCGGTGTCACAATCGCCAACGCGCGCAAAAGGCTTGGGAAGAGAGTAGCTGTCTTTGAAGATGCAGATTCTCCTGAGGAATTCATTTCAAAAGCCTGCCACCCGGTGAAAGCAACGCCTCTGATAAACGGGAATGACATTCGTATCAACGTCTCGCGCGGGCAGAGGGATGAGATATCGGGAAAACAGATAAGGATCATTAAAGAGCTCATCAAGAGGAAGCTCAAGATAGAGAACGTCGAGTTCGTGTTTGTTTAAACAAAAACGTATAGGTATTTCTGAGGTAAAGAACGCTAGTGAGCTTCCGGGGATAATACAATCAACGCAGGTTTACTTGATCTCCCCTACTCTCTTGATGAATTCTATAGTCAGCTTGACAGCCCCTTCCATGTCCTTGACATTCGTTATGCCGCTGGGTGAGTGGATATATCTAGTAGGTATTGATATCCCGCCGGTCTGTATGCCCTCGTTGGCCATGTAGATTATCGCGCCATCAGTCATTCCTCCCTTGGTCGCTTCTAACTGATAGGGTATCTTTGCGTCCCTTGCGCACGTTATCAGCAGCTTCTTCACGCTCGGGGTAGGCACCATGCCCCTGCCGCTCGCTTCGATGACTGTGATCGCAGGGCCCTTGCCCAGCTTGAGAGCCGTCTCGCCTTCGGTTATGTCGGGCGTATCACCCGCAATGCCAGTGTCCAAAGCTATAGCAAAATCCGGCTCGAGCTTGAATGCCGCAGTGCGCGCACCCTTGAGCCCAAGCTCTTCTTGCACAGTCGCCACGCCGTAGACGGTGCCTTTGAAGTCCTTGAGCCTTTTCATGACTTCGATCAAAACTGTGCAGCCAGCACGATTGTCAAAAGCTTTGCCCATGACGTTGTCGCCCACATCGATGAACCTTGGCTCAAATACGATAGGGTCGCCTATCTGGACCCGCTCTTTGACCTCCTTGGCATCAAGGCCGGTATCGATGTACATGTCTTCCAGCTTCAGCTTCTTCTGCTTCTCATCTGAGTCTCTCTTCAAGTGAGGTGGCTTGAAGCCTATTATGCCCTCCAGCTGGCCCTTCTCAGTAAGTATCTTGACCTCTCTTGCAGGGAGCGTGTCATCATCGATGCCACCCATGTCAATGAATTTTATAAAACCCTTATCATCTATGTACTTCACCATCATGCCTATCTCATCCATGTGCGCAGCCAGCATTATCTTTGGGCTGCCGCTGCCTTTAGTGCACACCACGTTGCCGAATTTGTCTATGACAACTTCACCGTATTTCTTCAGCTCTTTGGTCATTAAGACCCTTATCTCGTCCTCGCACCCGCTGACGCCCGTAGCATTCGACAGCTTCTCAAGAAGTTCTTTCATGGGGTATTTTTGAAAGGCGGACATGAAAAATACATGATGATAAAAGTACAGTTCTTGGGGACTTCGGGATCTATACCTACAGAGACCAGGGGGATGCCGTCAGTCTACCTTGAATATGAGGGTGACAGGATGCTGTTTGACTGCGGCGAAGCTACGCAGAGGCAGATGAGGATAGCCAAACTCCCGTTCATGAAGCTGGATAGGATATTCATAAGCCACTTCCACGCTGACCATTGCCTTGGGCTCGGAGGCCTCATACAGACCATGGACCTGTTCAAGAGACAGCAAAAGCTTGAGATCTACGGCCCAAAGGGTGTACACGAGGTCATTGATAAGGTCATAACCACGGGAAATTTCATCCTAGAGGGCTTCGACCTTGAGATAAACGAGATAAAAGGCAGGGGCGTCAAACAGATCTTCAGCACAAAGAGCTACTCGATAAAATGCGCGCTCCTTGACCACAAGGTGCCGTGCCTTGGCTTCTCCTTTGAAGAGACCCCGCGCAGGAAATTCCTGAAGGCAAAGGCACTGCAACTGGGCGTGCCGGAGGGGCCAGCATTCAGCAAACTTAAAGCGGGCGAGAGCGTCAAGGTGGGCAAACGGACGATAACTCCCGACCAAGTGCTTGACAAAGCTATACTAGGGAAGAAGGTGACTTACATACCTGACACCAGGCCTTGTGCGGCGGCGGCAGAGCTTGCGATGGGGAGTGACTTACTTATCCATGAATCTACATTCGGCCACGATTTGCAAAAATCGGCAATAGAAGGGGGGCACAGCACCGCCAAAGAGGCTGCACAGATAGCAAAGAGGGCCAAAGCAAAGATGCTCTATTTGACACACTTCAGCCAAAGGTACCCTGATGTGGCAAAGCTAGAAAAAGAAGCGCAAGAAGTCTTTGCAAAAACAAAAGCGGCAAAGGACTTTGACGAAATAACCCTCTAAGCCCTAAACACATTAAGCACGCTTTGCGTAAGAAAAAGATTTTATTAAGTCAATTGGGCAGTGCATACCAGGCTGCCACTTTGTACAACTGAGCCTGTTATTATCGCAGAGGTGCCATCAGACAATCTTAGAGTTTGGCCAGTTTCACAAGCTGACTGGCCTATGCTCGCGGCGTCCAGCTTTATGCTGAGGGCATCCACAGAAGCTTGTAGCGTGACCATCTGGTCATGCATGACCCATAAGGAGGTGACAAAAGTTATTGAAAGCAGGAGTATTGCACCGGCAGTGAGTATATAATAACTCTTCCACCGCATGAGGCCGAGCTCTTCGAAAACGCGCAAGAGGTCCTCTTTCTGCTCAATCTGATTCTCTTCATTCTCGATGGCACGCTCTTCGCGCTCGATCCTCTTTAATTCCTTACCAATGTCCATGGGCGCCATTTTCGGTTTTCGGTCTTGAGTCTTTGGTCTGCGGTTCGCGAATGCGAACCGAGACACCAGTGCGCTTTTGCGAACTGTTTGTCTTGTGCTTTCGGCTATTCTTATGTGGGGGGCAATAAAAACCTTAAGGGGCTTCTGCCCACTTGCCTGAACCCTCCCAAACCCTCACCGACACCACATTCATATGCGGCTTAAGCTTGTCCAGTATCCATATGGCTATGTTCTCGGCCGTCGGGTTCTTCATGACCTTGTTAAGGTCCTTGTGGTCAAGCTTGGGCATGACACGCTCATTGACTGCATTCTTTATGTCTCTGAAATCTATGACCATGCCGTCTTTTCTCACCGGGCCCTCCACGACAACGCGCAGCTTGTAGGTGTGGCCGTGCGGCTCCTCGCACGGGCTACCCTTATCATCAAGGATGAAATGCGCTGCATCAAATGTGAACTCACGAGCTACTTTCATTGTATAGCTAGAAGGTTAATGAAGATAAGTTTATATTCGCAAGGAGGTAAATAAAATATGGTTGATGTTCAGGAGACTATTCGCGAAAGGCTCAAGAAAGGGGAAAATCTTAACGCGATCAAAGAGGACCTTATAAAGCAAGGCCAACCGGAAAAAGAGGTCCAAGAAGCTGTAAAGGTATTCGACTGGAAGGCGGAACGAAGAGACTACCTGGAGAGCGGAAAGGAAAAAAATGACCAGATGCTATTAAACTCTGCTTCAAGCAAACTGGAACTAAAACGGGTTGTGTTTGTCATAGTCGGCCTAATCGCAATTGTTGTTATCCTAGCAGTATTCAAGTTTGACAATATCGGTATCATAACAGCAATAGCGGTCGCGGCAATCACCTTAGCCGCTTATACCGTATTCCATGGGCAAGGGATGCAATGAGGTACCCCCGCTCGTGCTTGTCTACTCATCGCTCGTGCTTACCCCTAGTTGCTCGTGCTTATCCCCTCATCGCTTTTATATTTAGGTTGTCCTTTACCGACTTGCCCAAGAGCTTTATTTTGTCCTTGTCGTCCTTTGTAAGCAGCGGCTCAAGGTCGTCTATCTGCTTGGCGGTCTTAAAAGTGTCAAACGGCACCAGCATCATCGGAACGCCCTTGTCCTCGGCCTTTGAGATAATATTAGGTGGCGGCAAGAGGTTGTTTGTAAGGACTATAGCTTGGGTATCGCTCTCTAGGGCTGCGAGTATCATGTCTGTGCGGTCACCACTCGTTATCATGAGCTTGTTCCTGCGCTCTGCAAGTATCTTCTGAAGCGGGGCATCAACGGACATCGCACCTATGAGGATGTTCTCGGCAGTCCTGTTGAGGTTGTCCTCAGCAGTTATCACCTTTGCAAAGAGGCTCTCGGCGATATAACTCACAGAAAGCCTGTTGAGCTCTTCCATGTAAGGCAATGCGCCTATGACGCTCACACCGAGCTTTTCTATCTTCGGCAGGTATTCATCGTTGAACTCCTTCAGCTTGTTGACCTTATTGACTATGACACCAGCAAATTTGATCTCCCGCATGTCTATGTACTTCTTCAGGAAGGCTGCATCATCGACGACGCTATCGTTGTCGCCTGTCAATACTATGACAAGCCGGGCTCCCGTATGTTTGGATAACGAGAATGCACCAAGATGGACATATGTCCCATGCATCATGTTCTTGCTGCTCTCTATGAAGAGCACGTCCTTGCCCTTTCCTACCTTGTCAACCGACTCAAGAAGCTTCTTCTTGATTCCGGAGTCGTCATACATGTAATTTAGCTTAGAGTGGTCAAAGCCGAAACAAGTGTCTTCAGGATTGTCCTCAAGGTTGTAGATGCTAGCCATCAGGGCAGTGTCATAATCCCAGACCCTCTTTTTCTTGTAGATGAGCCTGTCACCGAGAGGCTTCATATACCCTATCTTTTTTCCCATTGCCTCGGCAAGGCCGACCACAACACTTGTCTTCCCGTAACTCTTCCTCATTGAGGAGATGACAAACTTGTCCATTTTCGTAGTTAATAAATTTAGGTGATTATCATGACTTAATAGAATTACTGTGATTTGTTAGATTATCAGGTTTTGAGAGTAATACTCGTATGTCGACGGCTATTGCACCCTCGCCCTGGTCATAGACTGAAACAGGATTTATCTCTATATCGGTTATATGCGAGCACTTCCTTATTATCGCAGACAGTTTTGTTATTATGTCCACCAGTGACTCTATGTCTTTCTTGTTCTCGCCCCTCGCGCCAAGCAGGATCTGGTAGGACTTAATCTCTTTTATCATCGAGAGCATCTCGCCTCGGTTCAACGGCGCTGCCCTGAATGAGACGTCATTGATCACCTCGACATAGATCCCACCCATGCCGCACATTACTGTTGGCCCAAACCGCTCGTCTTTCCGCGCGCCCACTATTATCTCGACGCCCTTCTTTACCATCTCTGCTATTTCCACACCGTCTATGACCGCATCCGGCTTGTGCATCTTGCACTTGTGCATCATGACTTCATAAGCTTCAAGGACTTCGCTCTTGTTCTCAAGGTCTAATGCGACCCCACCGACGTCGCTCTTGTGGAGTATGTCCTTAGAGACTATCTTCATGACTACGGGATAGCCTATCTCATCAGAGAACTTGACTGCTTCTTCTATATTCTTTGCTATCCTGCTCTTTGGGGTCCTGACGCCGGCTATCTCCATCACCTGCCTGCCTTCGTGTGCGAGCAGGAACGACCTGCCCTCTGAAAGGGCTTTTTCAGCTATCAGCTCTATGGACTTCGTGTCTATCTGCTCATCTGAAGTCTCAACATTGAAGTGGGTTGTGTGCTGGATATAGGTCTCCATCGACCCCAAACATGAGACTGCGTCGTATACATCATCGAATACGGGCACGCCTTTTTTTCTTAAGACATTTATTGAGGTCTCGACTTTCTCCCCACCGAATATGGAAAATACTAACGGCTTCCCGCCTGCCTTGAACTTCTTGAAATTCTCCTCGATCATGCTTGAAAGATTCTCCGAGTCGAAGACCGCAGTCTCGCAATAAAGAGCTATAACTGAGTCTATATTCTTGTCCTTGAGTGCCGCATCGAGTGCAGTGCTGTAGTGCTGCGAAGTCGCCTGGCCCGTAAGGTCCACGGGGTTCTTTGTCGAACCAAAGTCAGGGGTGACACCGGAAAATGCGTCCTTGAGGTCGTGCTGGTCGTCATAAAGCTCCACGTTATATTTCTCGCAAGCATCCGCAGCCATGACGCCTATGCCGCCGCCGTTTGTTATTATGATCGTGTTTCTCCCCTTTGGCAATGGCGCACTTGAAAACATCTTACACCAGTTGAAAGCGTCTTTTATGCTCTCAGCCCTCAAGACGCCGCATTGGCGCATGATGTCGTCGAATATCTTGTCTGAGCCTGCCAATGACCCGGTGTGCGAGGCGACAGCTATAGCGCCCCTCCTTGACCGGCCTGACTTGATGACTATCACCGGCTTTTTCATAGTGGACTTTTTCAAGGACTCAACGACCTTGGCGCCGTCTCGCACGCCCTCTATGTATATCAGTATTATCTTTGTCTCCTCCTGGTCCATCAGGTAAGTGAGAAGCTCAGATTCTTCGATGTCGGCCTTGTTGCCGACCGAGACTATCGCTGAAAGGCCTATGTTCTCGACTGATGTCTTTCCTATCATTGAGAGGCCCAAAGCCCCGCTCTGCGTCACTATCGCGACACCGCCAGGCATTATATTATCCGGGCCGAAGGTGGCGTTCATCTTCGCCCTTGAGGAATAGACACCGAATATGTTGGGGCCCAGTATGCGCATACCCTTGCTGTTGGCGTAAGCGACTATGCGCTTCTCCTCGTCGCTGTTGCCCACTTCCGAGAAACCAGATGTGATTATCGAGCCAAACTTGACGCCTTTATCCGCACATTCCTTGATAGAATCAAAGACGAACTTGGCAGGGATGACTATGCATGCCATGTCTATCTCGCCTTTGATGTCAGAGAGAGAGGGATATACTGCATGGCCTAAAATCTCACCGCCCTTTGGGTTCACCGGGTAGATCTTGCCTTTGTACCCGCTCTGCACTATGTTCTCAAGCAGGTTATACCCTATCTTGCCCTTGTCATGGGAAGCTCCGACCACAGCAATCGACCGCGGCTCGAACAGGTATTTTATATCCGGATATTTCATCTCAAACCGTATGCTTTTATTATTAAATCAGGTTATTCTATAAACAATTTATTTGATAAACAATAGATAGATTATTTGAACGCCAGCTTCTCATAGATGCTATTTGAATGTCAGTTTCATTTAGTATATGCTATTTGAATGTCAGTTTCATATCATAGACGCCCTCACTGCCTTTCTTGTCTATGTCAAATCCCATGTCCTCGAAGAGCTTGAGCATGTGCTCATTGTCTACTAGGACTTCAGCAGTAAAGCCTAAGAGGCCCTGCTTTTTAGCAAGGTATGTAAGATAAGACAGCACTTGGTGGCCTATGCCCCGGTTCTGGTAGTCATCGCACACAACTACAGCGACTTCAGCAGTATGGCCTTTCTCATCTACCCCATATTGGCCCACCGCGACCACTGTTTCATCATCCTTGTCACCGATGGTCGCAAGTATCACTTTCTCCTGTGTATAGTCTATTATAACGAACTCCTGCAGGCGCTCATGCGGCATATCTTTCCTAGCCGAGATGAACCTTTTGTAGGTGCTGTCATCTGACAAAGAGTAGAAGAAGTCTTTGAGCAAAGACTCATCGCTTATCTTCACGGGCCTGAGCAACAGGGTTAACCCAGTGCGCGTAGTCTTGTAGGTCTCAAGCTCCTCGGGGTATTCACCACGCTTCCCGGGTATGAACGCCTGGTCGCTGTATATGAGGCCCCTCTTTTTGGCTTCACTCACCAGCCATGGGCGGAATTTCGGGTGCGCAATTGATATCAAATCCATTGCGCGCTCCCGTATGTTCTTGCCGTGGAGATAGGCTATCCCATATTCGGTCACAACGTAATGCACGTCTCCCCGCGTGAGAGTGATGCCTGCCCCCTGCGTAAGGAAAGGGACTATTCGTGATATCTTCTCGTCATCTGCTGTAGATTGCATAGCAAGTATAGTCTTGCCCCCTTCTGATATCACTGCACCGCGCATGAAGTCAGCCTGCCCTCCTATGCCGCTGTAGAAAACTGTCCCAAGCGACTCTGCGGTGCCCTGGCCGGTAAGGTCTATCTCAAGGCCGCTGTTTATCGCGACCATGTTATCGTTGCCGGAGATTATGCGCGGATTGTTCGTGTAGTCTATCGGGCGGAACTTTATCACCGGATTGTCGTTTATGAAGTCATACGTGGCTTTCTTGCCCATGCAGAAGGAGGCGACGGAATGGCCGCGATTTATATTCTTTTTGCTGTTGTCTATGACGCCCGATTTTATCAGGTCGACGATGCCGTCGCTTATCAACTCTGTGTGAACGCCAAGATGTTTCTTGTCTTTCAGGTTCGACAAGATAGCATTTGGCAAGCTGCCATAACCGACTTGTATGGTATCGCCGTCTTCGACGATCCTTGCAACATATTTGCCTATACGATTTGCAAGCTCGTCTGAGACAGTTGAAGCATATTCAAGAAGCGGCTCATCCTTGATTACAAAGAAACTGACATCAGTTATATGGATGAAACTGTCGCCATGTGTCCTTGGCATGTTCGAGTTTATCTGTGCTACCACGAGCTTCGCCGACTCGACCGCCGCTTTAGTTATATCAACACTGACGCCAAGGCTCATGAAACCGTGTTCGTCCGGCGGGGAGACCTGCACAAGGGCGACATCGACAGGCACTCTGCCGGTCTTAAACAGCTCAGGGACCTCGGAGAGGAAGATGGGCGTATAATCAGCAACGCCATTGTTTATCGCTTCGCGCGTGTTCTTGCCTATGAAAAAGGAGTTGTGCCTGAAGTTGCTCTTGAACTTCTGGTCTGTGTAGGGCGCAACGCCAAGGGTCCAGACTTGGAGGATCTCAGCATCAAAGAAAGCCTTTGGGTTCGACTCGACGTACTTGACAAGGGCGTTGACCAAGTACTGCGGCTCGCCGCAGGCTGTGCCGATGAATATCGTGTCACCCGGATGTATGTTCTTGAATAGGCTATCCTCAGAAACAAACTTTTCAGGATGACTCTTCTTTATTTCCTTTAAAGGGTCCTTTACCACCATTTGAGAGGTATATTTGGTGGCCTGAGATTAAAAATACTGAATTGGATTGGAAGTTGATTGAAGTCTATCCAAAAGTCAAGTTGTGTTTGAAAACGGTTCTTAGAAAACCCTCTCTTCTGTTTTAGAAAACCACTGTCTTCTGCCTTAGAAAACTCTGGTCTTCCCAGCATCAACCACAGTCAGGTGCGCGACGGAGAAAAGCTCCACCGGGCACTTGGCTACAGAGCCGGCCTCTTTCATGACTTCCTCAAAGGTCTTCTTGCTGAAGTGCGTGTTCCTTGTGACTAGAGTCTCAAAGTCTTTGAACCCGCCAAAATCGCCGATGAGTGTGACCCTGCCTTCGTTTCGTATGGCATCGTTGAGGATGCTGCTCATGTCGCCGGTGCTCAACGGGGCGCTGACTGTGCTTACAGCCTTGCTTACCCGGATTTTGTTCATGCTGGTCATCATGAATAGCCTAAAGAGGGCTATCTCAATTGCCCTAGCAGGTATGTTGACGTATTGCGTGGGCGAGTTCTCCTCCGTCATTAGTATCTCTGCAGAGCTTATGCCGCGCTTCTGCAGCTCAGCGATTATGCTAGCCGGCGTGGCATCACCCTCGACACATGCCACTGGCTGCATCTTGTGCTCGTCAAAATGTATCTTGTCGAAGACAAATGACGGCTTCTTGGCAATGAAGCGGACAGAACCACTTATCATCGAGCTGCCCAGGGTCCACCCGGCTAACTGGCATCCAAGGGTAGCAGCGATGGGATCGTCTGTCGTGGTCCTGACAGTTATTCTGCCCGGCTGCCTGCCATATTCGACGCGCCCCAAGAAGCCCATGGAAGCCTCGGCAAAGATCTTTCCGCCAGCTATTGAATTTACCCTATAAGTCGGAAACTCTGGTGGCCCTTCAGGCTTCTGCCGCAATACTCTAGATATCTGCACCATGGTCATATTGTTTTAACAACACAAATTAAAAACACAAAACAACACGAATCAAAAACACAAATTAAAGCAAGAAATATGATGTTAAATTATGATGCTAAAATATAAATAGGGAGATTTTGGCTCTACAACATGATATTATGGGTTATTCTATGGGTTATTCCGATTTTCCGTTGAGGAACCAAGGGGCCAGCTCGATCTTGTTGACTCTTCCAAGGCGCTCTGTCTTCACCAGGCCCCTTGCCTCGAGGCCGCCTAGGGCACGAGACAACGAGGCTTTTGGTATTCCAAGCTCCTTGCCGAGCTTGCTCTGTAGCGACCTTCCAGCTGATGCCATCAAAGACTCCATTATCCTCCGCTCATTGTCATCCATAACCGAAAGAAGGTCGGACATGCGCTTGCTGGGAGTAACCACTGTCTCTTGCTTAGGAAGCCTCATTGGCCTCGATCGCAGGAATATGATGCCCGCAACTATTGCAGCTACGACTACTATGAATTCGAATATCCAGGAAGAATCTGGCTCGGAGATTATGATGCGCTGTTCCAGATTTATTTTAGCATTGAGCAATATGCCCTGAGTCACATTCACCATAAGGAACCCAGCCTTGCCGTTACTGAGTGCAGATATCTTACACGGCCCCACAGGCAGCCAGTCTGCGGAGAACGAGCCAAACTGGTCTGTATACGACTGGTCAGTGGCTCCGTAGCCACCGGAGCACATAAACTTCATTCTTGCGCCGGATACCAGCATGCCCTCATCGTCGAACACCTCGCCTCTCACACTGCCGACCGGCTGCAGAAAAACGGTCATGTTCTTGTCCGCGTTCAGGAGAACGCCGAATACTCCATAATAATCTTTTCCATCAGTGGATGGGAAGTCTGCCATCAAAGTTATCACCCACTCCGAAGGCTTCAGGCTCAGGCTGAGCAAACTGTCAGAGCCCACAAAGGTCGTTATCTCCAGTCTGTTGTTTCCGTCATCCATCGAGACTCGAACATTGAGATTACTCAACGATCGGTTTGCAGCGGCTTCTATGAGGTCAGTACGCAGCGTAAAGAGATCACTTGTAGCGTCAGCCTCAGCGGCTTTTGCAAAGGCTGTGTCCGCAGAGCCAGCGCCAAGTGTACCCATAATGCCGGGAGGCGTTGCCTGCAAGGCCTCTGAACTGGGGGCTTCTGATGCATTCTCGGCGCATGCCGAGACTGCGAACGCCAAAAGCAGTAATATAATAGATAATGAGCGCATGATTAAATTATCGCTGGGGATATAAAAGAGTATAAAG
>Ga0247842_10006451_pt1 | contig 13256 bp, 11 predicted proteins | sample LaCruzMarch2015__3_FD_192411 | JGI IMG/M metagenome (GOLD analysis project Ga0247842, IMG submission 192411) | Freshwater microbial communities from meromictic Lake La Cruz, Castile-La Mancha, Spain - LaCruzMarch2015_19m | ecosystem: Environmental > Aquatic > Freshwater > Lake | place: Spain...
TCGGCCCCAACTTTTTCAGGCGGATGTGCCTGTCCTGGTGGCGAGCGCAGCGTTGGCGGGATACTTGTTGCGGAACGGAGCGATTGGAAGATTTGAAGGCACCCTCATGCTTTTCTGTCTGGCGGCCTATATGGTGTATCTCTGGTCTTCCGCGGGGGTGGAGGCGGACACGCGGGTGATCGGGGATATGGAGAGGGATTTGCCGCCGGCGGGTGCCGCCAAGAGGGTCGAGCTGGCCCAATTTTTGGGCGGGTTAGTCTTGCTGGTGGCGGGCTCCCGTTACTTGGTGAAGGCCTCGGTCTCCTTTTCTGAGATGATGAATTTTTCTCCGTCTTTCACTTCCTTGGCTTTCATTCCAGTGGCCGTTTCTTCCCCGCACATTTTTGCCACCTTGCTGGCCCTTTGGAAGAAAGAGAAGGATTTGGCGGGTGGGGTGGTGATCGGCAGCTGCATTTTTAACTGCTTGGGGGTTTTAGGATTTTCGGGTTTGTACCGGGGCCTTTTCGCTCCCGGGGTAACGAACTTTGACCTGGGGGTACTGCTGATTGGGACGATGGCGGTGCTGCCCATCATGCACGCTGGGGAAAAGAAGCGGCAGACGATCGGGGTGGCTCTTTTGGTGGGGTACGGGATGTATTTGACCCAGCTTTTTGGGCGGGTGGTTGCGGGATCCTCGTGACGCACGCGGGGTTGGGTTCCAGCCCGCGGGTGGGGGCGATTTCCGCGGTAGCGGATCGACTGGCCAAAACCTTGACGCATCGGGGATTGACGGTGGCGCAGCTGGTTTATGCGTTGGAGGGCAAGGGGCACGCGGCCATCATGGCGGTGCTGGCGCTGCCTTTCTGCTTCCCGATTCAGGTGCCAGGTTTATCGACCCCGTTTGGCATCATTTTAATTTTTAGTGGACTGCGCATCGCCTTTGGTCAGGACCCTTGGTTGCCCGGTTGGTTGATGGTGCGGGAGATTCCGAAACCGACGGCGACGGCCCTGTTGAATGGATTGCGTTGGATCGCGACGCCAGCGGAGAAAGTTCTTCATCCACGGCTGCATGGGCTTTGTCGGAATCCCGGGTTGCATCGGATGCACGGCTTGCTGGTGGCTTTTTTGGCGATCTTGCTGGCGTTGCCACTGCCGATTCCGTTCAGCAATTTATTGGCGGCGGTACCGATCTTGCTGATCTCGCTGGCTCTCTTGGAGGATGATGGGGCCTTTTTGATTGCGGGCTATGTGGCGGCGATCCCGTGCGGGGTGTTTTTTGGGGCTCTCTTTCTCTATGGACCCAAGGCGGTGAAGGGGTTGTGGAGCTGGATCAGCCACTTTTGGGCGTAGTTGGGAGGCTTTCCTTTGGGGGGTTTTTCCCCTATGTTTTTCGGTTAGGACACAACCAACCCAAGTGCATATTTAACTCAAGTAATTGTCATGGAAGGATTTATTCTTAGTATTCTGATTCTAGCCAACGGCTTATTTGCCATGGCGGAGCTGGCGGTGGTGTCGAGTCGACGCAGTAAGTTACGGCAGAAAGCGGAGGCGGGGGATGCGGGGGCGAAAGCGGCTTATGATTTGGCGGCGGCGCCCAGTGAATTTCTTTCCACGGTGAGTGTGGTCATCACCATGATTGCGATTCTTTCGGGAGCGATGGGAGGGGCGGTGTTGGCCAAGCCGGTGGCGGCGCTTTTGGAGGGTTGGGGCATTCCGGCGGGGGTGGCGGAGCCGAGTGCGCTGGGATTGGTGGTGCTGATCATCACGGTGGCCTCCATCATTTTTGGGGAGTTGCTACCGAAGCGGTTGGCGTTGGCCCACAGTGAGGCGATTGCGTCGCGCTTGGCCCGGCCGATTCAGGCGGTGGCGCGGGGATTGGGCCCGATCGTGCAGCTGCTCAGCGGAACCACGAATACCTTGGCGGCGCTCTTTGGGGTGAAGGAGAGCACGGAAACCATTCCGGTGAGTGATGAGGAGCTACGCTATTTGTTGGAGCAGGGAAAGCGGGCGGGAGTGTTTAGTTCAACCGAGCAGGGAATGGTGGAGCGGGTCTTGCGCTTGGACGAGTTGCGGGTGGAGGAGCTGATGACTCCCAGCGTGAAAATTGTTTGGATCAATGCGGACGAGGAGGCGGAGGTGACTTGGCGGGCCTTAGTGGCGAGTGGGCGTTCCCATTTTCCAGTGTACCAGGGGAGTCGGGAAAATGTGGTGGGGGTGGTATCGGTCAAGGCGTTGTGGGCGAACACGGCGGCGGGGTTACCGGCGAAGCCGGCGGATTTGGCGACGCCGGCGTTGATCATTCCGGAGACGATTCCGGCTTTGCGAGCGTTGGAGCAGCTGCAGAAAGCGAAGCAGCGGGTGGCGCTGGTGAGCGATGAGTTTGGGAGCATTACGGGAATTTTGAGTTTGTTGGATCTGCTGGAGGCGATTGTGGGGGATTTGCCGTCGCACGAGGATCGGCAACGGGCGCGGGTGGTGAAGCGGGAGGATGGATCGTGGTTGGTGGATGCGACATTGCCGGTGGAGGATTTTGCCAAGGAGATTGGCAAAGGGGCGGATCACTATCAGCTGGATGGGGATTATCAGACGCTGGGAGGATTTATTGTGCATCATCTGGCGAGGGTGCCGCAGGAGGGGGATGCGTTTCAGTATCGGGGCCATCGGTACGAGGTGGTGGATATGGATCGGCATCGGCTGGACAAGATTTTGGTGACTCCGGTTCAGGGTTGATGGGTGAGTTTGACGAAGGGGTGTAGGCGGAGAATACTAGACGGGCTCAGATAAAATTTTGGGCGGGGTAGCCAAGTGGTAAGGCACGGCTCTGCAAAAGCTGTATTCGTCGGTTCGATTCCGACCCTCGCCTCCAAAATTTCTTAAACTCTCCCTGGCCAGGAGATGTGGCTCGAGGGGGGGTCGGGAATTGACCGCAGTTACAACACTTTTTTACAACAGACTCGTCCAAAAATAATCGAACTAGGAGTTCGATTCCCAATTCGCACGGCGGAATGAATTTCTCAGTTTTTACTTAAGCCGAGAAAATCAGATACAAACGGGTTTGCTGGTCGAGATTGAATTTCTTTAGGTGTTCCTGACTGTTGGATTTTTCCCTCATGGAGAATGACGACGTGATCGGCCAGTTCAAACGCCTCATCCTGATCGTGGGTGACGAAGATGGTGGTTAGTCCGGTTCGATCGTGGAATTCCCGTAGCCATTTACGGAGGTCTTTGCGGACTTTGGCATCGAGCGCTCCGAAAGGTTCATCGAGAAGAAGGATCTTGGGTTCGACGGCCAGAGCCCGGGCCAAAGCGATGCGTTGGCGTTGACCTCCCGAAAGTTGGGTCGGGAATCGCTTTTCCAAGCCCGGCAACTGAACCATGGCTAGCAGTTCGTGGATCATCCTTTGGATTTCTTGTTCAGAGGGGCGGGTCTTTTTTGGGCGCACCCGTAGGCCAAAGGCGATGTTTTCCCCCACCGTCATGTGGTTGAAGAGTGCGTAGTGTTGAAAGACGAAACCGGCACGACGAGCGTAGGCGCTATCCCATGTCACATCCCGACTATCGAGAAAAATTTTGCCACCGTCCCGACCGGGGAATTCCAGGCCGGCAATGATTCGAAGAAGGGTGGTCTTGCCTGAGCCACTGGGTCCGAGGAGTGCGAGAAGGTCGCCCTCCTTCACTTCCAAAGACACGCCATTCAAAGCGGGGAAGCGCTCAAAGACTTTGGAGATATTTTCGACGCGGATGCTCATGGATTAGGTGTCGCCGGATCACGTTGGCGGCGCCGTTCAGGCACTTCGGCTGGAAGACGCCGTGTTGTTTGCCCTTCGAGGTAAACTTTTAACATCAGAGTGATGATTCCAAGCAGGGAGAGGACGGACGCCAAAGCAAAGGCATGGGCGAACTGGTATTCCGAATGTAGGATCTCGATCTGGAGGGGCATGGTGCAGGTTTGGTTCCGAATATGACCTGAGACGACGGAGACGGCGCCGAATTCCCCCATGGCCCGTGCATTGCAAAGGATGATGCCATAGAGAAGACCCATCTTGATCCGGGGGACGGTGATCCGCCAAAAAACCTGCCAACCACGGGCACCAAGAGTGACGGCGGCTTCCTCCTCGGCTTGGCCCAACGATTCCATTAAGGGAATAACGACGCGAGCGACAAAAGGAAACGTGACGAAGATGGTCGCAAGAACCAAGCCGGGGTAGGCGAAAATTACCTGGATGTTACGTTCTTCCAGCCAACCGCCCAACCATCCTTGTAGCCCGAAGATCATGGTGTAGACCATGCCCCCTATGACGGGCGAGACCCATAAGGGGAGTTCGATCAAACTGATGAGGAAGCGACGCCCAGGAAAGGTGAAGCGGGTGACCGCCCATGCGGCTGCCACGCCAAAAATCGTGTTCAGTGGGACGGCCAAGGCCGCGACACGAAGAGTTAGGAAGATGGAGTTCTGAGTGACCGGGTCGCGGAAGGTTTCGAAATAAACAGCAGGGCCTTTTGAAAACGCTTCGGCAAAGACTGCCACCAAAGGGAGGAGAAGAAGGAACCCCACGGACAAAAAGGCGAGAACCGTTAAAGCATACACGATAGGTTTGGGATCGTGATTGGGGGTGTGGGAGGTGATGGAAAAGGCGCTCATGGTTTAAACCCGACCGCCGGAACGACGCGCATTCCATGTCTGGAGAATCTGAATCATGAAGAGGATGAAAAAGGAAACGATAAGCATAAAAAAGCCCAGCCCGGCGGCAGCGGAATATTGGAACTGCTCGAGCTTCATCACAATGAGCAGGGGAGTGATCTCGGTGTAATAAGCGATGTTGCCGGCAATGAAGATAACCGAGCCGTATTCCCCCACGGCACGACCAAAGGCCAGAGTGATGCCGGTGAGAACGGCGGGCAGGACGGCAGGAAAAAGAACTTTTGTGAAAACAAGAAAGCGGTTGGCTCCAAGGCAGGCGGCCGCCTCCTCGAGTTCCACAGGCAGTTGCGCGAGGACCGGTTGAATGGTGCGAACCACGAAAGGAAGACCGGTAAAAGCGAGGGCGATAAAGATGCCGAGCGGGGTGTAGGCGACTTTGAAGGGGAGAAATTTTCCGATCCACCCCTGCGGGCTGTAAAGAGCAGTGAGGGCGATACCGGCCACGGCAGTGGGAAGAGCGAAGGGAAGATCGATAAGTGCGTCCAATGCGCGGCGAAATGGAAAATCATAGCGGGTGAGAACCCAGGCGATGATCAATCCGACAATACCGTCGAAGCCCCCAGCCAAGAGGGAGAGGCCGAAACTGTTTTTGTAGCTGGCAAGGGAGCGTTCCTCAAAAATCGCATTCCAAAAAGTCGGGAAGCCTTCGGAAAAAGTTCGAAGTGTTAGTGCGACGATGGGGATGAGAACCAAAAGACCGAAGTAAAACAGGGTAAATCCCAGGCTGAGATGAAAACCGGGCAGGACATGGGTACGGGAACGGGACATGGATGACAAATGATTAGAGATTGGGACTGAACGAGAGAAGGTTGCGGTGCTCCTCAAGAATTTTATGAAGGGCGAGGACAGTAGATTCGATCTGATCCGGAATCGGGGCCAAGGCCGGAGTCTCTAGGACGATTTCAAAAGGCCGGGTGCGGGAATCGGGTTGAGGACCGAGCATGCCGGGGTAACGCTTACGGACGATGCTGTTCCGTGCAGGAAGGTTATCGATCCGGCGGCGACGGTTTCGCGGAAGAACACGAGAGGCGACTTCAAGTGCTGGAGAAAGAACGTGCTCGGCGTGCGTGTGGCCAAGCGCAAAGCCATACAGTCCGTCACTGGTGTCATCTGCGTGAAGAGAGAGGAAACCGTCAAAGTTCAGCTGCAGAATCTCCTGTTCGAGAAGGCGTACTTCCAGTTGACCGGAGTTTTTCCAGAATTCGCGGTTCAGATCTAGGCCAGAGCGACTGTGACGGGTGCCATCGGCATAACCGGTCGGATTGCAAACAGGATAGACAAAGAATTCATAACCTTGGGCGAGTTCCGGTCGTTCCACTAATTCGGTGAGAAAACGGACGGCGGCAAGGGAGCCCGCCACCTCGTCCCCATGAATTCCGGCAAAGAGGCCAAGCCGTTGATACGAGTCGCCGCCCTCTGGTCCGAGAAAATGAAATCGATGGAGGTAATGGGGATCGGTGAGGTGGTTGCGATAGATAAGTTTTTGGCCGTGGAGATGTTTGACTTTTCCGACCTGCTCCTCAAGAGGTGCGAGCATGGAGTGCAGGCTGGGCCCCCGAGGAAGGGAAGCGCTGGAAACTGGATGAAGGGCAGTCCCCATTTCAACCTGCCACGGCCTTGCGAGCTTCATCCGCCAGAGGGGTGGAGAGATAACGCTCCCCGGTGCTGCAACCGACGGTGACAATCAGCTTCCCCTTATTTTCCGGGCGCTTAGCCACTTCCAAGGCGACATGGACATTGGCCCCCGTCGAGATGCCCACCAGCAAGCCTTCTTCTTTGCAGATTCGGCGGGCCATGGCAAAAGCATCATCGTTACTGACGGTGATGACTTCGTCTACGATGTCGAGGTGGAGGTTGTCTGGTACAAAGCCCGCGCCTGTTCCCTGGATTTTATGCGGGCCGGGTTTGACGGGTTGACCTGAGCGGGTCTGGGAAATGACAGGGGAATCCCGCGGCTCCACCGCAATTGCCTGAAAGCCCTTTTTCCGGGTTTTGATCACTTCGGACACTCCGGTGATTGTTCCGCCTGTGCCGACAGCAGAGATGAAGATATCCACTTTCCCGTCCGTATCCGTCCAGATTTCCTCTGCAGTGGTTTTGCGGTGGATAGCCGGGTTGGCCGGGTTCTTGAACTGTTGAGGAATGAAAGAGCCAGAGATTTGCTTGGCCAAAACTTCAGCACGGGCGATGGCCCCCCGCATTCCCTCAGCTGCAGGAGTAAGCTCGAGCTTCGCTCCCAGAAGGGCGAGTAGGGTTCGGCGTTCCAGACTCATGCTTTCGGGCATAGTCAGGATGAGCTTGTAGCCCTTCGCCGCGGCCACGAAAGCAAGAGCGATGCCGGTGTTACCGGAAGTAGGCTCGATGATGGTGGTCTTGGGAGTGATGAGACCATCTTTCTCCCCAGCCTCAATCATGGCGGCACCGATCCGATCCTTCACGCTACCCAGCGGGTTGAAAAATTCAGCTTTCACAGCAATGGTGGCAGGCAGTCCGGCCGAAACCCGCTGGAGTTTAATCAGCGGGGTTCGGCCGACTGTGGCGATGACATTTTCGTAGATGGGCATAGAGGTTTTTGGGGATGGGTTCAGCGTTTGGTAACTTCGTCGTAGATGCCCCCGTCGTCGAAATGTTTTTTCTGTACTGCGGGCCATCCGCCAAAGTGTTTGATGTCGACCAGATCCAGCTTGGGAAACTGGTCGGCATATTTGGCGAGGGCTTTTGGGTCCCGGGGCCGGTAGAAGTTTTTAGCGGCAAGGTCCTGAGCCTCTGGAGAGTAGAGGTATTTCAGATAATCTTCCGCCAACTCCTCGTTTCCATGCTTGATCGCGTTTTTGACGACGACTGCGACCGAGGGTTCCGCCAGAATACTGGAAGGGGGAACGACAATTTCAGTCTCGCCGGGGAACTCTTCTCGGATGAGGTGCGCCTCATTTTCCCAAGCGAGGTAGACGTCACCGATGTGTCGCTTCACAAAGGTGATGGTCGCTCCGGTGGCGCCGGTATCGAGAACAGGGGCGTGCTGGTACAGCTTTTTGATGAACTCTTTAATTTTGACCGTGTCATTGTTGAATTTCTTTTCGGCATGAGCCCAGGCGGCGAGGTAGTTCCAGCGGGCACCTCCGGAAGTTTTCGGGTTGGGGGTCACGATGGTCACCCCGTCCTTCACGATATCGTCCCAATCCTTGATTCCCTTGGGGTTTCCGGGGCGGACCACGAAGACGATCGTCGAGGTGTAGGGCGTGCTGTTGTGAGGGAATCGCTCTTGCCAGTCCTTTGGTACCGATTTGCCCTGGGTGACGATTGAGTCGATGTCTCCTGCAAGGGCCAGGGTAACCACGTCGGCCTGAACTCCGTCGATGACGGAGCGGGCTTGTTTGCCGGACCCACCATGGGATTGATTCACCTTTATGTCTTGGCCTGTTTTTTTCTTCCAGTGGGCGCGAAAGAGTTCGTTATACTGATCGTACAACTTCCGGGTGGGGTCGTAGGAGACGTTGAGGAGTTCGGTGCCTGCTTGGGCTGTAAGTGCCAGACCTAAAAGTCCGGCGAGTAGGGTGATTTTATGTTTCATGTATATTTTTCCTTTGGTTGTTTTTTAGAAGGAGAAACCGACTCTAGCTGCAAAAGCGATCTCATCGTTGGAGATTGAGTTCCCTTGCCCAGGGGAGTTATTTCCAGATCCATTGGGAGAGCCGCCAACCGAACTTGATCCGAAGTTGCTGGAGTAATCCCAAAGGGTGTAGGTGGCGTTCAGTTGTAAGCGGACATTGGGATTCATCCACCAGCTCAAACCCAATGTGTAGGAGTGAAAGCCACGTGCATTCTGAGACGCATTCCCTGATGCAACGAAGGTATTTGAGCCTCCTGGAGTGGGTTGTCTGAAGAGATCGCTATCCAACTGGATTTGATCGGCGCGGAACCCGAGTTGCCATAGTCCAACGGCGTCCTCATCCTCCGACTGGAAGAAATCGAAATTATGATAAGGGATTGGATTATCAAAGGTGTTGTCCTCTCCCGTGATGTTATAGGTGACGTTTGCCTGCCAGCCCCAGCTGGTATCCCGAATCTGGCGTTGTTGGGTGGCGTTTCCTCCGCCCAGAGAGAGGCCCTGACTTTGAACAACGTACTCTGTCATGACTCCCCAAGGGCCGCAGTAGTAGTAGGCTTGGGGAATAATTCGGTACATGGCCCCATTCCGCTGTGCGTTAGAATTCCAGCTGAAGAATACGACTCCTGGGTCGGAGGCATAGGTGTTGAGACCATTGGAAATCGCAGTGCTTCCAGGGGAATAGTCATCGAGGTTGGAGTATGCTCCCGACACACCGAATCCGAGGCCCGTCAACTCGTCGGCATCATTGATAAAAGGGCGGGCAAAAAGACGGCCCATAACTCCATAACCGTTCCCTACGTCGGTGGTCTGGCTATAATTGTTAGGAGCGGAAGCGAAAACTCCTATGGCGTAGTTCAGAGTATCATCAAAGAGCAGGCCGTTGGGCATGAATCCTAGTTGTCGGTTGGGCTGAAGCTGTTGGAGTGGGCCACGCTCGATGAACATAATGTTTTGAGCCGCCTGTAGCATCTCCAAGCCCCCCGGGGGCTTCATTTTTCCAATTGTAATCTGAAACTCTTTTTGCACGTTAATGTTCAGGGTGGCATCAGCAATGAACGCGGTGTTGCGAGTGTTTTGCGCGTCTATTAAGCCGAACTCCGGCTGAAATCGAAAATCAATGTACTTCCAAATCGTCCCTGAGGCGTAGACTCGTGCTCGACGTACCAGAAACACATTATTCGCATCGTTATCGCTACCTACGAACTCGCGCTGATCGAGTTGTAGCAGTCCGCCAAGGCGCAAGGCATGTTGGCCGTCGGCAGATTTCACAACAAACCCCTTTTCATTGAAAGAGACGATTGGAGTTGTGGCTGCTTTTTTGGCCAGATCCTCCTCGATCAGCTCTTCTTTTCTCTCAACTACGCTGAGTCGTGCCTCATGATCTAAATTGGTACGCTCATCCTGGATTGCCGCCCCCTGCTGGTCGTCCCCAGGAGTTTTCATGCTTCTGCGTTCCCCACCGAGAAGGCTTTCCTGGGTGGTCGTTCCGCCAATATTCTGACCCGTGCCTTGTTGTTCCGTGTTCGGGTTTGCTGTATTGGGGCTTGCCCGGTTGGCATTGCTCTTGAGATCGGCGATCTCTTTACGCATGGCTTCGAGTTGCTCCTGAATCGACTGGTCCTGGGGATTCGCCGAGTTCTGCGCTTGGAGGATATGGAGGGGAGTCGTCACGATGATGAAGATGCCAAAGCGCATCATGAATCGGACGAACAGTTGGATGAGTTTATTACTCATGGAGGTTTCCTTTTGTTTTGGGCAAAGGGTTCCTCCGGTGGTCCGGTCAGATCCGCTTGGGCTATTTTCGAGGGTGTTGGGGTTTTTTAGTCCTCCCGTGTGGATTGGGTTATGCTGGAAGAGGGTTCGAGCCGGGTCTTTTCTGTGCGCTCAATCTGAACAGGGCGACCTTCGTGGACGGTGATCAGGATTTGGCCAAATTGAAGCCCGCCTAGCTTCTCCTTGAGCACCTCTATCCACCTATAGTCATTGCTTGGCATATACGATTAAAATAGTCGTTATTAAGACCTAATTTTTAGATGCCGTCCCCGTTCACTCCTTGAAGAGCAAATAGTTCTCTTGGAAGTACGGGTGTATTCAGCATGACTTTAGCCAAGGACGCTTGATCCATGACTTTGGCCACATAATTCCGGATCTCTAAAAGAAGCCGGCGGAAGCGGCAGACCGATTCCTGGGTGCAGGGGATATAGTTCTTTAATGAAACGCACGGAATCGGGGCAAGGAAGCCATCAAAATATCTAACAACTTCTCCCATAGATATTTGCGATGGGTCTTTAGCAAGAAAATAACCACCCTCTTTACCCGCCGAGCTATCAACCCAGTTTTGGGATTTGCAGTCGAGAAGGATGTGCTCAAGGAAGCGTTTGGGCACGTCATTCCGGCGAGCCAACTCCCTGATAGGGATAGGGCCGCGACCAGAATGCTCGGCGAGGGTGAAGAGCACCCTCAAGGCATAATCGGTTTTCTTAGAAAGTTGCATATACGACTAGAATGGTCGTTATATAATACAGGTGAACGTGGGTCAACAACTATTTTCCGCCGTGATGACACACGGCTGTGATTGGAGCCGAGTAGGTCGTCAGGAGATAAATATATTTTTTTCGATGGGTAGTGACCGAAATAAGCTTTTTCATTAAGCGACTGTGATATGTTCGGAATTCAGTGTGATCGCGACTAAAAAACAAAACCTGAAACATAAAACCTAAAAAAATGATTCACCGATCACTCATTCTCTTTCTGATTTCGATTTCGTGTCTTCATGCCGCACGGGAGGTTCAGCCCCTAACGCAGGACTGGAAGTTCATTCGTCAGGATGCCGATCTGTATGCAGATACAAAAAAGTGGGAGACTGTCACCATACCTCACACCTGGAACGCACTGGACGGACAGGCAGGGCCGGCTGAAATCAGCAGCAAACAGGAAACTCCAGATCAGGCTGCTGCCGCCACCCAAGCCTGGATGGCTGAGATCGAAGCCAGCAAAGCCAAGAATTCGCATACAAAAAAGGGTCTTTATGAAGGGGCTTGCTGGTACGCACGGAATCTTGAAATTCCCGAAGATTGGGAGGGAAAACGCCGTGTTTTTATCCGTTTTCAAGCCGCCTGTCTTGTGGCTCGAGTTTACCTTAACGATGCCTTCATTGGGGAGCATCGGGGGGGATTCACTGCTTTTTGCTTTGAGCTGACCGACTACCTCAAGTTCGGCAATAAAAACGAGCTCCGCGTGCAGGTCGACAACTCCCGCCGGGAAGATGTTCCTCCGCTCTTTGGAGATTTTAATCTCTACGGCGGAATCTATCGGCCGGTGGATCTGATCGTCACCGATGAGATCTGTATCTCCCCCCTCGATTATGCCTCCCCGGGAGTTTATTTGACCACGAAGTCCCTCAACGACAGCCAAGCGGTCGTCGAAGTCCGCACCCTTGTCTCCAATGGACAAAAGCCGGTCCTCGCGTCCAAAAGCGAGGATCAGACCCCGGGAGCCGAGACAACGAAAACAATCAAGGGCAAAAAAGATTATATCCGGCCACCCCCTGTCCGCATCACCCTTTCAACTCAGATTCAGGATAAGTCGGGTCAGATCGTGGCACAGGATTCGAAGGAAAATGATGTGCCCTCAGAGGAGGTCGTCCCCTTTATACAAACGCTGAAGATTAAAGATCCGCATCGTTGGAACGGTCGACTGGACCCTTATCTCTATCGCGTCGTTGTGACCGTACAAAGGGAAGGGAGTGCGGTGGATCAGGTCATTCAACCGCTCGGACTTCGGGACTTTGCCATCAAGGAGGGACAGGGCTTTTTCCTCAACGGAAAACCGTATCCGGTTTTAGGGGTCAATCGGCATCAAGACATCCGCAACAAAGGTTGGGCCCTATCGGCGCAAGAGGAGGAAAATGATGCCAAATTGATTCAGGAAATGGGAGCCAACGCGATCCGGAACGCCCACTACCCTCAAAGCCAGAACTGGCACGACATTCATGACCGGCAAGGCACTCTCTTGTGGGACGAAATTCCACTGGTCAACGTGACTCGCAACACTCGCGCTTTTTGGCAGAACACCGAGGAAATGCTGCGAGAGATGGTGAGCCAGCTCTACAACCATCCTTCTTCGATTTGGTGGGGACTCTTTAACGAGCTGGGCACCCGACCCATGCCCCCAAGCGATGAGCAGTTAAAGCACCTCCAGTCCGTCGCAAAGGAGCTCGATCCCCAACGTTTCGTGGTGGCGGCTTCCTGCAAGTACAACCAATCCTTCAACCTGGTTACGGAGCAGATGGCATTCAACCATTATCCGGCTTGGTATCACGAATCCGCTCCTTCCGAGATGAAGAACTTCGTCGAGAAACGTTCGAAAAGCGTGAATAAGCCTATTGCCATAAGTGAGTACGGAGCTGGGGGAAATATCGCCCACCATACTGAAGGCGCTCCAGTTCGGCCTGAGCCGAGGGGCTCCTTTCATCCCGAGGAGTATCAAGCCTACGTGCACGAGGGGGATTGGGCTGCCATGAAGGACGACCCCCTCATCTGGGGAACTTTCATTTGGAACATGTTTGATTTTGCCTGTCGCGGCCGAAAAGAAGGAAATGTCCCGTCGCTGAATGACAAAGGCCTCATTACCCACGACCGTAAAATCAAAAAGGACGCCTTCTACTTCTATAAAGCGAACTGGAATCCCGAGCCGATGGTTTATCTCACTTCCCGCCGAGCCACCGCCCGAAAAGAACCCATCACCGAAATCAAAGCGTATTCCAACTGCCAAGAGGTCGAGTTGTTCGTGAATGGCGTTTCCGTTGGAAAAGCTCAGCCCAACAGCTTCAAAATCTGCCGTTGGGAACAGGTCAAACTAAAGCCCGGCCCCAACTCCATCCGAGTCGTTGCTCAGTCGGGTAAGGGTAACTTGGAAGATTCCTGTGAATGGAAGCTGGGGAGTTCAAAGCCATAATCCCGCTTC
>Ga0247842_10006454_pt1 | contig 13250 bp, 12 predicted proteins | sample LaCruzMarch2015__3_FD_192411 | JGI IMG/M metagenome (GOLD analysis project Ga0247842, IMG submission 192411) | Freshwater microbial communities from meromictic Lake La Cruz, Castile-La Mancha, Spain - LaCruzMarch2015_19m | ecosystem: Environmental > Aquatic > Freshwater > Lake | place: Spain...
AACTCGGCTATCTTTCTGAAGAAAAATCCCGTGCAATCCGTACGGCCTGTGACGAGATCCTTGAAGGAAAATTCCCTGAAGCGTGGCCGCTCGATGCGCTCCAAGGCGGCGCCGGGACTTCCACAAATATGAACGTGAACGAAGTGATCGCGAACTGCGCGATTGAGATCCTCGGCGGTCAAAAAGGTCAATATGGAACCATTCATCCGATCGAAGATGTGAACATGCACCAGTCCACGAATGATGTCTACCCGACAGCCCTGAAAGTAGCCGCGATCCTGGCGCTCAGAGAGCTCAGCTCAAAGATAGAGATGCTTCAAGGGGTGTTCCAGAAAAAGGAAAAAGAGTTCGTGGAAATCGTGAAGATCGGCAGGACCGAGCTTCAAGAAGCAATCCCCATGACGCTGGGGGCGGAATTCTCGACTTTCGCGGAAGCTTTCGCGAGGGATCGTTGGCGGACCTTTAAATGTGAAGAGCGTCTGAGGACCGTGAATATTGGCGGGACTGCAATCGGGACAGGATTGGGAGCGCCGCAGGAATACATTTTTTTAGTTATCGAAAAATTAAGGGAAATTACAGGCCTCGGCTTAAATCGGAGTGAAAATTTGGCCGATGCAACGGCAAACACGGACACTTTTGTGGAAGTTTCAGGAATCTTGAAGGCCCATGCGACTAATTTGATCAAGATTGCAAACGACCTCCGGCTCATGAATCTTTTAGGTGAGATCAAAGTGCCGCGACTTCAGGCAGGTTCCTCGATCATGCCTGGAAAGATCAATCCCGTGGTCCTGGAAGCCGTGATCCAGGCTGGCCTGAAAGTGGTCACGAATGATTTTCTGGTTACCGAGGCCGTGACACGAAGTACCTTCCAGATCAACGAATTTATGCCGCTTTTGGCTCACGCTTTTTTAGAATCTTTAAAGATCCTTGCCAATACAGACAAAGTTTTAATTGAATATGTTTCAGATATTGAAGCAGACGCCGTGAAATGTCGCGAATATTTTGATCATTCCGAAGCGATCATAACGGCTTTTGTCCCATTGATTGGCTATGAAAAAGCTGGGGATCTTTTGAAGGAATTTCATGCTTCAAATGAAAAAAATTTGAGAACATTTTTAGAAAAAAAATTAGGCGGGGAGATCGTTGCCCAAGCCTTGTCACCTCAAAGTCTTTTATCGCTGGGATACAGGAAAAATGGAAAAAACACCTAAATCACTCAGGCTTCAGGTCGGACTTTTCGGCCGGACCAATGTTGGTAAATCGAGTTTCCTGAACATGGTGGCAGGGCAGGATGTTGCCATCACGTCTCCGGTCCCTGGCACTACGACGGATGTAGTAGAAAAGACCATGGAACTTCTTCCTATCGGGCCAGTAGTATTTCTGGATACCGGCGGTATGGATGACCGTTCAGTGCTTTCGGAAAAAAGGATCCAAAAAACAAAAAAGATCTTTGATCGCGCCGATGTCATTTGTTTGATCCTGGAGCCGAACCAGTGGACTGGTTTTGAGGACATTATTTGTGATGAAGCGCGTGCTCGGGAGATCCCTTTGATCGTCGTGGTGAATAAGACCGACCTTGAGACACCGGCCCCTGCATTTCTTGAAGATCTCAAAAAAACGACAGGGAGGATCCTGCTTTGTTCGAGCGTGGTTCCTGAAAAAAGAGACGCTTACGTAACGGCTTTTAAAAAAGAGCTCCTCGAAGTGTGCCCGGAGGATTTTTTGAAGCCTCCACCTCTTATTGGAGACCTTCTATCGGCAGGGGGGATAGTAGTCTTGATCGTTCCGATCGATCTTGAAGCTCCGAAAGGGCGGTTGATCCTGCCGCAGGTGCAGACAATTCGCGATGTTCTGGACAATGATGCGGCGGTTGTGGTGGTTAAAGAACGGGAATATGCCCATCTTTTGGACCAGCTTAAGACACCGCCGGATATCGTGGTGTGTGATTCTCAAGTGGTCCTTAAAATGGTAGCGGATACTCCTGCTTCGGTTCCTTGCACGACTTTTTCTATCCTTTTTTCGAGGCTGAAAGGGGACCTCATCGAAATGGCCAAAGGCGTGACCGCGATTGATGGTTTAAGGAACGGAGATAAAATTCTGATCGCCGAAGCCTGTAGCCATCATGCCGTGGAAGATGATATCGGCAGGGTAAAGATCCCGCGCTGGCTCCGGCAATATGTGGGAGTGGAACTTGATGTCCAGACTTGCGCGGGCCGTGATTATCCGGAAAATCTGCAGGATTATAAACTCGTGATCCATTGCGGCTCTTGCATGTTGACGCGTCGGGAAACACTTTCACGGATCCAGCAGGCGAAACAGAAGGGCGTGCCTGTGACGAATTACGGGATTGCGATCTCGTTCGTTCAGGGAGTTCTTGAAAGGACGCTTGCTCCTTTTCCGGCAGCTTTGAATGCTTATCGAAAAGAACGGCAAGCCATTAAAGAAAAGACCCTACAATGATACCTCAAATCCAAGATATTCCAACCTGGATCAAAGACCGGATCAAAGCAGATCAGGTCGAGCGCTATCTTAATCAAGGCCGGGATTTTATCGATGACGATGCGATCTGGAGGAAAATCAATGAGACAAACGAGCCTTCGACCGCACAGGTCCGCGAAATTCTGACGAGATCGCTTGAAGTAAAAACACTTTCCCCGGATGATCTGGCGCTTCTTCTCAAGGTTCAGGACCCGGAAATGCTCTGCGAGATGCAGAAAACGGCGCTTGCGATTAAAAAGAAAGTTTATGACAATCGCATCGTCACTTTTGCGCCGCTTTACATGGGAAATTTTTGTGTCAATAACTGCGCCTATTGCGGATTCAAGCGCGAGAATCGTGCGGCCAAGCGACGGGTTCTTTCGATGGATGAGATCCGTAAAGAGACCGAACATTTGGCAGGAAAGATCGGACACAAACGCATTATTGCTGTTTACGGAGAGCATCCTCTGACCGGCATCGATTATATCCTTAAGAGCATGAAAACGATCTATGGTGTCAAGACGCCGATCAAACACGGCTATAGCAATATCCGTCGCATTAATGTGAACGCAGCGCCGATGTCAGTCGAAGAACTCGTCCGCCTCCGGGAGGGTGGGCTCGGGACCTATCAGGTGTTTCAGGAAACGTACCATCGCGAGACCTACGCGAAACTACATCCAAAGGGGACACTTAAATCCGATTACCGGTGGCGGCTTTATGCCATGCATCGTGCGATGGAAGCGGGAGTCGACGATGTGGGGATCGGTGTTTTGTTCGGACTCTATGACTGGCGTTTTGAGGTGATGGCACTTCTCTATCATGCGATCCATCTTGAAGCAAAAATGGGGATTGGCCCGCATACGGTGTCATTTCCGCGTATGGAGCCGGCGCTTAACTCCGAATATGTCGAACATTCTCCCTATAAGGTATCCGATGAAGATTTCAAGAAGATCATTCTGCTCATCCGTCTTGCCATTCCTTACACAGGCATGATCATTACGGCGCGGGAAACAGCGCAGATGCGGCGCGATGCGATCGACCTTGGGATCACGCAAACCGATGCTTCCACCAAAATCGGGATCGGAAGTTACAGTGAAGAAGAAAAAGGACAGGTATCCGAGCGCCAACAATTCATGCTCGGTGATACACGAAGTCTCGACGAGCTGGTCAGGGATTTCGCGGAAATGGGATACATTACCTCGTTTTGCACCGCGGGCTACCGCTGTGGGCGAACCGGCAAATGTATCATGGATCTTTTGCGTAGCGGTCAGGAAGGGAAGTTCTGCAAATTGAACGCCGTCTTGACCTTTCAGGAATGGCTGGATGATTTTGCGACGCCTGTAACACGCGAAACAGGACTTCGGGTGCTCGAGCATGAGCTTGAAGAAATCAAGGTGAGAAATCCCCAAGGGTACCCTGTTTTTTATCAATTCCTCGAACGTGTTCGCAAAGGGGAGAGAGATCTATTTCTCTAGAATCGACTACAGATCACGGACCAGAAACCCGAGAGAAGAAGTATGCAAGAATTAACCCGAAAAGAAATGTTGAATTGGTTGGAGGAGAAGGACCCGGCGAAGCTCGAAGAGCTTTTTGGGGAAGCGCGCGCATGTGCCGTCCGGTATGTGGGGCCCAAGGTTTATTTCCGGGGTATTATAGAATTCAGTAATCTTTGTACGAAAGATTGTTATTACTGCGGTATCCGGAAAAGTAATCCCAACGTTACCCGTTTTACCATGAATGAAGATGAGATCCTGGAATGTGCGATGGCGGCTCAGGAAATGAACTATGGGTCGGTTGTCCTGCAGTCCGGTGAACGCCAGGATGAAACTTATGTCCGTTTTATCGAGGATATCCTCCGTAAGATCAAAGCCGCAACCTCCGGAAAACTCGGGATCACGCTTTCGTTAGGAGAACAAACCGCGGAGACTTATGAACGATGGTTCAGAGCTGGAGCTCATCGCTATCTTTTGAGGATCGAGACAAGCAATCCCGGATTTTATAAGCGGCTTCACCCTGAAGATCATCTTTTTGAAGTTCGCCATGCATGCCTCAGGACACTCCGGCGCATCGGTTATCAAGTCGGAACGGGTGTTATGATCGGTTTGCCGTTCCAGACCTATGAAAATCTTGTCGAGGATATTCTGTTTTTCAAAAAAGAGGACATCGACATGATTGGCATGGGGCCTTATGTCCCGCATGAGGATACACCTCTTGTTCCTGTAGCTCATGACCCGGTAGAAAATCTGCGACTCGGTCTCGTGATGATAGCACTCACACGATTACTCCTTAAGGATGTCAATATCGCAGCTACGACAGCGCTTCAAACCCTGGATCCTTCAGGTCGGGAAAAAGGCGTTCAAGCCGGCGCCAATATCATTATGCCGAACATGACACCTACGGACTATCGGAAATTCTATCAGCTTTATAGCAACAAGCCCTGCCTTGATGAAAACGCCCGCCAGTGCAAGGCCTGTCTCGAACACCGTATCCGGGCGGCTGGTGCCGAGATTGGCTATGGCGAATGGGGTGACTCAAAGCATTTTTTTGAAAAACAGAAAAATACCCTTTAATAGGCCATTTTTAGGCTATTTTCCAAGTATTCTAAGCTTGATATCTTTAAAAAATATGATAGAACATAGTGCCGTTGGATCGACCCAAGCACTGTTTTTAGAACCCGTCCAGTCCCAATTCTGATCAATTGGCGCGATAGCGGAAATTGGGGCAGTCCTGACTACTAAGTAAAAGAAAATGAAAGCCAGGACAGCGCAATTCAATGAGGTGGAACATGGATAAAAAAGAGTTCTACGCAAAGTCGGAAAAGATCATTAACGAGACTTTTGAGACCGTCAAGAAGTACGCTAAGGTTGTGGCGGAGAAGACGGGGGAAGCGGCTCATGTCACCAGGCTTCTGATCCAGAAAGCGACACTGGAACATCAGATGGCTAAGGCGTTCTCCCAGTTGGGTAGCGAGGTCTATCAAACGACGGTGAGACAGGGCGAAAAGCTTGAACTCGGAGCTCCGGAGATCCAGAAAGTGTTCGGGGAGATCAAAAAGCTCGATACCGAACTTGGCCAGGTAGAGGCTGTGCTTGAAAAAGAACGCAAGGTCAAGGCTGTTAAAGAAGCTAAGTTGACCGCGGTCCGGAAACGTACGGGAAAGTCCTCATAAAGATTCACGATTTTTTTTTATAATTCACGCGAGCGTGGCGAAATTGGCAGACGCATCACCTTGAGGGGGTGACGCCGCAAGGCATGGAGGTTCAAGTCCTCTCGCTCGCATTGTTCTTTGTGAACAATTGCGTTATCGTGACGGCTCAAGGAAGGCCGCCTACGATGAACGCATTTTTATCTTGGCAACTTTTCATTCCAAAGGATTTTAGAAAATGACAATTCCTTCCCATATTTTCAGAGAATACGATATCCGGGGCATTGCGGGAAAAGAACTTACCGAAGAGGTCGCACTCGCGATCGGTAAGGCGTTCGGCACGGTCCTTGTGCGCGAAGGTAAGAAAACCGTGGTGATCGGTCACGATCATCGCTGGAGTGCTGAATTTCTCTATCGAGGTCTCTCGAAAGGGCTCCAGAGTTGCGGACTCACGGTGATCGAGATCGGCCTTGTGACTACGCCGCTTGTTTATTTCTATGTAACACACAATAAACTCGATGCCGGTATTTCACTGACCGGTTCTCACAATCCTCCGGATGAAAACGGATTTAAGTTCCATCATTCCGAGCACTCTTTTTATGGAAAAGATATTCAGGGTCTTCGGGAGCTGATCGAGAAAAATGATTTCGTGACAGGCCCGGGGAAAGTCGAGCATCCGGATCATGAAGCGTTGATAAAAGACTATGAAGATTTCATCTTTAGGGACTTCAAGTTCACAAAAAAACTAAAGGTTATCTTGGACACAGGACACGGAATGGCCGCTGTGACAGCGCCCGCGCTCATCCGCCGGTTCGGGCATGATGTGACCGTGCTTTATGAGAATCTGGATCCCAAGATGCCGGATCATATCGCGGATCCTTCGGTCCTGACGAATTTGAAAGACCTCCAGAGAAAAGTCGTGGAAAACAAAGCGGATATCGGGATTGCATTCGACGGGGACGCGGACCGCATCGGTGTTGTGGATGAAAAAGGAAAAGTCATTTTCGGAGATAAACTGCTTCTTCTTTATGCCCGCGAAATCCTTACCCGCAAACCCGGAGCGATCATCATCGGAGACGTGAAAAGTTCCAAGCAGATCTATGATGATATCGCCAAACGCGGCGGGAAACCTCTCATGTGGAAAACCGGGCATTCGTTGATCAAAGCCAAGATGAAGGAAACCCACGCCGAAATGGCCGGAGAGATGAGCGGTCACATGTTCTTCAACGATCGATGGCTCGGTTTCGATGACGCGGTTTACGCGGCATGTCGTGTTCTCGAGATCCTGGATAAGGCGAACGCGCCGTTCTCGTCGCTTTTAGCGGATGTGCCCGAGCTTGTTTCCACACCGGAGATCCGTTTTAATTGCCCTGAAGAGATCAAGTTCAAGGTTGTGGCACGGGCGGTTGCGGATTTGAAAAAGAAATACGAAGTTGTAGATATTGACGGCGCAAGAGTTCAATTCCCGGATGGTTGGGGACTCGTGCGTGCCTCCAATACCCAACCTGTGCTTGTCATGCGCTTTGAGGCCAAGACGCAGAAGCGCCTCGATGAGATCCGCGCGATCGTGGAAAACGAGATCAATACACTTATGCGTGAGATGAGCTGATGAACTGGGCGGTCCCGATACCAATCAATCGAAGCGGAGCTGAGATTGGGGCCGTCCAAGCAACCGTTCGGGAAAAGAGATCAAATGCTTGGGCGGTCATCATGGCCGGTGGAAGCGGTACCCGCTTCTGGCCGGAAAGCCGTAAGAACCGCGCCAAACAATTCCTGAACCTTTTCGGCCGCAAAACACTTCTTGAACTGACCTTTGACCGGGTCAAAAAAGTAATACCTCCTTCCCGCATTCTTGTTTTTACCACTCTGGAAAAAGTCGCTTCGACGGCGAAGCTACTCCACATCTCACGTTCACAAGTGATCGGGGAACCAGTCGGGCGCAATACCGCACCGTGCGCAGCGTGGGCCGCCTCGTTGATTTTACGAAAGGATCCTTCGGCAGTTCTGGGTATTTTCCCCGCGGATCATTTCATTAAGGACAAAAACACTTTCGCGAAAGCTCTTCAGGTCGCTTATGAGCAAGCAGAAAAGGAAGGAATGCCTGTGACTCTCGGGATCAAACCCGATCAGCCGCATACGGGATATGGTTATCTCGAAATGGCAGGGAAAAGGGCTGCGGTTCGCGGACTATCGGTTTTTTCTCTCAAATGTTTTCATGAAAAACCCGGGTTCGCACGGGCGCGGGTCTATTTTCGTTCGAAAAAATTTCTTTGGAATGCCGGGATCTTCGTCTGGCGTGCGGATTGCCTGCTTGAGACTGTGCGTCGTGAGCTTCCCGCTGTTTTTAAATCGGTCGTGAAGATCGCCGCGGGGGGACTTTCTGCCGCGGCTGTTAAAAAACTTTTCGCTAAAGTTCCGAGCATCTCAATCGATTATGGATTAATGGAAAAGCTGCCCCGCGGGATCTTGACGATCCCGGTTGCAATGGGATGGAGCGATGTCGGAAGTTGGGCGACAATACGGAGCCTTTTACCGGTCGATCGGAGAGGGAATCTTTCGATAGGTAATAATCTTCTGGTGGAGAGTTCCGGAAATGTTATAAAAGGAATGGGACGTTTGATTGCGACGGTGGGTCTCAAGGATCATGTGGTGGTCGATACCGGCGATGCGGTGCTGGTCTGTCCGCTGAGTGAAACCGAATCCATCCGCAAGGTCGTGCATAAGCTTCAAAAGAAACATGGACAGTATCTATAAACATTAAAATGAAAAAAGAGAGACGCTTATGAAGATAGCGAAAGTGTTTAGCTTGATCCTGGGGGTGCTGTTTCTCGTGGGTTGTGCGTCGACGGCATGCAAATATAAAACTCCCGCGAATGAAACAACAACTGTTGTGCCTGTAGCGGCAATCGCGGAACCTGTGAAACCGGCCGTAGTTTCTGAACCAGCTCCTGGCCAGGACGAACCTGAAATGAAAAAGATCCCGGCGGCTGTCCTTAAATAGAAATGCAGACGCTTTGTATTCAGAAGATTGACCTTGGATAGCAAAAAGGGCAAGATATACCTGCTTTTAAATAAGAAGGAGCTTTCGTGGGAAAACTTTTCAGGCTTGTAGCCCTGGTTCTTCCGGTCCTGATGCTTTCAGGTTGTGTCACAAGCTACTACAAAAATAAAAAAGGCGATGAGTGTAAACGCCGGTATTTCACACCTGCCGGAATCGCGATAAGCAGTTGCGGTGAGGCGGTTGTAACAGTCGTTCCCTCCATGGCGGCAGGCTCGGGCGGGATCTCTGCTCAACAGACCCAGGGAGGGCCCATTGTCTCGGCGCACGATCCCGGGGTTTCCGTTCAACCTATCGTTACTCCAACATTTACAGCCCCTCGTGAAGCCGAAGAAGAAGCACCCTCTCCGGCTCCAGCCAAAGATTTGCCGATGGGGCCTATCGCAACGCTTGGGGGGTAAAGGTACTTCTCCGGCGGTCTAAAAATAACGGCTCTGAAAACATTTGTTTGCCAGTAAAAAAGCTCTGCACGAGGACGCCCCGTTAACAAAGAACAAAATTATATTGTTCAATCTGTAGGGAAATTAAATGACTCTTTTTCAAGCGCTCATCTTAGGAATTGTTCAAGGTCTGACGGAATTTCTTCCGATCTCCAGTTCCGGACATCTTGTTCTTTTGCAACATCTCTTCGGACTGAAGGAGCCGATGCTGGCCTTTGATGTAGCGCTTCATGCCGGTACGCTTGTCGCTCTTCTTTTTTATTTTAGAAAAGAAATCAGAGCTCTTCTGTCCGATTTTCTTGGGTTTTTGAAAAAATGTTGTTGCCTCTGTGCATGTTCCTCGCCCTCCAGTGACCGGCCTTCCGGTCTCTGGCTTATGATACTTCTAACGTTGATCCCCACCGTCGCAATCGCGTTATTATTTAAAGATTATTTTGAAAATGCTTTCTCGGATCTTGCTTCCGTGGGTTGGCAGTGGATCATTATGGGGGTGCTCTTGCTTTTGAGCGTTAAGATTCCCGAAGGAAAACGACAGCTCGACGGGATCGGCTGGTGGCGTTCGCTTCTCATTGGATTTGCCCAGGCGCTTGCATTGATCCCTGCGATTTCACGATCAGGAAGCACCATCCTGACCGGCATGTCCCTCGGAATTAAACGTGAAGATGCTGCAAAGTTCTCTTTTCTGATCTCAATCCCGGCGATCCTTGGTGCGGTAGTGCTTGAATTAAAGCATGGTGCGGACTATTTTCCCTCTCATGCGCCAGAGGTCTTGGCCGGATTTTTTGCTTCTGCGATCTCAGGCTATTTGGTCATCAAATGGCTCATGGGGATCATTCAGCGGGGCCGGTTCTCGGTGTTCGGCTATTATTGCCTCTTAGTCGGGTGTCTGAGCCTTGGGATCGTGTATTTCTCCCGATGAAAACCGTTCGTTGTATCCTTCAAAGAGGTAAGGAACGGCCCGTCAAAAACCGTCATCCCTGGATTTTTTCAGGCGCGATTGATCGTATCGACGAAGGATTTGAGGCCGGCGATCTTGTCCGCGTTCTTTCCGGCAAGGAAGAATTCCTTGGAATAGGTTATCTCAATCCCGAATCCCAGATCGTGGTCCGGATGCTGGCGTTTGAAGACATTCCTATCGACGAGGCTTTCTTTGACGCTAGGATCGCCCAGGCGTTCGAGATCCGAAAAAAATTTATGCCGCGCGGTACCACTGCCTATCGTCTGATCCATTCCGAAGGGGACTTTCTTTCCGGCTTGACCGTCGATGTCTATGGGGATTTTTTAGTTGCGGAGTTCAATACGGCCGGGATCGATGCATGGAAACCCGCGATCGTGAAATGCCTTCAAAAATATTTTCCTTCCCATTCTATCTTTGAACGGAGCGATTCGGATCTTCGCAAATGGGAAGGGCTTAAGCGCTCTGTGGGTGTGCTCGCAGGAAAAGAACCTCCGGAAGCGATCGAGATCCAGGAAAATGGGCTTTTCTTTGGCGTCGATGTTAAAGGCGGTCAAAAGACCGGATTTTTTCTCGACCAGCGCGAAAGTCGCGAAATCGTAAAAGGCCTGAGTTCTGGCAAACGAGTGCTCAATTGTTTTGCCTATACCGGTGGATTCTCCATTTACGCGGCCAAGGGTGGCGCGAAAGAAGTTGTGTCTGTAGAATCGTCCGAGTCTGCAGTGACCATGGGACGCAAAAATTTTGAGAGAAATCAACTCGGAGTGGAACAGAGCGTCTGGGCCCAGCAGGATGTTTTTGATTACTTGCGAGCGACCCAAAAAGAATTTGATATGATCATTCTTGACCCGCCGGCTTTTTGTAAAAGCAAAAGTCAGATCCAGCATGCTGCACGCGGTTATAAAGATATCAATCTGCAGGCCCTGAAACAGCTCCCGAAAGGGGGCCTGCTTTTCACGTTTTCGTGCTCGTCTTATATCACGCCGGATCTTTTCCAGAAGATCATTTTCGGTGCTGCCTCGGATGCAAATCGGGACGTCCGGATCCTTAAGAAAACTTCCCACGGATTTGATCATCCGATCAATATCTACCATCCGGAAGGAGAATATCTTAAAGGACTTCTTTGTGAAGTGAATTAATCTCCCGCTTTATTAAAGCGACAAAAAGTGGTACCATTTTATCCGGTATTCAAAAAGGGAGGAACAAAACATGGCAAAAGTAACGGGTTTAGGATGGAATAAAGCTTCGGAGACGAAGCTTTCAAAAGAAGAGCTTAACGCACGTATTCAAAAGAAAGCCAAAGAGCTTTGGCAGCAAAAAGGCTGCGCTCAAGGAAAAGATCTTGAGAATTGGCTTGAAGCAGAAAGATTGGTAAAGAGCGGAAGAGCCTAAGCGGGCTGAAAGCTGTCAGCTAGGGAAGTAGAACAACTTTCAGAGACTGCTTGGCTTCGGCGACGAGGCGGAAACCTTCTTGGGCTTTTTCGAGAGGGAGTTTGTGGGTGATCAAGTCCTTCATGTTGGTCTTGCCTGATTTGATTAACTTGATCGCTTCTTCCAGATCCGCAGGTGCTGCACCATAAGAAGAAGTTACGGTCATCTCATTTCTCCACACGTCCACGGTCGGAAGTTGGATATCTGTGTCCGGAATTGCGAAAAGCAGAAGTGTTCCTTTCCTGTCGAGTGATTGAAAAGCTTGTTTGATCGCAGGAAGTGCGGCAGTACAGAGAATAACCTTGTCAGCTTTTAAGGACGGAAGTTCCTTGGGCTTGTAAACCTCATCCGCGCCATATCCCTTTGCTTTTGCAAGCCGGTGCTCATCCATGTCCGTCGCGATCACTTTGGCGCTTTTGAGTTTTGCGATCTGAACATTCATCAGCCCGGAGACGCCGCTTCCGAGAATGAGCACAAGTTCTCCCTTCTTAATCCCAATGACCCGTTGCCCCCTCACCGCGCAAGCCAGGGGCTCGATCATGGTTCCTTCTTCATAAGAAACATTCTTCGGCAGGACATAAACCCCATATTGGACATTGATCTTTGGGACTCTAATAAATTCGCTGTAGCCTCCCGGATCATAATTACCCGTGTGCAAAGTTTCGCAAGCCGTATGGTTACCGTTTTTGCAATGCTTGCACCGGTAGCAGGGGACATGGTGGCTGACAAAGACCCGCTGTCCTACCTTGTATTTTGGGGAATTTGATTCGACAATATCGCCGCTTATTTCATGGCCCAGGATCCGTGGAGCTTTTTTGATCCGGTACCATTCCATGACGTCGGTGCCGCAGATCCCGCTCGCCTTGACTTTAACAAGGATCTCGCCTTCGCCGATCCTGGGGACAGGCCGTTCTTCGAGGCGGACATCGCTATTGCGGTAGTAAACAGCAACGCGCATGGTGGCAGGGAGCACAGCGGCTTTGGAAGTCATTATTTCTTGCGGGTTTTAACGCCGCGTTTTGTTTCATTCAAAATGTTCAAAGCCTCTTTGGCGGTCACGTTCTTGTGAACGATTGCGTTCAGGGCTTTAGCCATGGCCACGGGGTTGGGGTTTTGCCAGACATTCCTTCCCAAATTGATCCCGACGGCGCCTTTTTGCATTCCATCCGCGACGAATTCCAGTACTTCAAGATCCGTTTCACATTTGGGACCACCGGCCATGACGACAGGCACCGGGCAACCCCGAACGACCTTGTCAAAATCTTTTTCGCACCAATAGGTTTTTACAACGCGCGCACCGAGTTCGGCGGCGATACGGCAACAAAGGCCCAAATATCGTGCCTCGCGTTTTTCTATTTCTTTCCCGACGGCTGTCACAGCCATCACCGGGATCCCGTAATTCTCGCATTCATTCACGAGTTTCGAAAGATTGGCGAGTGTTTCTTTCTCATAGTCGCTTCCGATAAAAACAGAAATACCTACGGCAGCGACATTAAGCCGGATAATCTCCTCAATGGAAGTTGTGATGATCTCGTTGGCAAGGTCCTTGCCGACCATGCTTGTACCGCCGGAGACCCTTAGAATGATGGGTTTTCCGAGGTCGGGAGGAATGGCCGCGCGAAGCGTACCGCGCGTGCAGAAAAGCGCGTCAAAATAAGGCACGAGTGATTTGATCGTTTCGCCCGGTTTTTCGAGTCCGGTGGTCGGTCCCTGGAAATAACCGTGATCGATGGGCATAAAAAA
>Ga0247842_10006457_pt1 | contig 13247 bp, 10 predicted proteins | sample LaCruzMarch2015__3_FD_192411 | JGI IMG/M metagenome (GOLD analysis project Ga0247842, IMG submission 192411) | Freshwater microbial communities from meromictic Lake La Cruz, Castile-La Mancha, Spain - LaCruzMarch2015_19m | ecosystem: Environmental > Aquatic > Freshwater > Lake | place: Spain...
AGTATATAGCCACAATTTTCGCAAATATTGTTATTTCGGATTCAAAAACAATCCAGGAATATTATTTTAGGCAGTATAATAAAAAAACGGTATATATACCTTATGGGGTAAACATAAAACAAACTTTAGGCGCGGATATCCAAAATGATAACTTTTTAAGCGCCCTTGGCCTCGAGCGGGAAAAATATATCCTGTTCGTGGGAAGGCTTGTCCCGGAGAATGGCGCTCATTATTTAATCGAGTCTTACCTTAAGCTCCAAACCGATTTAAAACTTGTTATTGTGGGAGACGCGCCGTATAGTAAAAGATATATTCGTTTTCTCAAATCTTTTAAAAATGAAAATATTATCTTTACCGGGTATCTTTTTGGGGAAAAGTACAGACAGTTAAGCAGTCATGCCTGCGTATTTGTTTTGCCGTCAAAATCAGGGGGTACCCGCCCGGTATTATTAGAACAGATGGCTTTTGGCAATTGCGTATTGGTGAATGAAATCCGGCAAAATCTGGAAACAATAGGGGAGGCAGGATGTAGTTATGGTGAAGGAGCGAAAGATAACAGCCTAAAGGATAAACTTGAGTATCTTATCAATAATCCCGAAGTAAGGAAGGCATATGGCAGGAAGGCTATTGAGTGGGTCAGGAAAGAATATAGCTGGAATATGGTCGTAGATAGGTATGAACAACTTTTTAAATTAGCAAAAAATGATTAAGGTCAGTCTCTATGTTCCCTGTTTTAATGCAGGAAGATACATTAAGGAATGCCTGGAAAGTATTTTTATGCAAAGTTATCCTCTGGATGAAGTGCTGGTTATTGACGATGGTTCTACCGACAATACGGCGAGTATCTGTTCCCGGTTTCCGGTTAAGATCATAAGCCACCCTAGGAACAGGGGGTTATCCGCAACGAGGAATACCGCTTTTCGTGCGGCGCGGAATGAATTTGTTGTTTCACTTGATGCGGATTGTAAGGCTAAATCGGATTGGCTGGAGAAATTAATGGGTCATTTTTCCGATACTAATGTAGCAGGAGTAGGCGGAAAGCTCATTGAGAAATATAACCTTCGTCCGGCAGACAAATGGAGGACAATTCATATGAGCCAGTCTTGGGGAGAGCAGATAGTAGAAAACCCCGATTATCTGGCAGGCAATAATAATGTCTATAGGAGAAGCGCTATCTTTCAAGTAGGGCTTTATAACGAAGCATATGTCAGTAATTACGAAGATATAGATATCTCCAAACGCCTGATGAGTAATGGATTTAAGATGGTATATTCCCCGGATGCCTGCATTGAACATTTGCGCAGGGATACTGTTAGAAGCGCCTTAAAAACATATTGGAATTGGAGTTTCTACTACTTTAAGAAGCCGGATACTTTAAAACGGTTATTGCGAAAAGCAGGGAGTAATTATGCATTAAGCTGGTTTTTTTTACGGCAGGATATTAAAACAAAAAATACCTTGTTGCTATTTCTGGATATAATATTATGCTTTTATTATTGCTGGCTTGACCTTTGTTATTACATAAGTAAAACATTTCTAAGCCGAAAAAGATGAAAGACTCTCCTTTTGTAACTGTTATAGTGCCTACTTATAATAGAAAAAAGTTATTAAAAAACCTCTTAAATTCCTTACTTAGCCAATCTTACCCCGCAAATAAGTTTGAGATTATTATCGTAGACGATGGTTCGAAAGACGGGACAAGAGAGATGGTAGGGATATATCAGAAGGGTACTAATCGAAATTTGAAATATTTCTATCAACAAAACAAAGGACCTGGGGCAGCAAGGAATACGGGTATCAGGAATTCTGAGGGCTCATTGATTGTTTTCATAGATGATGACTGCATAGCAAGCAGTAATTGGTTGCAGGAGATAATTGGAGGATTTGATGATTTTAACGTAGCCGGGGTAGGCGGCCGGATAAAAACAATTGCCACAAAGTCTATAATCAGCGAATATTGTTCATATATTGGTGTGATGGAGAAGCCAATTATGCAGGGAGATACTGTTAAGTATCTGGTAGGAGCCAATTCCTCTTTCAGGAAGGAGCACCTTAATGCAGCGGGGTGGTTTAATGAAACAATACCTCTTGGCGGAGAAGATCTGGATATATCTTTCCGGTTGGAGCAGGCAGGATATAAGCTGAAGTTTAATCCCGAAGCGGTTATTTATCATTTACATAAACAAACCTTGAAAGAACTGCTTGTGACTTTTTTTAAATACGGGAAAGGGTCGGCTATATTCTATTTGCAGGGTTCAAAAAAGAAAAGCGCGATCTTTTATATGTACCTAAAATCACTTTTTTCTTATTCCAGGGTGCCCATTAATTTTTGGAATAATTATTTTAAGCAAAGGCTCGGTTTTAAAAAAAGCCTTATTTTTTCTTCGCTGAGCCTCTTGAGAGATATCAGTGATTCTGTGGGTAAGTTTATTGGGTATTTAACGTTCTATATCAAAATAATTCTTAGAGGTTGAGATTGCATATTGCCAAAATAATTCTAAAAAACAGCAGTTTTGTTTTAGCGGGTGATATATTGAGGCGGTTATCTAATTTTGTGAGCGCCTTTTTGCTGGTACGTTACCTTGGTGGTGAGCGTTTTGGTATCTTTTCTTTTGCCATGTCGTTTTTGTTTTTTTTTATTATTATCGATAATCTCTGGTTAAAGCCTATCTTGGTACGGGATGTTGCCAGCGATGAGCAGAGAGCCGGGTTGCTCTTAGGTAATGCTGTTATTTTAAGGCTCATTGTTTCATTTATAGCTATCTGTTTAATCGGTATGGTTCTGTGGAGTGTTAGAAGCTCTTTAGACACAGCCGCATTAGTTTACATTGCTTTAATTAATTTTATCTTGTTTTCATTCATTAATTCTTATGAAGTGGTGTTTCGTGTTAAGTTGGCAATGGTTTATTATGTTGCAGTTAACTTCATTGTGGACATATTGCAGGTCTTTTTAATCTTGTGTGGTATTCTCTTAAAATGCGGCCTCAGTTTTTTTATTACAATCATAATAATAGCGAATTTAATCAGGTTGCTACTTTTGCGTTATTTCTCAAATCAGTTTATTAAGCTGAGCTTTATATTGGTTTTTACGATCTGTAAAGATATCCTTAGGGCATCATGGCCTCTATTGCCTGTTGCGGTGTTCGTGGCAATCAGCCAACGGGTTGACCAGATAATGCTTTTTAAAATGAAAGGTCCAGGTAGCGTTGGTTCTTATATGGTAGCTGTCAAGCTGGCGGAGTGCTTTACCCTGATCCCGTTAGCCTTAAGCGTTTCCGTGTTGCCGCTTATGAGCAGGTATTTTTACACTTCTAAAGAAATTTTCACCAAGATTTATCAATTAAGTTATAAATATTTGATAATTATCATTATGTTCATTGCGGCATTTTTCACTATTTTTCCAAAACCAATTATTTATTTTTTCTATGGGAGCCAGTTTTTAACATCCTCTTATGTACTTACTATCTTGGTTTGGGCCGAAGTTTTCATTTTTATCGGGGTAGTGAACTACATGATTATAGTTTCAATAAATCAGTTGTGGGTAGCAGTTGTCTGTACGGGTATAGCGGCAACATTAAATATCGCCCTGAATCTTATCTTAATCCCTAAATATGATTTTCTTGGGTCGGGAGTGGCGAGCCTTATCTCTTATGCTGCCAGCGCCTTAATGGTTTGTTTTATCCCGTCAGTAAGGGTGTATTTTGTTAATATCTTCGGGTTCATGGTAAAACCTCTTATAGGCGCCCTTATAACGGGCATTATCATTTATTGGTCTGGGCTGCCGTTTTCCGTATCGCTATTAATAGCCCCTTTGTCGTATTTAGTAATTTTATATATCATTCGCGGGATTGATAGTGAAGAGCTTAAGATGTTAAAAAAGATTTTATTCAAAGCTAATATTTAAAACGCACGGATTATTATGACGTTACAAACTTTACCGGGCCTTAACAGATGAAAGTATTGTTTATTTTTCCTATCCCGCGCACCCCGATATTTGGAAAGGTGTTATTTAACCTTGGTATCGGGTATTTATCGGCAATCCTGAAACAGCATCAACATGAAACTGATTTATTGTCTTTAAACAGCTGTGATAGGCAGAAGATAAGACAAAAGATTAAATTATTTTCTCCCGACCTTATTGCTATATCATCAACGAGCGATCAGATAGGGTTAAGCCGGCAGATTATCAGCTATATTAAAAATAATTCCCGGATTCCCATCGTTCTTGGCGGCGTTCATGCGACATACCTGCCGCAAGAGTCTATTGCTATTGAAGGATTATTGGGTATTTGCTTAGGGGAAGGGGAGTATCCGCTGCTGGAGCTTGCCGAATGCCTGGAGAAGGGGGAGGATTATCGCCATATAAATAATTTTTGGTTTAAGGAAAGGGATGAAATAATAAAGAATGGTTTACGTCCTCTGGCCATAAATTTGGATTCACTCCCGTTTCCTGATAGGGAGATATTTGATATTCCCAGAATTAATAAAGCCTGGTTTGTAGGGATGCAATTTATGGGGAGCAGGGGTTGTCTTTATTCCTGCACAAACTGTAATACCCCTTCCTTCCGGAAGATTTATAAACTCGATAGAGAAAACTATATCCGCTTAAGGAGTGTAGATAATCTATTGACTGAAATTGATGAAGCGATAAAGAGATATAAATTTAGTGGCTATGTGGCATTTGAGGATGATTCCTTTGTGGTAGACAAAAATTGGCTGCGGGAATTTAGCGCCAAGTATTCAAAAGTTATAGGGTATCCGTTCTTTTGTAATGCGCGGGCAGATCAGATCGATGAAGAGTCGATCAGCCTGCTTAAAGAAGCCAATTGCCGTCTTATAAGAGTCGGGATTGAAAGCGGAGATGAGCATATCCGGAATGTAATCTTAAGAAAGGGGATTACGGATGACGATATAATTAAAACATTCCAGCTTGCTAAGAAGTATGGGATCAAGGCCCTTTCTTTTAATATGTTAGGATTGCCTTTTGAAACAGAAGAGTTAATTAAGAAAACGATAAAATTGAATCAAGAGATACAGCCGGATTTTATCGCCCTAAGTTATTTTCGCCCCTATCCCGGGACGGATTTATATAATTTATGCAAAGAGAAGAATTTGATAAGTATGCGCAAGCCATCTCATTGGCTGGAAGATACTATTCTTGACCAACCCTCGATATCCAAAAACACGGTGAGATATTATATGCGCGTATTCAGGATAAGCGTGAGTGGGTCAAAGGTAATTTCCTTGATAAAACTTAGCGCCAGGTTATATATCTGGAAGAATTTTACCCTCTTTGATTTTATAAAAGGAACTAAAGATTTTATGCAAAGTCATTTCATGAGAAATAACCGGAAAATATAAATTAGGTATAAACCAGGACGAAGCAACCACCGGCAATGATTAATAAAGAAACAAACAAGCTGATAAATACAGAAGAATTTGAAAGCAATAAAACGATACTAAGTTCTTTTCCCCTCAATATATTTATTGAGCTTACGAGGAATTGTAATTGTTATTGCAGGATGTGTTCTAGAAAAAACAACGCCTATAGGAATGAATTGGATATGTCATTTGAGTTGTTCAAAAGAGCCGCAGATTTATTTTTTCCTTATGCAAAATGTGTTGATTTACGTGGTTTTGGGGAGAGCACCATTTTGAAAAACTGGACAGAAATTGTAGATTATGTATTGCAATACGACTGCAAGTTTGGGATGTTTACCAATCTTAGTATTTTTGATGATCAAATGTGGGAAAAACTGGTAAAAAATAATTTTTGGCTTGTAGTTTCATTCGATGGAGCGACAAAAAAAACTTATGAGTTTATTAGGAGGGGGGCGAAGTTCGATAATGTAATCCATAATTTAAGGCACTTAGTTTTATGCCTAAAGAATTACGGCAAACCAATATCGAATTTGAGCTTGGCTGTCACGGTGCAAAAAATGAATCTTTTAGAATTGCCGGATATAATGAGGATTGCAGGGGAAATAGGTATCAGGCGCATAAGACTCAATCCCGTGAGGGCAAAGCCCAGGGATAAAAACAATTTAATCTTTCATAAGAACCTGGTGCTTAAGCAGATAAACGAAGCCCTAAAAATTGCCAAAGAATTTAATATAGAAGTTTCATTTCAGGCTAGTTTAGGTATTTTTGCCTTAGAAGAATCCTTAGGGCTTGAAGTGCAAAAAAAGTGCCGGCGCCCGTGGTCCAACATTTTTGTTTATTATAATGGCGATATAGGACCGTGTGATTGCCTGATTGCTGAACCGTTTGTTTTTGGCAGCCTGAAAAAGGACAGCTTTGAGGAAATATGGAATAACACCTTTTATCAGTTATTCCGGGAGAATATAAATAACGTTAATAGGATTGATAGTTGCAAGTGGTGTTTCGAAAATCGGTATTACTAAGAGATCTAACTTATTTGCGAATGGAAAATAAATCGTTTGTTGACGAAATATATTTAAAAGTTTTAAAACGATTATTTGATTTCAGTCTTTCCTCGGCCGGCGCAATAATCTTCTCGCCTTTATTTTTAATCATTATTATTTTTATAAAATTAGACTCGCAGGGGCCGGTTATTTTTAAGCAGGAAAGGATCGGCTCTGGTGGTAGTAAATTTATTATATTTAAATTCAGGAGTATGCAGGTAGAGGCCGGCAAATACATGAAGAAACCAGGAAAATCATTTGCCCAAATAACGCGGATCGGGAAAATCTTAAGGCAGAGAGGTTTAGATGAACTTCCGCAAATATTCAATGTGCTTAGAGGTGAAATGAGCCTGGTGGGGCCGCGGCCCGAATTGCCGTTTATCGCGGAGGGATATTCAGTATCCCAAAAACAGAGATTATCGGTAAAACCGGGTATAACAGGACTATGGCAGATCAGCGGTAAAACAGATGAACCTATACACCATAATTTAGAATACGACCTTGATTATCTTAAGAACATATCCTTTTCTCTGGATATAAAGATATTATTTAAAACATTTATTTTTTTATTAAAAGGGGGTAGTTAGGGAATAGTAATTTGAATTCCTCAGCCCTTTTGATTCTTGATGCAACAGTCTCTCCGCCGTTTTTAAATCCAGCTAAACCGAGATTCCAGGCTCTATGTATAATATCAAATATCTGTTCTTGCGTAGCATCTTCAGGGATATACTCCTGAAGATGCTTAAGCAGCAAATCAGCAAATGCCTGATTTGCCAATTCATACAATTGCGCAGAATTTAGGATATCCTTCCAATTATAATTCTTGAAGTAATGATACAACTTTTGGACATCTTCATAAGCTTCAGGGCTCAAACCGTATGTTCCGAAACCCCGTGAATCAGGATGTATATATGTAGGCGGCACAGCCTCAGGCGGAGAAGACGGCTTAGGGCTTTCCAAGTATGCTAAACCTAACCTTAAATATCCCCATAATTGAGCATTTGCATATTGAAATTGTGATTTAACTAATAACGGCTCAGGCGCTAACAGGTACTCTGCTGATAAGGGTTCAGCCTTTAGTATTATTATTAAGGTGGAGAGTAAAATTATGTTTATAATCCGCAGCCCTTTTAGCATAAGAGCCTCATCATAAAAGCCCTGGTAGCGTATGCCAGGGCGGATGAGCTTCTCCCGTGCTTGAAGGATAAAGCGGGATCATAAAAAAACCCTAAAAAGGCAAGTTACTCTAGGGTTTTTTGAACGCTCTTTGGTGGCCCCACTATCCCATAAGGACTGGAAGCTTTGCGTCCCAGCATTGCTGCTAGTTTGCCTTTGTCAGTAGCTTAAAGCGCCTAATTATCAATTATTATTTCTTCCTAATTAAGTATGCACTATTTTCCATTAACTTTCAACTTTATTTCTTATTAAAGATGGGGCTTATCCAAAGACCTTGACAATAGGCATTTTTTGTGTTAAAAATGCTTGTATTCATGAATAAACTTTTGCCCCCTCATAATCCTAAGATGCTAAAAACAGAAGGGTTAGAAATCAGAATTAAAATTCTTTTTCAAAAATTCAGATTAAATAACCCTCCGTTTATCGCTATCATTTTATCTCTTTCTTTTAGCCTATGTTTTATCTCTGTGGCTACTTTATCTATTGCTAGAGCTCAAGAGAACCTCGATAATCCAGAAGAGATAGCTTTAGAAGCTAAACGGGAAGATTCAGCAATTAAGGAAATACTGTTGCAGCAGAAACGGAATCAAAAAATTGCCGCTCAAAAAGCGCTTGCCGAAGCCAATAAGCAAATTGCTTTGGATGAGAAATCCCGGCTTCAGCAAGAACGAGCGCAAAAGATAATTGCACAAAAAGCAGCCGTAGCGGATAAGAAGCAGGCAGTTTTAGATAAAAAAACACAATTGCAAAAAGAAATTGAAAAGAAAACAGCTGATAAAAAAGCAGCTATTGAGCTTAAGAAGCAGGCTGCTTTAGATAGGGAAGCACAGCTGCAAAAAGAGCGCGAGAATATAATAGCTGATAAAAAAGCAGCCGTTGAAATTAAAAGGCAGGCTGTTTTAGATAAAAAAGCGCAACTGCAAAAAGAAAATAAGCAGAAACTTATTGATAGTAAAAGTGATTTTAAGGCAAAGCAGGAAGAGGCGGCCATTGAAAAAGTTAAGCTTCAGCAAGAACGTGAATTAAGGCGTGCTGAAGAACAATCTTCCGCGGGGGCCAAAAGGCAGGCCGCTTTAGATAAAAAAATCCAACTGCAAAAAGAACGCGAGCAAAAGAAACTCGCGCAGAAAGAATCCGCAGAATCAAAGAAACAAGTTGTCATAGATAAAAAATCCCGGCTTAAGAGAGAGCGTGAAGAAAAACTCGCAAGGCATCAGCAGGAACGCGAGCAAAAGAAGCTCACACAGAAAGAAGCCGCAGAATCAGAGAAGCAAGCTGCCTTAGATAGAAAGGCACAGCTGCAAAAAGAGCGGGAGCAAAATATTACTAAAAAACAACAAGAAGCCAAGGGGAGAAAAGCTTTAGAGTCTAAGAGGCAAGTTGGTTTAGATGGTGATTCCCAGCTTCAAGAACAGCGTGAGTTAAAGATAGCTGACCAAAAAGCAATAGCAGGGTATAAGAAGCAAATTGCTTTAGATAAAAAAGCACAGCTGCAAAAAGAGCGTGAGCAAAATATTGCCGACCAAAAAGTGCTTAAAGATACTAGAAGGCAGGTAGCTTTAGATAAAAAAGCCCAGCTGCAAAAAGAACGTGAAGAAAAGCTTGTCAACCAGCAACAGGAACGCGAGCAAAAGAAGCTCACACAGAAAGAAGCCGCAGAATCAAAGAAGAGGGTAGCTTTAGATAAGGAAACCCAGCTCCAAGAACAGCGTGAGCTAAAGATAGCCGACCAAAAAGCAATAGCCGAATATAAGAAACAAACTGCTTTAGATAAAGAAACACAGCTGCAAAAAGAGCATGAGCAAAATATTGCCGATCAAGAATCACTCGCTAGCATTAAAAGTCAAACTACCCTAGATAGAAAAGCCCAGCTGCAAAAAGAGCGTGAGCAAAGACTTATTAAAGAACAACAAGATAACGAAAAGAAAATAGCTGACCAAAAAGCATCCGCGGAAGCCAGGAATGAAGTTGTTTTATTTAAGAAGACCCAGCTTCAGCAAGAGCGCGCGCAAAAAATAGTTGAGCAAAAAGCAGACATGGAAACCGAATAGGTATGAAAAAGGAGAAATATATGAGCCGCGTTAATCCAAAAAAAATACCTATTGATGAAATAAGAAAAATCGACGCTTATTGGCGTGCCGCAAATTATCTTTCAGTAGGCCAAATTTATCTTCTGGATAATCCACTTTTAAAAGTCCCCCTGACGCTTAAACATATCAAACCGCGCCTTCTGGGGCATTGGGGTACGACACCGGGCTTAAATTTTATATATGTACATCTTAATCGTCTGATAAAAAAGTATGATTTAAATATGATATACATAACTGGCCCAGGGCATGGCGGGCCAGGGTTGGTTGCTAATGCTTATCTAGAGGGCGCATATAGCGAGTATTATCTGGATGTCTCGCAGGATGAAGAAGGTATGAAGAAACTCTTTAAACAGTTCTCTTTCCCCGGAGGGATCCCCAGCCATGTCGGTGCGGAAACCCCCGGTTCTATGCACGAGGGAGGCGAATTGGGGTATTCGCTTTCGCACGCGTACGGGGCGGCATTTGATAATCCTGATTTGATTGTAGCTTGTGTGGTTGGCGATGGAGAAGCAGAGACTGGTCCTTTAGCTACTGCCTGGCATTCCAATAAATTCTTGAATCCCAAAATTGATGGCGCAGTGCTGCCGATTTTACATCTGAATGGTTACAAGATATCAAATCCTACTGTGCTGGCGCGAATTAGTAAAAATGAACTTAAGCAATTCTTTATGGGGTCCGGGTATAAACCATATTTTGTCGAGGGTTCTCGCCCTGAAACAATGCACCAGCTTATGGCAAAGACGCTGGAAATAGTCGTAAAGGAGATCAACTCTATCCAAGCTAAGGCGCGCAAAAGTAAAAAATCAGTTAGCCGTCCGAGATGGCCGATGATTGTTTTAAATACCCCTAAGGGCTGGACCGGGCCAAAAAGTATTGACGGTTTGAAGACCGAAGGTTACTGGCGTTCGCACCAGGTACCGTTTGCGGAAATGGCAGAAAAGCCGGAGCATATCCGCGCCCTTGATCATTGGATGAAAAGTTATAAGCCCGAGGAACTTTTTGATAAACATGGCCGTTTGATTTCTGCGCTTGCGGAGCTTGCGCCAAAAGGAAAACTCCGTATGAGCGATAACCCGCATACTAACGGAGGACTATTATTGCGTGATTTAAGGATGCCCGATTTCCGTAAATACGCAGTAAATGTTGATAAACCCGGTACCGTTGAGTCAGAGCCAACGCGCGTTATGGGATATTTTCTGCGTGATGTTATGAAGATTAATCAAAAGACTAAAAACTTCCGGGTGTTTGGCCCGGATGAAACAACTTCAAACCGGCTTGGTGCGATATTGGATGTCACTAACCGCAGCTGGATGGCAAAAATTCTGCCTGAAGACGACCATCTAGCTGTAGATGGCAGGGTAATGGAAATTTTGAGTGAACATACTTGTCAGGGATGGCTGGAAGGGTATCTTCTTACCGGTCGTCATGGATTCTTTTCCTGTTATGAGGCGTTTATCCATATTGTGGATTCTATGTTTAATCAACATGCGAAATGGCTGAAGACTTCGCGGCACATCTCCTGGCGCCGCCCGATCGCCTCACTCAACTATCTTTTGACTTCTCATGTCTGGCGGCAGGACCATAACGGGTCATCGCATCAGGACCCGGGTTTCATAGACCATGTGGTGAATAAGAAGGCGGAGATCATTCGCGTTTATCTTCCTCCTGACACTAACACTTTGCTTTCCGTGACTGATCATTGTTTGCGCAGCCGTCATTATGTAAATGTTATTATTGCCGGTAAGCATCCCGGCCTGCAGTATTTGAATATGGATGCGGCTATTGCGCATTGCACCAAGGGTATTGGTATTTGGGATTGGGCAAGTAATGATAATAACGGCGAGCCGGATGTAGTTATGGCTTGCGCTGGCGATGTGCCTACTCTGGAAACTCTGGCAGCGGTGGATATCTTAAGACAAAAGTTCCCTGATTTGAAAGTGCGGGTTGTAAACGTGGTTGATTTAATGACTCTACAGCCGCAAAGCGAGCATCCTCATGGCCTTTCTGATAAAGATTTTGATAGTCTCTTCACCATGGATAAACCTGTCATCTTTGCCTTCCATGGTTACCCCTGGCTCATTCACCGGCTTCTCTACCGTAGGGCCAACCACAAAAATGTGCATGTGCGGGGTTATAAGGAAGAGGGGACGACTACTACGCCATTTGATATGACAGTATTGAATGAGCTCGACCGTTTTAATCTGGCAGATGATGTTATTGATCGGCTGCCTCGATTGCAAAATCAGTCCGCGCATGTCAAAGATTGGCTGCATAATAAACTAATTGAGCATAAGCAGTACATCGTCTCCCATGGCGAAGATATGCCGGAAATACGCAACTGGAAGTGGCCATATTGAAATTGCGCCAATTTTCAGCTATACCATCTCATGAATAAATCCAGCCAGAAATTTACTTTAGTTATCCCCACATATAATGAGGCAGCTAATATTGAAAGTTTATGCAGTTTGCTGGTAGAGGTGTTATCTGGGTATCATATTGATTTTGAGGTTATTGTAGTTGATGATAATAGTCCTGACCAGACCTGGAAGATTGCTCAGCTAATAGCCGAAAAAGACAACAGAATAAGGGTAATCCGTAGAATCAATGAAAAGGGGTTAGCAACGGCGGTTATCGCGGGATGGAAAAACGCCAAAGGGGATATCTTGGGGGTTATGGATGGAGACTTGCAGCAACCTCCCGAAGCAGTCCCTCTTTTATTAAACAAGCTAAACGAGGATGCTCAAACCGATATTGTAGTTGCCAGCCGTAATATAGAAGGTGCTATGGCCTGCCGGCGGAGCGCCTGGAGAAAGTTTGTTTCATGGTCAGGTACTTTTATTAGCACTCTTCTTCTTCCAAGATTACTTGCGCGGATGAGTGATCCTATGTCAGGTTTCTTTATCCTGCGTAAAGAAGTTATAAATAATAAAGTTTTAACTCCCTTGGGATATAAAATTCTCCTGGAGGTTTTAGCAAAAGGGGATTATGGAAAAGTAGCTGAAGTGCCTTATGTATTTGTCGAGCGCAAAAAGGGAGGCAGTAAGGCCGGGATAAGACAGTATTTAATTTCATTCATTTATTTACTGAAGCTAAGTTTTCAAAGTAAGAGAGGTTTAAAAAGCTTGTGATGGTCGGAGACTTATGATATGGTAGTTAACAGATTAAATTTCGTATTTGGAAGGATATCTCAGGAGATTGAATGAATATATTTGTAGGTAATTTAGCATTTTCCGCCAAAGAAGATGATGTTTATAGATCTTTTGCAGGATTTGGTGTGGTCACTAATGTGGCCATCGTAATGGAGAAAAAGGGCAAGAAATCCCGGGGATTTGGGTTTGTTGAGATGCCGGATGAACAAGAGGCGTTATCCGCGATCGCTAATCTGGATGGTAAGGAGATATTGGGCCGGCCGGTTAATGTTATGGTTTCTTTACCTAAGAAGCCAAAAAGTGAACATTCCGGTAAAAGAGATAGGGTCCAGGCGTTTGTTATGGAGGGCGGCCAGCAAGTCCCTGTTTACAGGAAGACTGGAAAGTATAAGGAGGGTAGGCGCTCG
>Ga0247842_10006468_pt1 | contig 13238 bp, 13 predicted proteins | sample LaCruzMarch2015__3_FD_192411 | JGI IMG/M metagenome (GOLD analysis project Ga0247842, IMG submission 192411) | Freshwater microbial communities from meromictic Lake La Cruz, Castile-La Mancha, Spain - LaCruzMarch2015_19m | ecosystem: Environmental > Aquatic > Freshwater > Lake | place: Spain...
CAACTCAAACTGGACGTCTTTTACCGAAGCCCGAATCGTAGTCGTGCGGTCGGAAAGCAGGTTGACCTCCACGGAACCAGGCAATGACGCCTGAAGTTGCGGCATGATCTTCTTGATGCGATCCACCACCTCAATGACGTTTGCCCCGGGCTGACGCTGGATGTTGACGATAACCGCAGGCGTTTCGTTGTACCAGGCGGCCAGGCGTATATTCTCGGCGTCATCGCGCACGCCGGCCACGTCGGAAAGATACACCGGAGCTCCGTTGCGGTAGGCGACGATGAGCCGTTCGAACTCGGCCGCAAATTTGAGCTGATCATTGGCGTCGATCATCGAGGCGCGGGCCGGTCCGTCAAAACTGCCCTTGGCTTGGTTGACATTGGCACTGGTGATGGCGGTGCGCAAATCCTCAAGGGTCAGTTTATAGGCGCCCAGTGCTTTGGGATTGGCCTGGATGCGGATGGCCGGCCGCTGACCGCCGCTCATGCTCACCAGACCGACCCCGGGTACCTGGGAAATTTTCTGGGCGAGACGCGTATCGACCAGGTCATGGATTTTTGGCAGCGGCAGGGTTTTTGAGGTGACAGCCAGCGTCAGAATCGGTGCATCAGCGGGATTGACCTTGTTATAGATTGGCGGCATCGGCAGATCTGTCGGCAGCAGATTGCTGGCGGCATTGATGGCGGCCTGCACCTCTTGTTCCGCCACATCAATGTTCAGACTAAGGCTGAATTGCAGGGTGATTACTGATGCGCCGCCCGAACTCGTTGAGGACATCTGATTCAATCCCGGCATCTGACCGAACTGCCGCTCCAATGGTGCGGTAATGGACGAGGTGACCACGTCCGGACTTGCTCCCGGGTAAAGCGTGACCACCTGGATCGTCGGGTAGTCTACCTGCGGAAGGGCGGAGATCGGGAGCATACGGTAAGCGATGATACCGGACAGGAGAATGGCGATCATGAGCAATGAGGTTGCCACTGGTCGCAGGATGAAGGGACGCGATGGATTCATGGCGTTCCTTCATCAATCATAAAGGCAGGCTTCGCAGCAATGACGTGCATGATCGGTTGGCCCATACGCTATGGTTTGTCCTTGCGGCCGCCGTCGCGAGGAGGCTTTTTACCTTGCCCCGAGGAACCTGCCGTGCCGCTCCCGGCCAGCTCCACTTTCGTGCCTTCCCGGAGTTTATCGCCCCCGACGAGGACTACAAACTCCCCGGATGACAGGCCGTTGGAAATGGCGACATTTTCGCCTTCCGTAGGACCGAGTTGGACCGGACGAACGGTGACGCTCTTGTCGGCCTTCACCACATAGACGAAGGTGCCGATAGAGCCGCGCTGGATGGCCGCGGTGGGCATAACGGTAGCGTCCTTCACCGTGTCCACTTTCATCCGCACATTAACGAACTGGTTCGGAAAAAGCCCGTTGTCCTTGTTTTCAAACAGGGCTTTCATCTTTACCGTTCCTGTCGTGGTGTCGATCTGATTGTCAACGGCATGGAGTTTCCCTGTGGCCAGGAGCGCCTTGCCGTCTTGGCTGTAAGCATAGACGGGCAGAATCTCCTTGGTCCGCAGGCGCTTCAGCACGGCGGGCAGATTGTCCTGGGGGACCGAGAAAACGACCGTGATGGGCTGGAGTTGAGTGATGACCGCCAGCCCGTTAGTGTCGTTGGTCTGAACCATATTGCCCGGATCTACCTGCCGCAGGCCGATACGGCCCGAAACAGGGGCGATGATACGTGAGAAGGTTATTTGGAGATTGGCATTGGCGATTTGCCCCCGATCCGTTTTGATGGCGCCCCGGTATTGTTGCACCAATGATTCCTGAGTTGTGACCTGCTGTTCGGCAATGGAATCCTGGGCAAGCAACTGTTTATAGCGGGCCAGATCACTTTCGGCGTTCTTCAGCAGCGCCTCATCGCGCGCCAGTTGTCCCTCGGCCTGCATGAGCTGGATTTGGAAGGGGCGTGGATCTATCTCCGCTACTAGTTCTCCTTGCTTTACAATTTGTCCCTCCTTGAAATGCACACGCACGAGCTGCCCACCGACCTGGGAGCGCACGGTGACGGTGTAAACCGGGGTTACCGTTCCCAAAGCATTCAAGAAGACACCGATATCGGCTTTATGCGCTGCTACCGCTGTCACGGGGAGGGGACGCTGGGCGTCACTCCGGGCCTTGGCGCGCATCCCACCCGTGGTCAACGACGGAAGCAGAAATATCTTATAGGCCGCAACAATACAAACAATACAGACGATGATCAAAGTCCATAGCCACCGGCGCTTCCTCGGAGGAAAAAGCAGTGGCCCCCACTTTCCTGGTGATTTTTGTGTCGATTCCGTCTCTGGGGTTGTGTTCATGCTAATTTCTCGCTCCGGCAAAGTATTATTGCTGATTTAATTTCGTTTATGGCATGCCATAGATATGCCATCAGTTTCAATCTTCCTGTAACTAATTGAATGTATTGATATAATATATTAACATGCCAAAATTATTTCAAAATGTTGCCGATTGGTAATGAAAAATTGTGTAATAAATATCCACTTTCGGTATCCATCCGGATATAAAGTATCCACCATGGTCCCTTTAGGTGAGGAGATCTTTAAATTCCCTTATGATGTATATGGGATGAAATTGGGGAAGAATGATTTGCTCCTTTTCGCCGGCGGCTTTCTTTTATCGGATGCTATGACGAGACGGTTCAATTGTCAAATATATCGTGATGGCCTTTCAACTGCTGAGCAACATCTCCAACCTGGCTTCGTTCAACAAGCTCAAAGAGCGGTTGCATCTGGGAAGTGTGAACACGGTCAAGAGTTACATAGATTACCTTGCGGGCAGTTGGCTGCTTTTCACCGTGAACGTTTATGATTTCTCGGTCAAGCGCCAGCAGATCGCCCCCAAGAAAGTGTACGCCATCGACACGGGACTGGCCGGCGCCATCGGCTATTCATTCTCACCGAATGTGGGGAGATTCCTGGAAAATGTCGTGTATCTGGCGCTGCGGCGGGAGACAAAAGACATATATTATTACACAACTCAGGGAGGCGCCGAGGTCGATTTCTATTTGCCTGCATCCCGCCGGTTGATCCAGGTGACGCAAAGCCTGGACGACCCGGAAACGCGTCGGCGCGAGGTGCGGGCGCTGATGGATGCGATGAAAACGTTAGGCATAGCCAGGGCGCTCATCCTGTCGGAGGCCAACGCACCAGCCATCGAGGAAGATGGCCGGACTATCGAGATCCGCGCCCTTGCCGAGTGGTTACTGGCGAGATAGGTTCATCCATACCAGGAACCCTTGCGGGACCCAGGCGCCGAAGAATTTTAAGATTTTGGGTATCCGAAATATGTGGTGTATGAACGTCCTTTTTTTATGGCAGCTTTCAACCCGAACTGCTTAACCCAAAAGACATAGCTGGTTATTTTGTTCACCTACCTATACGTAACATAATCCGTATTTGCTATTGATTTTGAACTGTTAGATGCTGTTTAGATTTTCATTAATTTCATCTCACGTCAAGGGTTATTTTTATTGCCGGAACTTGTCACTGAAAAAAGGACAGCACCAGCATAAATTTAGTACACTGACGGATCGTTTTTGCGAAGCGCCCGTTTGTTGATCCAGATGGCCAAGAAGAATCAACATGACAACAGAAAATGGCCATCTGTGATAACCTAAATTTGACCACCCCGAGCTATTTGCATATTTTCGGAAAAGGGATGATCATACCTGCCATCCTTTACTGAGACAGGTAAAACGGGGGAGTCCGTAAGACGCTCATAGTTTCACCTGTCTGCCGCCGTGCCCACCGGTCGTCCCGGTTTTATTCGTACCTGCGTTTAAGTTGCCGTGCTTTTTTCTGGTCGTAACCAAGATCAGCCCTCGACATGTCATAAATCCTGATGGGATACGTATAATCAAATTCACTGATCAGGATATCACCGCCAAAATCCGTTATCATATAGATATCGTGGGCATTCTTGCAGTTACTGAACCAGGTCGTATTGTCATTTGTAAACTCTACGGCAACCGTTTCCAGTCTGCCTTTTTGAGGATTATATACTGTAATTCCCATGTGAAGATTGTCCTTTCATACACGTTTTTCTTTTTCCATGAGGCGTTGCTTCAGGCGATAGCTTTCCCGTTTGAAAGGTTGATTATGCTTGACTCCCTGTTTCTCGCCGCTCTGTTCAATCAGCATTTCCCCCAATACTGCGAGTTTTCTTGTGGCGATCATCCACCCCAAGGCATACCGGATGAAGATGTCGATAATCACGTAGCGGCACTCTTTTGTCCGATCTTGCCAGCGGTAGTAACTGGACCGGGGAAGGTTCAACACAGCACTGGCCTGCTGAATATGCACCTTTTTCGCCAAAGATTTAGCTACCATCATGAGCTCGTCACTCCCTTTGGATAGAGGCGCTGCTGGAAAAAATTCGCAGTATTTTGAGCCGCGACGGTCAACTCTGCCTGCTGGATCTTATGCTCTAACTTTTGCTTTTCCAACTCGGCAATCCGGCTTATGGACGGATTTGGTTTCTTCTCTTCAGTGTTCCGCTTCCTTAATGAAAGCGATTTCAATGTCCCCCGTTTCGCCTGCCGTCGCCAGATGAACAGTTTAGAAGAGTACAAACATTCTCGGCGCAAAAGGACATCCATCTGACCAAGTTCTTTATAAGACCCGGTTCCCCGTAAAATCCGCCGCTTGTATTTTTTCGTAAACCGCCAGCAAACAGCCTTCTCAGGCATCTCGGGATCAGTAACAACAGATAAATCTGACAGACCTCTGCTCTGGCCAGTCGGATAAATTACCATTGCACTACGGGCTCCTTCCATTTCCTCCAGTCCTCTTGAAACAGGAACCAACATTGAATCTCTCTCCCATTTTCCATGTTCTTCCTACCCTCGTTTACATTGCCACAGATGGTTATCCATTGTTTTGGCTGCAAGCCATTCGTTGCGCGATCACCTCCATAGCTTTGTAATAATCCCTCTGCACCTTGATGTTGGATATCCGGCAGTACCGTTGCGTCGTCCTGATCGAGTTATGCCCTAAGAGATCCTGAATGGTAGACAAGTCGGCATCCGCATTCAACATCTGGGTGGCCATTGTATGGCGAAGACTATGACAGGAGATTTTCAAGTTTGTCTTGCGGGCATAATATTCCATACGTTTCTGAATGCCACGAATGGATATTGGTTGTCCGGTAAGAGGCCCTTTCTCCACCAGAAAGACCTTTTTTACTTTGTTTTCGGGTCGCACCCGGAGATAGTCCAGGAGCGCATGAAGGGCGTCGTTGCTGATATAGACAATCCTGTCCTTTGCACCTTTGCCATCCTGGACGAGCAGCATTCTGCGCTTAAGATCAATGTCGCCAAGGGAAAGATGGGCCACTTCCTCCACTCGTAAGCCGCATCGGAGCATAAGCATGAACATAGCCTGATCCCGGTAACCTTTCAGATTCTTAAAGAGGATTTCTATCTGCTCTTCTTTCAGATTCTTGGGGAGTCCTCTGGGAAGCTTCATGATATTCGGTTTCTTTACGGGGTTGACGATCTGTATTTCTTCTTCCTCACAGAGGTAATGATAAAACTGACAGACACTGTTGAGATAACAGTTTACTGTCTTCGGTTTTAATCGTTTGCCAAGCAGGTCATCCATGTATACACCGATCTTCCGGTATGTAACTGTTTCGATCGGCGCATCAAGCCAGAGGACAAAATGTTTCAGACCATTTAAATAGCTTTTAACGGTATTTGGAGAGAAGTTCCTTCTCTTCAAGAAACGCCTGTAGTTGATGATCGAATTGGTAATGGCCATTTATCTCCCCCCTTTCTATAATCGTCATGGCTCTGAAGTATTCTTCCTCTCGCGTCTTGTCCGTGAGCCGGGCATAGCGCCTTGTCACGTCCAGAGACGTATGCCCCATCAATGGCTGGAGGCATTCGATCCGCATGCCGGCATTGAGAAGTTCGCTGGCAAAAGTATGCCGAAGCGCATGCAGGGAATATCCTTTATGAGAGAGGCCAGCTTTTGTGATGCACCGTTCAAAAATGAGCCGGGCCGTACTATAAGCCATGCTGTTCCTGCCTTGGGCGTAAAAAAGAAACTCGTTGCGAACATCTCGCATCGCTATCCACACCTTCAAAGCGCCCATTGCGTCATCACTGAGATAAACAACCCGTCCCACACGGGTTTTCGCACTTTCATAAATATCAACCCTGCGATCCCTAATGTGAAGATCCCGCAACTTCGTGTTCAGCAACTCGCCGATTCTCATCCCCGTCCGCAAAAGAACCATGATCATGGCCCGGTCCCTCGGATTGTCGATAACAGAGAGTATTTGCTTCACATCGTCCGGGTCTATGGCACGCGGCAATGTCTCGGGCTTCCTCAGACGAATCCGTCTTGCCAGAACATCAGGTTTGACAATGCCTGCGTCCATCGCATAACCCAGGAAAGCATTGACGCAGTGCAGTTTCGTCCTTACCGACGATAGCATCAAGCCCCGATCCTGCTCATGTTCAATAAAAGCTTCAATGTCATTCTTGGTGATTTCTTCCAGGTGAGTCTTTCCCGAATCTCTAACGCCAATCAGAAAATCATAAATCGCTGTTAGGGAACTTGAGTATGTCCTCGGACGAAAGTTTCGCCGATACATGTGTCGGACATATTCCTCAATATGCTCCTTGCCCGGCAATTCCCAGCCGGCAAGCCGATCCAGTGCCCACTGTAGAGCGATTGCCTCCTGCGTGTATACAGGATAAAATACCTTCCCTGATTTTCCTCTGTAGATTTCGGTTAAAATAATGGAGGGGAGAAACCCTGCCTGCTGAGCATCGCCTCCAAGCTCAGCCAGGGATTCCTTCGGTGAAACGATCCTGCAATTCTCTGCGATCATCTGATTCATCTCTATCTCCTTTCCTTTAATTCAATAGGAAATACGAATAGATGATGAACCTGTGAAGCTTAAGTTGCAATCAACATTTTGTTACGTATAGCACCTACAAGTCAGCGCCTTGCCTTGGTCTGCATTGCACATGGTTAACAAAGGAAAGGTTCATAGATACTGTTGTTCTGAATTATTCTCTCACAGCAGATGAGGAACTTGAAAACTTCCCGGCAGATGGGAAGGTGTTCATATTGTACCCAAGGTCATGCCTGGCAATGATTTCAGATATCTGAATCCGGACAGGGCATCGAAAATAAAGACATAAGTCGTTACAGAGCCTGAATATGTATACACATTCCTCTTGTCCTGCATGACCAGCTCGCCCATTCTTTTGAAATACTTGCTATTTTCCGCACCGCAGCTCAACTGCAGCCACTCTCCTCTCTTCTTTGGTGTATCATTCATCATCTTGGCAACCATGGAATTTGAAACTTCCCTATCCGTTGCCAGCCAGCTATCGGTATCTCCATGTCCAACCAATACTATGCTCTGGCAGTCTTTATCTTTAATGACTTTCTCAAGGTCATTGCTTTTTGCCCGGAAAAACCATTTCACCTTCATGTTCCTATCATTGAAATAATGAGTCCAAGGGATGTATGACCCGAGAAAGGCGCATGGAGATGCCCAGTAATCATATTCCCAGAATGCATGGTCGGAAAGGAGTACAGCGGCATATTCATCGTTATTGATGTTCATATCACGAATGGTGGTGATAACTGCTAAACAGGTATAAATTGCAATAAACGGAAGGATAATCATTTTGAATATAAACCTAATCATTTCTTTTGAGAAAAATGGCTTCCCTGATAATATAGGTTTCATGATCTGGTTAATTTTTTGTAAAGCATTATCGAATTACCAATCAGCAGTAATCCATATCCTTCTTTGGGATTCCAAAACATCTGTAGAGCAAGGAGATGGATAGGTTTTGTCCTTTGCGCTTGGAACTTCAAATAGCATAACGCAACCATTGATTGATCCATCATTGTAACGTGATTTTGTGAATTGGGCTAATTTGAGTTGATGTTTGACATCATATTCGATGTAAGCCTCATACAGAGTCCGATTATACAACGAGTAGCCACAGCATGATTTGTCGAAATGAATGAGATGTTCTGGATCCTTCTTTGATGGAAAAGAGTTCCTAAAGCCATTGGTCGCCAAAAGCTGTGTTACATCGTCAGCGTCCATTCCCACTTGGAATTGAGATGTCATTTGGCTGATTTCGATATCAACGAGCTTCTCCTTTTGAGATGCTTTCATATAGGGATCAATAAAGAGTACATATGCCAATATTGATATTATTAGCATTACTATCACTAACTCAGCCAAGGTCATATGGCGTTTGGATCTTAAATTTGATTTTACGCCAATAGATGATTGTTGGGATTGAACATCATCAACAATTATATCCTTTGATAAAGCCAGAGCAATGTAGCCCATTATAGGTCCGACAAGATAAAACAAACCCCACAGGAACCATACGAAGCCCCGTCCTTTTGATTTTGCGTAAAAAGCCAGACCGGTGGTGAGGGATAGATATCCGATAAAATGAATCTCAGGCTTTTCTACATCCAAACCAAAAACAATCACGACCAATCCGAGGACACCCAAAACGAAAGCACTTTTTCTATATCTAGTCCTTATCGCTTTTTTCTCCGTTGACTCGGCGGTTTTAGAAATATCCATCCTGACTTGTCCTGATCCTATCTTATCATAAATAATTCCACACTTAGGACATTCTGTAGCTGGAACCATCCCCTCATCTTTTGGTTTTCTTTCATATCCGCAGTTAAGACAGGTCTGCATATTGTTGGGCTCCAGAAACACAAAACCCCGCCTCTTTTCAGAAACAGGGTTTCAATAATCTCTCCATGGCATTACCCTTCAAAAAGAAGGTTCAAAATGGTTATTAACCGATTGACAATGCCTAATTCAATTGCTTTTTTGTGACCTTAATGAGTTGAGAAGTCAAGAGATATTTTATTGATAACCAATCGAAAGAGCGGCTGCACATCAAAATTTCCGCATGCCACATTTCAGGAAGATAAAAATACAACCGATCATCCCCCAATAATACCACCTTTCATCCAAGATTCATTGATCGAATCAGACGACGAGTGGTCTCCTTATCTGTCTATCGAAGATACATACAAAGTCGACGATGTACGTATTGCCTTATGCGAGGGAGACCTCAGCAAAGCATATCAGCTTGCCAGCATTTTTTCTTTTCATCACCCCCTTGACTCTCCAAAAAGTCCTTGACGATGAGGAATTATTGTGTAATCGTTCTACACAATAAATTGATGTAGACGAGGTGTGCTATGGCTTCAATTAGGATCAATGTCTGTCTTCCTGAAGAAATTTATCAGCATTTGAAAGAGGAAGTAAAGCCCCGTGAAACAAGCCGGTTTATCACCATGGCGGTTAAAAAAATGATCGGTGAAATTCGTCAGGAGAGGCTGGCGGCAGAGTACCGGGAGGCGGCCGGAGAGATGCAGGGGCAATACAACGATCTGGAGGGAACCGTTGGTGATGGAATCGATTAGAAAAGGAGATGTCTTTTTGGTAAATTTTGATCCCACGACGGGATCGGAGGTCAAAAAAATCAGGCCCGCCGTGGTTGTTTCCAACGATATCAACAATGCCCATTCTCCCATTATTTCAATTGTTCCCATTACATCAAGCATCTCCCGCGTCTATTCCTTCGAGGTGGAAATCCCCGCTGGTGTCGGAGGCCTGACAGAGAGATCGAAGATTATGATCAATCAGACGAGGGCGGTCAATAAATCAAGATTGATGAAGCGGCTCGGCACCCTGGGACAGCCCTATGGCGATAAAATCGATAAGGCATTGAAACTGCATTATGATTTGAAATAAATCTGTCGAAACTGCCCTTGCCCGACATGGTGAATGATGCTATATTCAGCGCCAAATTTTGCATTACGGGAGGACTGATATGTCACAGATAAGCCCCTCGGAAGACATTCATTCTGTTAATTAGGCCATGACCTGGCAGCGCAAATTCGCCGATTTTTTCGGATTGAAAAAGAGCATCGTCGCCCTCCTTGCCATGGTAGTCCTGGTGGGACTGGGCGAAAAGATGGCGGAGCGATTCCTGCCCATCTACCTGCTCGCCTTGGGCGGCGGCGTCTTGTCCGTCGGCCTCCTGAACGCCATGGACAACCTGCTGTCCGCCCTCTACTCCTACCCCGGCGGCTATCTGAGCGACCGCTTCGGTTACAAGAAGGCCCTCTTCGTTTTCAATCTTATTGCCATGTTCGGGTATCTGATCGTTATCTTTTTCCCCTACTGGCAGGCGGTCATCATCGGTTCCGTCTTTTTCCTCTCCTGGACGGCCATCTCCCTTCCCGCCACGATGAGCCTCGTATCCCGTGCCCTTCCTGCAGACAAACGGACGATGGGGGTCTCTGTTCATTCTCTCGTCCGGCGGATTCCCATGGCGCTGGGTCCCGTTATCGGCGGGGTGATGATTGCCCTCTACGGCGAGAAGACGGGGATACGTCTGGCCTTTGTCGCCGCTTTGCTCCTCGGACTCGTCTCCCTTGTCCTGCAGCAGGTAATGATCGAAGACGACCCGTACCGGGGTAAACCGGAAAAACGGCCCTCGAAGCTATGGCGTTTCATGACTCCGGCCCTCAAGAACCTGCTCGTCTCCGATATTTTGATCCGTTTCGCCGAGCAGATCCCCTACGCTTTCGTCGTGATCTGGTGTATGAAGGTGAACAGCATCAGCGCCATTGAGTTCGGCGTTCTCACGACGATCGAGATGGCGACGGCAGTGCTCGTTTACATCCCCGTTGCTTACCTTGCCGACGGGAGCACAAAAAAACCCTTTGTCGTCATAACCTTTTTCAACTTTACCATCTTTCCCTTGGTGCTGCTTTTCTCCCACTCCTTTTCGATGATGGTAATCGCCTTTATTATCCGGGGCCTCAAGGAGTTTGGAGAGCCCACCCGCAAGGCACTGATCATGGACCTTGCCCCGGAGGACAATAAAGCGGGGATGTTTGGGCTGTACTATCTCGTCCGGGACGTTATCGTTTCCGCCGCCGCCTTGGGTGGGGCGTTTCTATGGCAGATATCGCCGACAGCTAACCTTCTTACTGCCGCAGGATGTGGTCTCGCCGGGACGATTTATTTCTGGGTTTTCGGAAAGGATCTCAAGGAGGCATAAAGAAGGTAGTCTATAACAGAAACTTACATCTCGATGCGGGTGACGACGCCATGGAGCTTGCTGGCGGGGAGCTTATAGAACTGGACGAAATTGGCTGATTGCTTCCGGATCGTACTGAAGATCCACCAGACGGGATTTTTCGCAATGATGTCCTCCACGCCGTAGAAGATGATCTTTTCCTTGATCCCGTAATGCTCCAACAGGGCCTCCACGTTGACAAAGGTCATGTAGCCGGTTCGTATTTCAAAGTAATCCAGACCCGTTCCTATATCCTGGCGGTAATCGACTTTCATCCCATAGGGTTGGTCCGTCCGGATAATGGAGATGAAGATGTTCCGCTCGTAGATGATATTGCTGCTCAGGATGCAGTGGACGATATACGGCGAGACAAAGTCCAGAGAGCGCACGAAGAAGAGGGCCGTCCCCGGGATGGTCCTGCCTTTGCCGTACACCTGTTCGTAGCTGATCAGGAAAGTTTCGAAAGGAAGGGGCATCAGGCGCCGGTAGAGACGTTTCTGTCCCTGGGTCCAGATGAGCATGATTGCCAGGGGAAAGGCGGCAATGACCAATGACCAGTAAGCGCCGTGGGGTACCTTGTAGAACGTGGACCCCAGGAAACAAAGATCGATAACGGCGACGGCGGCGGCAATGGGAACCTTCCACTTGGCCTTATGGTGGAAAATCATGATCATGGCAATCCCCGTGATGGTCATGGAACCCGTCACCGCCATTCCGTAGGCGGCGGCAAGATTTTCAGACTTCTGGAAGACAAGCATCATCAGCAGGACGCTCAACATAAGCATCCAGTTCACGGCGCCGATGTAGATCTGGGACTGGATGGCCGTCGAGGTGAAGCTGATCTTCATCAGGGGCATGGCCCGGGTCGTGATTGCCTGATAAACCACGGAAAAGACGCCGCTGATCATGGCCTGGGAGGCGATGACCGTGGCGGTAATGGCCAGGATGAGGAAGGGGATGTAGAGCCAGGGGGCCTGGTTATGAACCATGCCGAAAAGCATTACCTTTGCCTCCGGGTGTTGCAGGGCGAAGACCCCTTGGCCGAGATAGTTGATCGTCAGGGCGATCCAGACAATATACCAGGCGTGGACGATGGGTTTGCGGCCGAGGTGCCCCATGTCTGCGTAGAGGGCTTCTCCTCCCGTAGCACAGAGGATTACCTCGGAGAGGACAAAGAAGCCCGCCATCCCGTTTTCGGTGAGAAACTTGATCGCGTACCAGGGACTGACGGCCTTGACGATCGCGGGCATGGTAAGAAGGGAGGCGAGTCCCGAAGCGGCAAGGGCAATAAACCAGATGAGCATGACGGGGCCGAAAGCCCAGGCGATCCGGTCCGTTCCCCGGGATTGAAACAGAAAGAGGACCACGGTGATGCACATGGCAATGGCGAGGAGGACATGATTCCCCGTTCCTGCCATACCCGGGATGATTTCGATGCCCTCCACGGCGGAGAGGATACTGATGGCGGGGGTGATAACGCCGTCCCCGATGAGGAGGGAGACGCCGATGAAGGTGAGGATGCCGACAAAAGCAGCCGCCCGCCCGGACTTGAGCAGGGGGACGAGGATTTCCCTGAGCACGATCGCCCCGCCTTCCCCCTTGTGGGAGAGGCTGGTGGCGAGCCAGGCGTATTCAACGGTGACCAGGATCGTGAGGGTCCAGATGACCAGAGAAAGGATTCCCAATACATTGTCGTATGTAGGCTTCGTGAGGGCGAAGATCACCGCCAGGGTATAGATGGGGCTGGTGCCGATGTCGCCGAAGACGAGTCCCATGGCCTTGACGATGCCGCCCCAGGTGGAATCGGACTCCCCCTGCTCTATGGTGACGAGCCGTTTCTTCATGCTTTCCTTATGGTGATATTTATTATCCCAAGTTAACGAATATAATCACAGCGGACTCACCTACCAGAAATTGATCTTTCATGCCATGAAAAAGAGCTGCCGATTAATAATCTTGCCGGGGATGGTCTGGGGTTGAGATCTGCATGGGCGGGGAGGGGGATTCACTCCGGAATGATGGGCGCGGTCATGGCTGATAGGGAATGCAGCAGCCGCCCTGGATGACA
>Ga0247842_10006470_pt1 | contig 13235 bp, 8 predicted proteins | sample LaCruzMarch2015__3_FD_192411 | JGI IMG/M metagenome (GOLD analysis project Ga0247842, IMG submission 192411) | Freshwater microbial communities from meromictic Lake La Cruz, Castile-La Mancha, Spain - LaCruzMarch2015_19m | ecosystem: Environmental > Aquatic > Freshwater > Lake | place: Spain...
CTTGTTGTAATGCTTGCGGAAGAGATTGTTTTCCGTCTGGCGGGTGTACTGCAAAGGTGTCAGTCCCATCTGGTCGATGCCGTTGGCCCGCAGTTCGAGAAACATAGTGGCCGTATCGGGGATGATCCGCATGACGTATCCGTCGATATAAGGCCGGCCTTCGAAATAATCCATGTTGGCAACGAGGACGATTTTCTGCCCCGACAGCCACTCCTTGAAACGGTAAGGACCCGTGCCGATGGGGCGTCGGGAAAGAGGGGATGATGTGATGTCCTTACCCTCCAGAAGGTGTCTTGGCAGGATCGGGGATCCCCAGCTCATGAGGGCCGGGGCAAAGGGTTTGTCATAGGACACACGGAGGGTGTAATCATCCAGAATGGCGACTTTTTTTACTTTAAGGAAGTCCCCGGCATAAGCGGTGGGCGTCTTGGGGTCGATGGTGGCCTTGTAGGTGAAGAAAACGTCCTGCGCTGTGAAGGGATGACCGTCGTGCCACTTAACCCCCCTGCGGAGATGGAAGACGATTGCGAGGCCGTCCGGAGAGATCTCCCATGATTCGGCAAGATCGCCGACAATCTTGAGATCCTTGTCGTATTTCAGGAGACCGTTGTAAACCAGGCCGGCGATCTGATGGGAGGTGGAGTCACTGGACAGGAGGGGAATGAGGTTGCTGGCGTCGCCGATAGACCCTTCGACGATAATGTCTCCACACGCCGGTCCCGTCCCCGTTGCCGATCTTGCCGACAAGTCGGGATTTTGGTTGCTGCATGCGGACAGCAAGGCTGCAAAAAGCACGCACAAAAGAATGCTGACAACAATACGATGATTATAGCGACCTGCCTTTTCCCGCCTCTTCATAGGCGTGGATCCTAGTAGATAAACAGGAGATTTGCAACGGAGAAAATTGGATCTTTAATTATCTTGATTTTATGCGAATGGTATGACTAAATTTCGATGTAACTCAACAGAAATTGAGATTAAACGCCCGTTTCCATGATCACAAAGAGACGATCTCTATGATGAAAGAGCACAATCCTCCCCTCAATATCCTTGTCATTGATGATGAGGCCAATATCCGCAAGACCTTGTCCATCTGCCTGGAAACGGAAGGCTACCGCGTCACCGCTACGGGTAAACCCGAAGACGCCCTTGCCGAGGCATCACGAAGGTCCTTTGACATCGCCTTCGTCGATATCCGCCTCGGCACCGTCAGCGGGTTGGATCTTATTCCTGCCCTGCTGGCTACATCACCCCGGCTCAAGATTATCATGATTACGGCCTATGCCTCGATTGACACGGCTGTCGAGTCCGTAAGACGCGGCGCCGCCGATTACATCCCCAAACCGTTCACCCCGGCCCAGATCACCCTGGCCGTAAAGAAGGTCTTTGAAGTCAGGACCCTGGAACAGAAAGTCGCTGCCCTTCACGAAGACCTGGGACGATCCCGCCTGGAAGAAGACTTCTCCACAACGAGCGGCGTTATGGAACGTGCCCTTGATCTGGCCCGTCAGGCGGCGCCGTCCGATGCAACGATCCTGCTGCGGGGGGAAAGCGGAACGGGGAAAAGCGTCCTGGCCAAGGCGATACACACCTGGAGCCGCAGAGATTCCATGCCTTTCAGCGTCCTCTCCTGTCCTTCCCTATCTCCGGAGCTCCTCGAAAGCGAGCTCTTTGGACATGTCAAGGGCGCCTTTACCAGCGCCGTCCGCGACAATCCCGGTCGCATCAGCGCCTGCGACGGCGGGTCGATATTTCTGGATGAAATCGGCGACCTGCCCCTTTCTCTTCAGCCCAAGCTCCTGCGTTTTGTCCAGGACAAGGAATATGAGCGCGTCGGCGATTATGTAACCCGCCATGCCGACGTGAGAATCATCGCCGCAACGAATATAGATCTGGAGAAATCGGTTCGGGAAAGCCGGTTTCGGGAGGATCTATTTTATCGCCTCAATGTCATCCAGATTGAGATACCACCGCTTAGATCGCGACCCGATGACGTCGTTGTACTTGCTAATCGCCTGCTCGTCTTTTTCGGGAGGAACTGCCATAAATCGGTCCTGGGGTTCACCGATGCGGCTATAGAGCTGCTAAAGGGCTATGGTTGGCCGGGAAATATCCGCGAACTACGTAACGTTATTGAACGGGCCGTCATTCTCTGCCGGTCGGATCGGATCGGCGTCGGCGATCTTCCTGACAACCTGAAGCCGGGCGAGATGCCGGTCAAACTGGGAGATGCCGTATCCCTGGACAAGATTGAGGAAGAACATATCCGTCACATCCTGGCAGCGACACACTCTCTTCAAGAAGCCGCTGCTGTTCTCGGCATTGATCAAGCCACCCTCTGGCGTCGCCGGAAGCAGTATGGCATTTAATCCCTGCCCTCTATATACAGGAACCGCATGGACATAAATAACCCGTGTCCATTGAATTTTGCAATGTGTTACTGCTAATAACTTGCATTATGCAACGCGACCTGACCTTTGTTCAGATTAATTCCTTTTAAATTTATCCACTTAAGACTTATGAGAGATTGGCACAAGAGTTGCTCCAATAGATGTCAGGAGAGATGAAATGCTCGGACTTCGTCATAAATTATCACTGGGATTCGGAGGACTGCTCCTGATCATTATGATCATCGGCATCCAAAGCATCGTTCAGTTCAAAGACCTTGGACAGTCCATCGATGTCATTCTCCGGGAGAATTATCGCAGCGTTATCGCCTGCCAGGAAATGAAGGAAGCCCTGGAGCGCATGGACAGCGGCATCCTCTTCACTTTTCTTGGTTATCCTGAAGAAGGAACAAGGCAGATCCGGAAAAACGAGGCAACATTTGTCAAAGCCCTGGATGTCGAGCTTCACAATATCACTCTTCCGGGGGAGAAGGAAAAGGCGGAGGCATTGAAAACCCTTTACGCCTCCTACGTGCAGGTGTTGCATAAGATCGAGAATCAGGCCCTGCCGCCGGATGTCCGCCGCCGTCTTTATTTTAAAGAACTCCTGCCCCTGTTTCAGCAGATCAAGGACAACGCGGACACTATACTCCAGATGAACCAGAACAACATGCATGAAGCCAACGATCTGGCCAGGAAACAGGCAGCAGCTGCCCAAAGGCATATGTACATCTTCTTATTCTTCGGCGCCGTGATCGCCGTGGCTTTTATGGTCTTCGTCGGCAAATGGATTCTTAAACCGATCAACCGGATGATCCACTCCAGCGAGGCGATCCGGGACGGAAATCTGGATCTGGTGGTAAAGGCGGAATCACGCGATGAGATAGGCCGCCTTTCCGAGGCATTTAACGACATGGCCTTGAGCCTGCGGGCGTTCCGTCGCAGTGACCAGGCCAAACTGGCCCGGACCCGGGAAGCGGCCAATGAAACCTTCAGCAGGCTGCCCGATGCCGTAGCTATTGTCGATCCCGAAGGGAGAGTCGAAATATCGACGGCATCGGCCAAGAATCTCTTTGGCCTGAAGCCGGGCCTGCTCGTACGGGATGCATCTGTCGATCATTTGAATCGCCTCTTCCAGGCGATTGTCGCCCAGGATCCTCAGCAATATCGTGAAGAGGAAAAGCTCTTCCAATTGTTTACGAATGGCGAAGAAAGGTATTTTCACATCGATGCGGCGCCGAGGACGGACCGTGACGGGCAGCTGACCGGCGTCATTCTGATCTTGAAGGACGTTACGGAGCAGCGTCATGTCGAAGAACTAAAAAGCGGCCTGATTTCAACGGTGTCCCATCAACTGAAGACGCCTTTGACATCCATACGCATGGCCATCCACCTGCTCCTGGAAGAGAAAGTAGGACCCCTGACGGAAAAACAGGTCGAATTGCTGCTCGCAGCCCGGGAGGAGAGTGATTTTCTGCACCGCATCCTGTCCAAACTGCTCGATATTCGCCGGATCGAAATCGGCCGCTCGCAGATGACATTTCAAGTCGTATCGCCTCATACCCTGATCATGGAAGCGGTGGAGGCGTTCCGGCGGTCTGCCCAGGAAAGCGGCGTTGAGCTGACAACCGATATTCCCGACAATCTGCCCCTGGTTAATGCGGACACAATTCAGATCGGCACTGTCTTTTCCAACCTGCTGTCCAATGCCCTTAGTTATACGGCGCCGGGGGGACGGATCAGCGTTAAGGCGGAAATGGAAGGGCAGATGGTTCACTTTTTCGTAACCGATACCGGAAGCGGCATACCCCGTCAATTTATAGATCGGATCTTCGAACAATTCTTCCGTGTACCGGATCAGAAATCGGAGACGGGAACCGGCCTGGGATTGGCCATTGCCAAGGAGATTGTGGAAGCCCACGGAGGCACTATTAACGTGGAAAGTCAGGAAGGCGAAGGCACGACCTTTTCATTCACCCTCAAAAAGGCGGAGCAGTCATCCGAAGGAGAATGATCCATGCTGATTGATTTGTTTTATCTTGGAATCGTTGTCACTTTCTTTGTTCTTTGCATTTTATTTACCAAGGCATGTGAGAGGTTTTAACCATGTTGGAAAGCATTGTCGGTATTATCGGCGTTATCCTGATTGTTTACCTTTTTGTGGCCGTGATCAGACCGGAGAAGTTTTAACGGAGGCGATATTATGATGGACATATACGGATGGATACAATTGGCCTTGTTCATAGGGCTGTTGGCTTTGCTCACCAAGCCGGTCGGCCTTTACCTCGTTCGCGTCCTCGATCCCACGGGCAAGACCTTTCTGGATGTCATCCTGAAGCCCCTGGAGCGTTTCATCTACCGGTCTCTTGGGCTGGACCCGGCAAAGGAGCAGGACTGGAAGGGGTATACGGTTTCCCTGCTCCTGTTCAGCCTCACGGGGTTGCTCTTTACCTTTGCGATTCTCCGGCTGCAACATCTGCTGCCTCTCAATCCACAGGGATTCGGTCCCATGAGTTCCGATCTGGCCTTCAATACGGCAGTAAGCTTCACGACTAACACGAATTGGCAGAACTACGGTGGCGAATCGACATTGTCCTATTTCTCGCAGATGGTGGGTCTGACCTTCCATAACTTCGCCTCGGCAGCCACGGGCATTGCTGTGGCGGCAGCCCTGGTGCGTGGAATCGCCCGGCAAACGGCCAAAACACTCGGCAACTTCTGGGGCGATCTCGTGCGTGTGAATCTTTATCTGTTGCTGCCCCTATGTCTCATCTACGCCGTCTTTCTCGTCTCGCAAGGGGCTATCCAGAATTTCAAGGCTTATGATACGGCAAGGCTGGTCGAATCTTACACAGTCCAGGAACCGAAACAGGATGCAACCGGGAAGCCCGTCAAAGATCAATACGGGAAACCGGTTATGGTAGCAAAGAAGATGGAGACACAGACCATCGCCCAGGGGCCCCTTGCCTCCCAGGCGGCCATCAAGATGCTGGGCACCAACGGCGGCGGCTTTATGAACGCCAACGCCGCCCACCCCTATGAAAATCCGACACCCCTGGCGAATTTCATCCAGATCCTCTCGATCTTTCTTATTCCCAGCGCCCTGACCTGGTACCTGGGCAACCAAGTCGGAAATCAACGCCACGGCTGGGTGGTCTGGGGAGCGATGGCCTTTCTTTTCCTGGCGGGTGTCATGGTCTGCTGGTGGGCCGAAGCGGTGGGAAATCCCCACCTGACCACTCTGGGTCTCGATCAGTTGAGCGGCAACATGGAAGGAAAGGAGGTTCGCTTTGGGATCTTCAATTCCGCCCTCTTCGCCACGGTCACCACGGACGCTTCCTGTGGCGCCGTGAACGCCATGCACGATTCTTTCACCCCCCTAGGCGGGCTCATTCCCCTGCTTAACATCCAACTGGGAGAGGTGGTCTTCGGGGGTGTCGGGGCCGGTCTTTACGGTATGCTGATCTTCGTTGTCCTGACGGTTTTTCTGTCGGGCCTGATGATTGGGCGCACGCCGGAATATCTCGGCAAGAAGATCGAGGCCTATGACGTTAAGGTCAGCGTCCTCGCTGTTTTGATACTCTGTGTAAGTACCCTGGGATTTGCGGCCTGGGGAGCCGTCAGCGCCTGGGGATTAGCCGGGTTGAACAATACGGGGCCCCACGGCCTCTCCGAAATCCTCTATGCCTATTCGTCGGCCACGGGAAACAACGGCAGCGCCTTTGCCGGACTTAACGCCAATACCCCCTGGTTGAATACGACGCTGGCCTTCGCCATGCTCATCGGCCGTTTCTTTTTTATCATTCCGGTCATGGCCCTGGCAGGGAACCTGGCAAAGAAAAAGCTGGTGCCACCCCATACGGGGAGCTTCCCCGTTTCGGGCCTGACCTTCATGATTCTCCTCGTGGGAACGGTCTTGATCGTGGGCGCCTTGACATTCCTGCCTGCCCTGGCTTTAGGACCGATTGTAGAGCATTTCATCATGACCGGCTCCGGGAGGTTGTTCTAATGGCTGCAAAATCACACGCTCTGTTCGAAAGAAATATTATCAAACAGGCCTCTCTGGCGTCTTTCCGGAAGCTTCACCCCCGGCACATGATGAAGAATCCCGTTATGTTTGTCACCGAAGCGGGCGCCCTGACCACGACCATCGGTCTATTTTTTCGCCCGGCAGGCGAGCCGCTTGGTTTCGGTCTTCAGATAGCCCTCTGGCTCTGGTTCACTGTCCTCTTTGCCAACTTTGCCGAAGCCATGGCCGAGGGGCGTGGAAAGGCTCAAGCAGATACCCTGCGCCGGACCCGCACCCAGACGACAGCCAACCTCACCCTGGCTTCCGGCGCCTTGGAAAGTGTGACCGCGGAGAGCCTCCGGAAGGGCGATGTGATCCTCGTTTCTGCAGGCGAGGTTATTCCTGCCGACGGCGATATCATTGAAGGCGCGGCCACCGTGGATGAATCGGCCATAACGGGAGAGTCGGCCCCAGTCATCCGCGAGGCCGGAGGGGACAGGAGCGCCGTTACCGGGGGCACCCGGGTCCTCTCCGATCAGATCAAAATCGAGGTGACCGCTAATCCCGGCGAAAGCTTCATGGATCATATGATCAGTCTTGTCGAAGGCGCGCAGAGACAGAAGACGCCCAATGAGATCGCCCTGACCATCCTTCTGGCTGCACTCACCATCATTTTCCTGGTCGTGATTCTGACCTTGAAATTTTTCGGCCTCTACTCAGGCATATCCTTTTCCATCACCGTACTTGTCGCCCTGCTGGTTTGTTTAATTCCGACAACAATCGGCGGGCTATTAAGCGCCATCGGCATTGCCGGCATTGACCGGCTGGTGCAGAAGAACGTCCTGGCCATGAGCGGCAGGGCCGTCGAGGCAGCGGGAGATGTGGATGTGCTGCTTCTGGACAAGACGGGGACCATCACCCTGGGCAACCGTCAAGCCACGGAATTTATCCCTGCCCCCGGCGTATCCGCTCCGGAACTCGCCAATGGGGCACAGCTCGCATCTCTGGCGGACGAGACGCCGGAAGGACGGAGTATCGTCGTCCTCGCCAAGGATTTTGGTATGCGCGGACGATCCATTGCCGAGATGGCACAGGCGACCTTTATGGCCTTTTCGGCCCAAACCCGCATGAGCGGCGTCGATATCGACGGCAGGAAGATTCGGAAGGGCGCCCCCGATGCGATCATGATTTTTACCGGCAGTGATTTTCCGGCAGACGTCACGAAGGCGATAGAAAACATCTCCCGGTCGGGTGGGACACCCCTCGTGGTTGCAGAGAGTGATCGTGTATTGGGCGTGATTCATCTGAAAGACATCGTCAAAGGCGGATTGAAGGACCGTTTCGAACGCTTCCGCGCCATGGGCATCCGGACCGTCATGATCACCGGTGATAACCGGCTAACGGCAGAGGCCATCGCCAAAGAGGCCGGGATGGATGACTTTCTTGCCGAGGCGCGGCCGGAGGACAAGCTCGCCCTGATCCGCAAGGAACAGGCAACAGGACATCTCGTTGCCATGACGGGCGATGGTACCAACGACGCCCCCGCCCTGGCCCAGGCCGATGTAGGGGTGGCCATGAATACGGGCACCCAGGCGGCAAAAGAAGCGGGTAATATGGTAGATCTCGACTCCAATCCGACCAAGCTCATTGAGATCGTTGAAATCGGCAAGCAGATGCTCATGACCCGTGGGGCGCTGACGACCTTCAGCATTGCCAACGACGTGGCCAAATACTTTGCTATCATTCCGGCTATGCTAATCGGACTTTTCCCCGTCATCGCCCCCCTGAACATCATGGGGCTTAAGTCGCCCGAGAGCGCCATCCTCTCCGCCGTCATCTTCAACGCCCTGATCATAGTGGCCCTGATTCCGCTGGCCCTGCGCGGCGTCACATTCCGGCCCCTGTCCGCCGCTGTCCTGCTGCGGCGCAATCTGTTCATTTACGGATTGGGGGGACTTATGGCGCCGTTTGTAGGGATTAAAATCATAGATTTGATCATTAATTTTCTGGGGCTGACATGAAAACAAATGAATATCTCAAGGAATTGCGAACGGCCCTGGCATCGGTAATGGTGCTGGTCGTTATTTTATGCGGGGCTTATCCCCTTGCCGTCTGGGGTATCGGGCAGGCAATATTTCCAAACCAGGCTAACGGATCGCTTATTCAACTCAGAGGAAAAACGGTAGGCTCGTCCCTTATTGCTCAGGGTTTCAAGGGTGCGGCCTATTTCCACCCCCGCCCTTCTGCGGCAGGACAGGGCTACGACGCTTCAAGTTCCGGCGGCAGCAACCTGGGGGCAACTTCACGGAAACTGATTGACTCCGTCAAAGAACGCATCGCCGTTTACCGTTCGGAAAATAACCTCACCTCTGATGCTCCTGTTCCTGCCGATGCCGTGACGTCTTCCGGAAGCGGTCTGGATCCCCATATCAGCCTACAGAATGCTCATCTTCAAGCGCCGCGGGTAGCGAAGGTCCGGAATATGAGCCAGGAGACGCTCCGGCAAGAAATAGCTATCCATACGGAAGGCCGCGATCTGGGCATATTCGGCGAACCAAGGGTAAATGTTCTCCAGTTAAATCTCGATCTTGATGACCAACGGTGATTATCTATGAGAAATGACCGGGCCGATGCCTTCCTGAGAATGATCCACCGTGCCGAACGGGGGCGGATGAAGGTTTATCTTGGTTACGCGGCGGGCGTCGGTAAAACCTACCAGATGCTCCAGGAAGGACATCGCCTCAAGGAGGACGGCATCGATGTCGTCATCGCCCTGGTGGAAACACATGGCCGTGCCGAAACAGCGAGACTTATTGAAGGTCTGGAGGTTATTCCCCGCGAACGCCGGCAGTATCGAGGTATCATCACCGAGGAGATGGATCTGGCGGCCGTCCTGCGCCGCAAACCCCAGGTGGCAATAATTGATGAACTTGCCCACACCAATGTGCCGGGAACAAAAAACGCAAAACGATACGAGGACGTCCAGGATATTCTTGCCGCCGGCATTCATGTCATCACGACATTGAACGTCCAGCACCTGGAGAGCCTCTATGATACCGTGGAAAAGACGGTGGGGGTCAAGGTGCGGGAGCGCCTGCCCGATAGCGTCCTTGCCGAAGCGGATCAGATTGTCAATGTGGACGTAACCCCGGAAGATCTTCAGCAGCGTCTCATTGAGGGAAAGGTTTACCCGGAGGAACGAATCGGGACGGCCCTAGAAAATTTTTTCAAGGCCCCTAACCTCGAGAACCTGCGCGAACTAACACTGAGGGAGATGGCGGCGCAGATCGATCAGAAGCGCCAGGAGACACTCCCCGAGGACGGATCGGTCGTACCCGATCAGATCATGGTTTGTCTGAGTTCACGGGGACCCAACAGCGACATGCTCCTTCGCTACGCCTCACGGCTGGCGGGAAAACTCAATCGGAACTGGTTTGCCATCTACGTCCAGACACCATCGGAGGAGGCAACGGTCATTGACAGCCATACCCAGCGTATTATCTCGAGCACCCTGACCCTGGCAAAGGAACTGGGCGCCATGGTTTTTACATATAAAGGCGACGATATCGCAGATACAATCATGCGCTTTGCCAGGGAATATCTTATCGGCCATATTGTCTTGGGATCGCCTGCCCCTCTCCCTCTCTGGAAGAGGATCACGGGCAAGAAGACTATCCCTGAACGCCTGATGGAAGAGATCCGGGGTGCAACGATCGTCGTCCTGGATACCCGCTCACGTGAGCCTGCCGTTCCTAAGGTCCCATCCCCCGTGGAGAAAGAAATCAGGGCTAATGCCCCGATCCAGGCACAAAAGCCGGCAACCACCGTGAAAGCCTTGTTATTGGGATCCCTTTTGAGCGAGGGCAGGATAAAAATCTGGGAATCTCCCATCAGCAGAGAAGAGGTATTAGAAGCCCTTGTCGTAGTCGCCTGCGGAGATGCGCAACGATACAACATAGCGGATTTATTGTATGCGGTCCGAAAAAGAGAAGAGGAAGGCTCAACCTTTTTCAACGAAGGGGTGGCATTTCCCCACGCTAGGATTGAAGGGTTGAAAGAGCCGCTGGTCGCACTGGGCTTGACAAAAATGGGGGTCACGGATGCGGAGACGGAAAAGCCAATGGGGTTTGTCTTTTTGAGCCTTACTCCCCTGGAAAAGCCGGAGGTTCAAATACAGATTCTTGCCCTGGCCGCGCGCCATCTCCAAAACAGGCATCTTCGGCAAGCCCTGCAATCGGCTCATAATGCCCATGAGGCTTCTCTGGCCCTTGTGGCGTGGGAAGATTCCGTTATTTGCTTCCCCGATAGATAAATAGTCAAGTAATCATCCGTCTACATAGCCCCCTCAGGCGATTCCGGTTCTCCTTCATCCTCCGGGGGCCGATACATGTCCGTCAGCAAATCGCCGGTCCGGTCCCCGATGCCAGACAGGGCATTGGCAAAATCGCCCTTGTCGTCCATCGAACATTCCCGCCAGTAAGCGCTCATAAATTCACCGCCTTCACGAAGGCTCGAAGCGCCGCATTTTTTGTTGACAAAAGAACTCGGACCGATTATAAGTGCCGCCAGGTAAGGAAATTATCATGAACGGTAAGAGACTAAACGCGATCATCGGCATTATTATTATCGGCATAATTAGGCCGGAAAATACCGGGGCCTGATCGTGGTTTAGTGTTTAGATAAGAAAAACAAGACATTCACAAAATCCGCTATCAGGTTCCCCTGGTAGCGGATTTTTTTTCGGGAGGAAGGCATTTTATGACCATGCGGGACATAGTGATTTATGATACGACTCTGAGGGATGGCTCTCAGGGAGAGCAGATCAATTTTACTGCCGAGGAAAAGATGCGTATTGCCAGGCGCCTGGACGAAATGGGATTCCCTTACATCGAAGGTGGCTGGCCGGGGTCCAATCCCAAGGATGTCCGTTTCTTCGAATTGGCCAAGGGTGTGACCTTTCAAAAGGCGAAGTTGACGGCCTTCGGCAGCACACGCAGATCGGACTTGCGAGTGGGGGAATGCCCCAATATTCAGGCCCTCATCCAGGCGGAAACTCCTGTCGTCACAATTTTTGGAAAGACATGGGATCTGCACGTCACCGACATCCTTGAGATCTCCCGGGAAGAGAATCTGTCCATGATCGGGGAATCCGTCGCCTATCTGAAAGGGAAGGGGAAGGAGGTCATCTATGACGCCGAGCATTTCTATGACGGCTACCGCCAGAATCCGTCCTATGCCCGGCAGACGATCGAAGCGGCCCTGGAGGCCGGGGCTAACTGGATCGTCCTGTGTGACACCAACGGCGGGACGCTGCCGCACGACATTCAGCGGATGACGGAAGAAGTCGCTGTCTTTGTCCCAAAAGACATGCTGGGAGTCCACGCCCACAATGACGGTGGCCTGGGGGTTGCCAATTCTCTGGCGGCGGTCCTGGCCGGGGCCAAGATGGTCCAGGGAACAGTAAACGGTTATGGAGAGCGCTGTGGAAACGCCGATCTTATTCCCATTATCGCGAACCTCCAGTTGAAGATGGCAAGGCGTTGTCTTTCCGACGAGTCCATCCATCACCTGAGTAATCTGTCCAACTATGTCGGCGACGTCGCCAACATTTCACCCCTTAACTCTCGTCCCTTTGTCGGCCGGAGCGCCTTTGCCCATAAAGGCGGTGTACATGTGAGCGCCATCCTTAAAAATCCCCTGGCCTATGAGCATATCGCCCCGGAGTTAGTCGGGAACAAGCAGCGGGTACTGGTTTCTGATCTGGCCGGGAAGAGTAACATTGAGTACAAGGCCAGGGAATTAGGCATTGACCTGGGGGAGAACAATGGCGCGAGTCGACGAATCGTGGATGAGATAAAGCGTATGGAAGACGAGGGGTATCAGTTCGACGCTGCGGAAGGGTCACTTTCGCTACTGATCAAGAAGGTTACCGGCGAGTTTGTGGAACCTTTCACCCTGGAGTGTTTTAATGTCATTGCCACGAAGACGGCTCACCTTCCCTCCCAGGCCCAGGCGACCATCAAGATCTCCGTGGGCGGCGAGGAGGAACTTACGGCAGCGGAAGGCAACGGCCCCATCAACGCCCTGGACAATGCCCTGCGGAAGGCCCTGACGAAATTTTATCCCCAGATCGGGAATATGCATCTGACGGACTTCAAGGTCCGGATTGTCGAAGGGAGCGAGGGAACGGCGGCTAAGGTCAAGGTGACGATCGAATCGCAGGATGAAGAGGATACCTGGAGCACGATCGGCGTTTCCGAGAATGTTATTGAGGCGAGCTGGCTGGCCCTGGTGGACAGCATCCAGTATAAGCTGAGCAAGGATCGGGACAACAAGAACAACCTTTAAGAATTGCATATTCCGTTGCTAATCCCCCCCAGTTATGATATAGGGGCCAGCGTCTAAGGTTTAAGGGATTACAAACGATTATGCTGCTTACCGTCAACAACCAGAATCCTCAGATGCGTTTGATCAAAAAGGCTGTGGACATTCTGCGGAGCGGGGGAATAATCATCTATCCGACCGACACGGTCTATGGGCTGGGTTGTGACCTCTTCAATAAGAGGGGTATTGAAAAGATTTACGATATCAAGAAGCGAAATAAAAAACAGCCTTTCAGCTTTGTCTGCGCCGATCTCAAAGACATCAGCAAATATGCCTTCGTAACGGACTACGCCTATCGGACGATGAGGCGTCTACTGCCGGGGCCGTATACCTTTGTCCTGCAAGCCTCCCGTCTCGTTCCCAAAATTATTCTCCCCAAGCGCCAGACTACGGGAATCCGGGTTCCCGACCATCCCATCTGCCTAGCTTTGGTAAAGGAATTAGGACAACCGATT
>Ga0247842_10006471_pt1 | contig 13235 bp, 10 predicted proteins | sample LaCruzMarch2015__3_FD_192411 | JGI IMG/M metagenome (GOLD analysis project Ga0247842, IMG submission 192411) | Freshwater microbial communities from meromictic Lake La Cruz, Castile-La Mancha, Spain - LaCruzMarch2015_19m | ecosystem: Environmental > Aquatic > Freshwater > Lake | place: Spain...
TGAGTTATATCCGTATATTTGTAGCTATGAATTGTAAAATCGAGGGAATAATTAAACTCTATATCTTGTTCATCACCTATCGATTCCTGGAATGATATTTCATCGTGGTCAATTTCATTTACAAGTTCACTAAACGAACTCGATTTTACGGGAGTCGCCGAAAGGCAGACAATATTTTTGGCGATTGTATTCTGTAATTTTCTAACTAATTCAGTGAAATTCTCTAAGGAAGCATAAACATGAAATTCATCAAATACAACAATCGCATTATTTAAATACGATTGTATTCTGGGCGTTTGGTGATACCAATGAGCAACCATAATGCCGAACAAAACATCCGGTGAAGTTACAATCACTTCTCTACCCTTGACTAAGGTAAGCTGATTCAAGATATTTTGAATCAGTCTTGTCCGATCAAGATTGTGGCCATTTTTCGTACGACTTAGATATTCGACTATCGTATCGGATGTATATATGAAAATGTTGGTTTTGCCGGTTAAAAAATCATCTTCTGGCCAAAGTGTGACTCTTTCGAGATTACTTATAATAGAGGCCACCTGTGATTCCATTAATATTTTTGTTGGATAACAGAGTATTAACGGCCTTGATTCGATTTCGGATTGCTCAATAAGTCGTCTGATAATATAACTTTTACCTGCACCGACAGGTGCCTCGACAAATAGAAGTGAAGGACTATTTCGTTTAACAATTTTTTCAATGGTTTCACTTTGGAATGGTCGTATACCATTGGTTTGTTTTACATATCGAGGTAGGATTTTTATGTTCATTATGAATCGCTATTTTTTCCGATTTCCGCTATTGCATTGATCATTTTTCCTCCTTTTTCCCACGATTGAAATTTCTGATAGATCGGGACAGGTTATGGAGTGGGTGGGTAATATTGCGGGTCATCGTCCCACGAATAAATTCGTGGGTTACTTGTTCGATTGATTGGATATATTGGTAATTTACGAATTCATTCGTGAACGTAATTAGAATATGAACGTGACCGCAACCCATGAATTCATTCATGGGAATATAATGGGAGGAACACGTCCCGTAGTCCGTGAATTCATTCGTGGGTTTGAATTCATTCGTGGGATCGAATTCAATCATGGAATGATCGGGATATGGCCATGACACCACGGTCGGATTCGTAATCGCGATCCCGCGATCCTCATCACCACGATTGGAATCGGGAGCTGGAAATGCCCACTTCATGGTATTAACTCAGGGTGATAAATTGCCATGAATCGGTCGTATTCCTCTTTAAATGTCATTTTCTCATGATGTCTTTCCTGATTTCGAATATAGACCTCGACATTTTTGATTCCGGATTCACTGACAGAGAATGCGCCATAGCCTACCTGCCATTCAAATTTACCAGAAAGTGACTGTGCCTGATTGATCCAGTGCGAAGTGACACCTTTGACATTTTTGATGACTTTCGATATACTCGTCTCAGCCGGAAGGATGAAAAGACAATGCACATGATCCTTTACGCTATTGACAATCCTGACTTTGCATTTCTCCTTAGCCAGGAGTTCTTCGATTTGGCGGTTTAGAATTGAACGGAAATCTACCGGAATGAGCACATTATCGTCTTTTGTCCGAAATACGGCATGAATCCATATCTTGGCGAGCGCGTGTGACATACTCAGTTCGCCTCCTTATTTCTCTGCCCACGATTGAAATCGTGGATTGCGCAGGTAGTCTTGCAGTTCTGGCACCCACGAATGAATTCGTGGGTTACATTACATCCTTCATTCATCCCCATATTCCCACGACTGAAGTCGTGGATTGTGGATCGCATCATTTCGCCCTCCGGATAGTGCCAAATCCTCGGGCGACCTGTTTGCCAATGCCGAGATAATCCGGTATCAGAAAGTTGGTGATAAATTCTCCGGTGAAGCAAGTCATGTGGACATTTTTGAAATTCATTTGGCGGGGCTTGAAGTAGCCTTCAACCTGAACATTTTCAATGTCTGGAATATTGTAATGAAAGCCTTTGGAAACAGTTTTCAGATTTTCCCTCAGCAGATGTCGCAGAAAGTGTTGCTTTTCGATCTGATCTATGGTTTGGTAGGTCATGAAATTTTCTTCTTTCAGCGCCATCCACGGAGAAATGAATTGGTAGTTATAAAATTCATCTGTCTGACCGAATTCTTCCATTCTCAGTTGAATGGATTTTTCCCAAACTTTTGTCTTTTCACCGGCGATTATGAGTTCATCCACATCCTGAAAGACCTCTTTGAGAATGTCGAATCCATCGGATAAGCCGATCAGGGTTGGAATCCGGTCAATGACTTTAAACTGGATCGAAGGGTAGCTGTATCTGAACCGGCCGTCCGCAAGATGGTTATGGATCAGCGTGCACTTTGGATAGCGATCGGCAAAATAACCGCGCAGTTTCGGAATATCGAAGCTGCTCATCGGGTTGTTCGGAAATTGAACCTGAATAATTTTAACAGTCACCGTATTGAAATTCGTCATAAAATTTGTCTTTCTGATAAAAAATTTGTTTATCTATGAACTGCAACAAATAATTCTGACAAAAAACTGTAACTAAAGAAAGCCTACAAAAGAAAATCAGAGAAAACCGGTTTTGCCGTCGATGCATTGATTTTTATTCTCATTGAAATTCCTTAAATCACTTATTAAAAGAAACCTCATTCCTGTGAAAAAGCGGATTGCTGGGAAAGAGCAAATTAAAAATCACGTACGGTTAATATTAGTCATACGATTTTGATATGTCAACTATTATTTTTATCCACACGAAAAATATTTTATTTTGTATCGGACAAGTCGGAAAATATTCGGATCATTGTCGATATTATGTTATTTAATATCGCCTGTAGAAAGGTAGGAACACTCCAAATAAATCGGATGTTCTTTACCAATTTCTATTAGAAATATTTCTCTATTTCTTGAAAAAATCGTCCGATAGCGTCTGCATATAGGCTTTGCCGTATTCGGTGGCGCTATCGATATTCGTTCCGGATTTGTAGATGATGCGCTTCTTGTCGTTGCCGTAAACCACTTTTGCCGATTGGGTGATAAACCCGAATCCGTTATTGAATGTATAGAATGCGAAGTCGCGGTTTTTCGGATTGAAAATGTCTTTGCTGAATCGGTAATTTGTCGATGTAAGTCCGATCTGCGCCATCAGCGTCGCCGGAATGTCGATCTGCGAAGAAAAGGAATCGATCCGCAAGTTAGTCTTTTTCAGAGCGCCGCCAAGCCAAAGCATCGGGACTTTGAATTTTTCGATGGAATGATTCGGCGACTTGCCTGGATGACGAATTCCGTGATCGGCTGTAAAAACAATTAACGTATTGTTCCACCACTTCGATTTTTTAGCGCGGGCAATGAATTCGCCAAGACAGCTGTCGGCATAATACGCAGAATTCAGATATTTCGTTTCGTTGTCGTCTCCGGGAAAGACGGCTTGCATCGGTACATCGAACGGCTCGTGACTGCTGAGCGTGAATAGAGTTGAAAAGAACGGCTGATCCATCCCATCGAGATCGTTTGCGAAGCGATCGAACATAATGTGGTCGTGCACACCCCATTTCGCATTAAAGGTTGATGCGTCGAAATCGTCCATCGTGATCAATTTATCGACACCGCTCAGGACAAAATAGGAATTGAGATTAGCAAAGTCAATCTCGCCCCCATAATAAAATGAAGTAGCGTAACCGGCATTTTTCAGATCGCGGATCAGATTGGGAAGTTTTTGAGATTTGTTGGCATATTTGACAATCGAATTTTGCGGCTGAGCCGGATATCCGCTCAATATACAAACGATTCCTTTATCGCTACGGTCGCCATTTGCAAAGAAATTCGTGAATAGAACGCCTTCGGAAGCCAGTCGGTTGAAGTTCGGCGTGATCCCGGGTTTTCCACCGAGCGGTTCAATGATCTTAGCCGTAAAACTTTCCATAAGGATAAGAATGATGTTCGGCTGTGAAGATTTCAGAAGACTAACTGGCTTTCCCTTTCCCGGTTTCGTCTGAAGTTCGGTAAAGAGAGAATCCGCCCGCTCGGTCGGCATATAACGATATTGTTTTGTCAACCTGTCTTTTTTTGTCCATGAATAGATGGCGTTCCAGTTCACGTTAATCGCCGCATGATTGGCGAACATATTTTCATGGAAATAAACCGAACCGACATTCAGCGGCGCTATTCCAAGCCCGCCGCGTATCGGAATAACAAGCAGAACCGTTAAAAATAGAAAACCGATCGGACAGATAAGAAAATCCGGGCGGAATTTCTTGATCGCCGGTTCGATCACTCGTCTGTAAAAAATCCAAAATGATACGAACAAAACAATCCCGACCAAAATCGGTAAAAAGAAATCGCCGAATGTCACGGAAGCGAATGCTTCTTTGGGCGTGTTCATATAGATCAGCGGCGTAATATCGAGCCGAAATCCCCAATACCGGTAAAGTCTCGCGTCGATTCCGGCGATCAGGATCGTCAGAACCAGCATGATGATCGTGTAAATTTTCGAGAACACGTAAAAGACCGGCTTTCGCGTAAATGAAGTTCCGATCAGGAACAGGAACGGCAGGATCAACAGATAAGCCGTCACCGATAGATCCATTTTCATACCGTGCCACTGAATAGCGAGATAATCGACGAGTGAAAGTCCGGTGGTTTCATTCACATTGAAGAGAATAAAAATCATCCGGGTGACGAAGAAGAAGGTCATCCAGAATAGAACAGTCAGAGCGGTGTAAATCAGTCGTTTTTTCATAATCGAGATATAATTAAAAAGCGGACGAATTTACGGAATTACGGAATGAAAACCAGCAGTTGAAATGAGAACATTCACCAAAGTTGTATAAAGTCGGAACGAAGGATTTGCCTGCGTTTTGATTAATCGTTATATTTAGCGTCCGCCGAAGGCGGTTGAAATTTAACAGGAGGTAAGTTTTCTTATGCCGATAATGCAGAAACTCAGAGACCAGACCCACGTTATTCTATGGGGATTGCTGATCCTATTTTTACTCAGCATGACAGTTGGCGGACTCGTCGGAGGCGCCGACATTCTCGATCTATTTTCCAGTTCTTCCCAGATGCAGAATACTGCGGGAATTATTGACGGCGAAAAACTCGAAGCTGTCCAGTTTTCCAAAATGCTGGACAATCAACTGACGCAGTATCGTGAGGCTGATCAGGAAGTTGATGACGCCACCATGGACCGCATTTCCGAGCAGGTTTGGAATCAATACGTTCATGAAATATTAGTTGGAAAAGAAATTAAAAAATTCGGGCTTCAGGCAACGGATAAAGAAATCTATGAGTATTTAGTTAATAATCCGCCGCAGTTTTTGATCCAGAACGAAGCATTCATGACCGACGGGAAATTCGATTATCAAAAATATCTCCAGATTCTGCAAAATCCACAGGGCAACGAATGGCTCGGCGTCGAAGAATACATCCGCAACTACCTGCCTTTCGAGAAAATCCGCAACTTCATCACGAATCTCGCCATGACCACGGATGATGAGGTTCTGGAAGAATATTTAACCAACAACCAGAAATATATGATCGAAACGGCGATCATTCCGCTGGAAGTTCTCGGCAATGAACCGATCCCGGTGGAAGAAAAAGAAATCCGCGACTATTATTCCGAGCATAAAAAAGACTACTTTGTCGATGAAAAACGCGAACTCGAATATGTTACTTTCGATGTCAAAGCGACACCAGCCGATTCTCAAGCCGTTTACCAGACGATCGTCGGACTGAAAAACAGAATCAGGGGCGGTGAAGCGTTTGAGACCGTCGCCGCTGAATTCACGGAAGATCCGAGTGGGAAACAAAACGGCGGAGATCTTGGCTGGGTCAGCAAAGGTCAAATGGTTCCCGAATTCGATCGCGCAGTTTTTTCAGCCGGAAGAGGACAAATGGTTGGACCGGTTCTGACAAGCTTCGGTTATCATCTGATTAAAGTTGAAGATCGGCGGACAGAAGGCGGAATAGTGCAGGTTAAAGCCAAACATATTTTACTGAAAATCAAACCGGGTCCGGAAACTTCTGAAAGTCAGCGTTCCATTGCGAATGTTTTCGCTTATGACGCCAATGAATTCGGTTTTGCCGCCGCTGCTGATACACATAAAGTTAAAATTCAAAAAACACCGCTGTTTGGAAAAGAAGACCGCATGATCCCGGGAATCGGCGTGCTTCCAAGCGCATCGAAATTCGCTTTCAGCGACAAACCGGTCGGCACGCTTTCCGAGCTCATGAATATGGATGACGGTTACATCCTTCTGCGTCTTTCAGCCGTTCAGGAAAATTCCTACACACCGATTGAAAAAGTTACCGATCAGATTCGCGCCTCGATCCTTCAGAAAAAGAAAATCGAGAAGTTGGCAGAGTTCGCACGTGATTTCTACACGAAAATCGACAAGACGAAGAGTCTCGCCGAAACTGCCAGACTCAATTCCGCGATCCAGTTCAGCTACATGCCGGACGTTACGCTTTCCGCAATGCTTCCCGGTATCGGTCGCTCTCCGAAGGTTATCGGCACTTTACGTGCGCTGGAAGCCGGACAAATGTCCAAACCGATCGAGATTGGAACACACATGGCAATTCTGAAAGTCGTTGCCAAAGCGCCGTTCGATCAGGCCGCTTTCGATGCTCAAAAAGCGACGATCAGAACCAATTTAAACAATCGCAAACAAATGTCGATTTATAATGACTGGGTCAGCGAACTCAAGGAGAACGTAAAAATCGTCGATAATCGCGCAAATATGTATTATTGATCGATACTTCCATTTCGTTAAAAAAGTCCGGCAATCCCGGACTTTTTTATTATTGAAAGATGTCCCTGCTTTACGTTCCATAGAATCCATGATTAAAAATCGTTAATTCAAACCTAACATTTGTAGTTTTTTTTCAATAATTTCTTTCGGATGAAGATACGACGTTGTAATTATGAATCGAAGATGGAAAACCGGTCAGACAAAATCGGCACAGAGCCGGTTAAATTTAATGTGAATTGATATGGAATTTTTGATCTTAGGATTATTATTTATTCTCAATGGATTTTTTGCGCTTTCCGAAATTGCGTTGGTTTCCAGTAAGAAAGCCCGGCTCGAACAAGCGAAACTCGAAGGAAGTAAAGGCGCCGGCATCGCTCTGCGTTTACGGGAAAACTCAGAAAACTTCCTCTCCGCTATTCAATTGGGAATAACACTCATCGGAATTGTGACCGGCGTTTACGGCGGTGTAAACATTGCCGACAACGTCACGCCTTTCTTCAATAAGTTTGAAATTACACAGGCATATTCTCATGAAATCGCATTGACACTGACCGTCATTCTGATCACTTTCATTTCCATCATCATCGGCGAATTGGTTCCTAAAACCATCGCGCTGAGTAATCCGGAGAAAATTGCTAAAAAAGTCGCTCCTATCATTTTCTATTTCAGTACACTCTGCTATCCCCTCGTGAAAGTTCTTGCCTTTACAACAAATTTAGTCAATGACTTCTTCGGAATTAAAAAACAGCCGGAACACCTGACGGAATCCGAACTGAGACAGATGATCAAAATCGCTTCGCATGAAGGCGTCATCGAAAAAGAACAGAATCTGATCCATGAAAAAGTATTCTACTTCGCCGACAAAAAAGCGAAACACATCATGACGCATCGCACCGATATCGAATGGTTCGATATCAACGAATCGTCGAAAGAAATTCATCGCAGGATTATGGAATCGCACCACAGCAAGATTATCTGTTGTAACGACGATTTAGACCATTTTATCGGAATATTGACCGTGAAAGATTACTTGATCGCTTTGAACGCGGGCGAAAAAATCGACATTTCAAATTCGCTCATTCATCCGCTCGTCATTCCGGAAAATGCCGACGCTCAGAAAGTACTGAATCTCTTCAAACTGAAACAGCCGCATTTCTGCATCGTCGTCAATGAATTTGGCGGCTTTGAAGGAATTATCACACTTTACGACATCATGGAAAATATACTCGGAGAAATCCCGGACGAAGGCGAATCATACGAACCGGACGTTTTTATTAGAGACGATAAATCCATTCTGGTCAGTGGCGATGCGCCGGTGGAAACTTTGACCGAGATCATCGAAGGTTTAATCATCGATTTCGATCAAATCGACTACTCTTCCGTCGCCGGATTTGTCCTTTCCAACATCAACAAAATACCGCAAATCGGCGATAAGTTCGATTTCGCCGGTTATATCATCGAGATTGTTGATATTGACGGAAACCGGATTGACAAGATTTTGATACGGAAAAAGATGGAAACGTAACTGCGAAGACGCGCCTGTCCGCCGAAGCAGAATCCACCAAAAACACGAACGAAGACGAAATATTTTAATAACAAATTTTATAAACCTTCGTGACTTGGTGCCTTTGTGGTTAGATATTTTAACCGCGAATTAACGCTAAGAGACACCAATATTATGACAACAGCCTTTCCGCTGAAGGAGAAAAATCAGTGACCAGTGATTCGAAACTCTTTCTCATCAAAAAATTATTGCTTTTTGAAAATATCCATTTTAACATGCTAACGCTTTTATAGAATATCTTTTTTGGAAATATCCCATTATCGCTCCGTCGTGACATGTGACTGACGGAGCGGAGCCGTGCCCGGAGGAAATCCGAAATTCCAAAACCCAAGCATCAAATTTCAAACAAGTACCAATGACTGAAATTACAATTTTCAAAACGGAAGATTGCGACTTCTACAAGTTTCGGTCATTTGAATTGGGGATTTGTTTTTGATGTTTGGTGCTTTTGGTCAAGCTGTGTGTTTGGTACTTAATACTTTTTTAGTCACGTGAAGTTTACTGACGACAGCATTTTTTCATAGAGAAATTTGCACAACTATTTGCACAAGTTGATACCCCAACCGCTCACACCGAACTATGAACAAATATTGGTCTATCGTACAGAGATCATTCGCGTCCTTATTATCTTGAACGAAGTATTTTAAAAATAGGATATCAAATATTATGACAAATAATCAAGATTCTTCACATTGTAACACGGATATTTATAACTATTATGGATCGAAACCTGAAAGCTGGGTTCAGGAAAGAGAGGTGAAAAAAACTCCAATGCCGCGTGTTGAAAAGGCGCGTCAGATGTATTTCGCGACAAAATCATCCGCATCTGTTGAATTTCCATATTGGTACACGCGCCGATGGGAAGAATTGGAAGGCGAGGTTCCTATAATAAGAAGAGCCGAAGCGTTGAAATCTGGATTCGAACATTTAACTCCTGCAGTTTTGCCGGGAGAATTACTGGCAATGAGAAAAGCGAATTATTTGCGTGGCTCATATCCTATGCCCTGGTTGTCTGAAGCATTTTTTCTGGCTAAGGAAGATGAACTTTACAAAGAAGCTCAAAAAGCCGGAAAAGTTAGTGCCGACGAAGTAACGACCATGGGACAAGGAGGCGGTAATGTTACTAAAAGTATAGGAAGTGTAATTTCTATTGCCGGGAAGTTCGGTCTGCGCAAAGAAGAAATGCCTGTTTTGCTAAAGATCGCTAAGAAATGGTTCAATAAATCGGTGGATGACATTGGGCATAGATACGAGCAGTTTGTACCGAATTATCAAACCAAAGAGGAAATCATGCGGGCGGTTATCTGCATGTTTGATTCGGGTTACACTCTGCCACAGGGACGGGAAGTGATCAATTATTACTATCCTTTACAGTATGGAATTGAAGGAATAAAAAATATTTGTAAAGAAAAACAGGATCAGACAGCCGGTTATCCCGGAATGGACAAATTGTATTTTTACAAAGCTGTCCAAATAATGCTTGAAGGGCTTCAAACCTGGATACTTAATTATGCCGGTGAAGCCCGTTTTATGGCTTCGCTTGAAGAAGACAAAACACAAAAAGAAGAGTATCTTGATATAGCTGAACGCTTAGAATGGTTATCAAAAAACAAGCCCGGAACATTCCACGATGCTCTTCAGTTAGTTTGGATATTTCATGTGGCAGTACTTAATGAAGATGCCATTTCGGGTTTGTCACCGGGACGTTTGGGACAGGTTCTTTATCCTTTCTGGAAACAGGATATGGATAAGGGCATACTTAATAAAGAAAGAACTGTTGAACTGCTTGAGTGTATGCGTATGAAATTCACCGAATTGGACTGTTTCGCATCCATGGGCGTAGTCGGTGGAGTTTTAAGTGGAAATACATTCAATAATCTGTGCGTTGGCGGATTGGATAAAAACGGAGAAAGTGCGGCAAACGAACTCGAAATGCTGATTCTCGAATCCGCCATGTCGTGCGATACTCCGCAACCGACACTTAGCCTGCTTTATGATGAAAAATTACCGGAAGAATTTTTATTGAAAGGAATTGAATGTACTAAAATCGGAACAGGTTATCCGGCGTGGATCAACAACAGAGTAGCCATGGAATTCCTGCTGAACAATTATCAAAACGAAGGCCTGCAACTCGAAGAAACAAGAGCCTGGTCGATCGGCGGTTGTCTGGAAACTTCGGCGGGAAGCTGGATGCCTCTTGAACTTAACGGAAAAACATACTTCATACCCGGCGGTTCGGCACCGGCAACCAGTGTCGGTGTGCATTTTATTTCTCTGCCAAAAGTGCTGGAAGCTGTTTTGTATGATGGTTTGGATAAACGGACAGGAATACGCGTCTATCCTGCACATGGCTCCAAATTGGATTCATATGAAGAAATATGGAATGTTTTTAAAAAGTATTTTAGCCTTTCGGTGGAAGTATTAACCCTTACCAACAACATTCAGCATGACATTTGGGGCAAAGTCTCGCCATCTATAATCAATAGTATGTTGAAACTGGATTGTCTGGAAAAAGGGAAAGATATTAGCCACAAAGGTTGCCGCTATAACAGAACCTTTAATGTCGAGGTTTGCGGTGGTGTCAATCTTGTCAATTCGTTAGCATCTATAAAGAAGAATGTGTTTGATGATAAAAGGTTTACATTACAAAAATTAAAGGCCGCAATAGAAGCGAATTTTGGTTATGTCTCGGCATTGGAAACCGGCTCGTATAGCCTGATCGAACAAGTTAAAACCATGAACTATACGGATTGGCTGAAAATTCATAAGTTGTGCCTTGATGCGCCAAAATATGGAAATGACGACAAATATGTTGACGGCATTTTTACAGAATGGCAACAATGGTTTAGTAAAATGTGCGAAAACTACCGTTCACTATATGATGAACCGTTGTATTCATGTCAAATATCAGTATCAACCCATGGACCGATGGGAGCCGTAACATTGGCAACACCCGACGGAAGATTAGGCGGGACTACTTTTGCCGACGGCTCAGTTTCGGCATATCCGGGAACGGATACAAACGGTCCTTATGCGTTATTCAATTCGGCTACTTGTTACAACCATGCCTTATCTCAAAATTCCCAGTTGAACATGAAAATCCATCCGTCGGTGATAAAAGGACGGGAAGGTTCAAGGAAGTTTTTGGAAATGATCAAAGCATATCTTCGTAAAGGCGCATTCCATGTTCAGTTCAATATTGTCGATTCCAGAATGCTTAAAGATGCACAGAAAAACCCTGAGAAATACAGAGGTTTAATGGTGCGTGTCGCAGGATTTACACAGTATTGGGTTGAACTCGGAAAACAAATTCAGGATGAAGTGATCGCACGGACGGAATATGAACAAATAGGATAAAGTTTTTAACCAGAAAGAACACGGAGAGGATCATGACAGAGAACGAATTAGCAAATAAAAGTCAGCATCAACGGCACTTTGTAATCTTTGTGTAAATCCTTGGTGTACTTTGTGGTAAAAAAAAGGAAATTATTAATATGAAACACTATGATTGTAAATATTACCTTAACACCGACGTTTTTAAAGGTATTTGTAAAAGAGATAAAACTGTCATAAACGCTGATGAACCGGCATGTGAACATTTTGAAAAAGCCCGGAAATGTAAACATTGTTCGAATTTCTCTATAACCGGTGAAGAATTGGGAACATGTAAGAACAAATATGATGCGTATCCCGAAATGAACGCCGTCACCTGCAATGACTTTAAATCAAAATAAATCAGATTTGAAAGGTTATATATTCGACATTCAGGGACAGTCAATACACGATGGACCCGGATGCCGAACTTTAATATTTTTGAAGGGATGCTCATTGAATTGCTTCTGGTGTTCAAATCCGGAAGGAATCGGCTGTAAACCGTCCCTGATGTACGCTCCATCAAAATGTATTGTATGTGGTAGTTGCATCAGGAATTGTTCGCACGATGCGATCAGAATTGAAAATGAAAAACTCATTATTTCCAGACACCTTTGCAGTGTTTGTGATAAACAAATCTGTATCGATGAGTGTTATACAGGCGCGTTGAGATTAGGTGGATATGAAATTTCCGTGTCAAAACTTTATGAGATTATCCGGCGGGACAGACAATATTGGGGCAGTAATGGCGGAATAACATTGACCGGCGGAGAACCATTATTGCAGATAGATTTTACCAAAGAAATACTGGCCAAATGCTATGATGCCTATATTCACACAGCCATTGAAACATGCGGTTACGTTCCGTGGGAGAATTTTCAAAAAGTGATCTCTTATATCGATTGGATTTTCTTCGACCTGAAACATCTCGACGGTGAGGAACACAAAAAGGCTACAAACGCCGACAATGCCCTGATTTTAGAAAATGCAAGACTACTTTCAAAGGAATTTACCGGAAGGCTTGTTTTCCGGTTTCCATTGATTCCGGGTTTTAACGATTCGGTGAAAAACATCGACGCAGTCATTTCATTCATTAAAGGAGCAGGTAGAAATGAGATCAATATTTTGCCATTACACCATTTAGGCCGGGAAAAGTATCAGTTGCTGAATAAGGAGTATATCGGAGGTAACCTTCCTGTTCCTACAAACGAAAAATTAAGGAAGGTCCAAAATACGTTTAAAGCATCCGGAATCGATTGTTATGTAGGCAGTGAGACTCCTTTTTGAGAAATGATAACAGTTACGCGGAAAGTAATATTAAAATAAACGTCAGATGTGAGCACCTGATTCAACTATCGAATAGCCCGTCTGATAATTGAAACGCAATTGAACTGTGAACAGATAACGTAATCAACAACTCACCAAAATCAGGAAGAAAAAACATGATAAAATATCACTACTGTCCCGTTAAGAAAAATGAAAAGGGTGTTATATAATTGATAATCAGCAATATGTGGTATATAGAGCGA
>Ga0247842_10006472_pt1 | contig 13233 bp, 13 predicted proteins | sample LaCruzMarch2015__3_FD_192411 | JGI IMG/M metagenome (GOLD analysis project Ga0247842, IMG submission 192411) | Freshwater microbial communities from meromictic Lake La Cruz, Castile-La Mancha, Spain - LaCruzMarch2015_19m | ecosystem: Environmental > Aquatic > Freshwater > Lake | place: Spain...
TTACTGCCATACCTGTGCCTCCCACACAAATACCGCAGTCTATCGACCACATTTACAATGGGTAATTATAGTTGTCGTCGATGGGTAAATATAGTTGTCGTCAGCCACCCCTCCCTGGAGGGGCCAGGGGTGGGTTCTTCTCCTGTCCCAGCTCCCCTCCCTGGAGGGGTCGGGGGTGGGTTCTTCTCCTGTCTTAGCTCCCCTCCCTGGAGGGGAAATGCCTTCGGACTTTGCTCATCGCTCTGGATTATCCCTGGAAACCTAACCCACCCCTGACCCCTCCAAGGAGGGGAACGCCTTCGGGCCTATCAATCCCAGCTCCCCTCCCCGGAGGGGCCGGGGGTGGGTTCTTCCTCCCCCGTTTCAGTTCTCGTCCCCCATCCTACACATCCTGATTATCCATAAATAAGCAATCAGTCGGATGGTTACTCGTATTCGATGTCATGAGACCGGTCAAAGGCTTGCTCATTGTCCAGGAACCCCTCACCCAGGGCGATTGACCCTCAGGAGACAGCATCGATAATCAACCCTTGCTGATAAAGCGCCATGTATCCGCTCAGCCAAACCGTTGAAATCCAAGTCAAAGGTGCAGACCAGTATTCCCCAGTGATCAGGATGGCTTATGTGCAGCGCCACAAAATGCCGCCGATTCAGCGTTACCACAATTCGTTGGCTCCGGATCGCAAACTCTAGCACTGATTCATCGGACATGGCGCGCCCACTGTTCCCTGCATCATGCGATGTTTCCACATCGTGCCCCAGAAAACGCAAATGCTGAACGGCCTGCTGGGGGAAATTCTCGTTGGTATAGATCCGAGCCACGTTACGCCTGTTCATTAACCGAAATCTGGGCCTCAATGTCTGCTCGATGAGTGCGGTAGTAGGCCCACGCCTCTGCAAGGTCCTCGGCATTGAGTGCAGGATAGGCTTTTAGCAAATCAGACTCCGTGACACCCAAATGCCTTGCCTGAACAAGTGTCCACACGGGAATGCGGGTTCTCACCACGCAAGGATCCCCTCCGCAAACATCGGGTCGGCTCTCTATCCCCGGAAATGCATCACCCAAATCCGACACAACCCACTGCAAAACCTGGGCCTTCTCGGAGCGGTTCATTTTCCCGATCATCTCGCCAACTTGCTCAAGCAACGCTGTCATGTTTGTAAACTACCCTAAACTGAAAGAAGTGGCAAGGACAGCAGTAACCGGCTTAAGAGCCGCCAGAATATCCGAATCAACCATAAGCTTTGAGCCCCAGACGTTGCCGAACACGATCCGGTGGGGACGGGGTCAGACTGGGCGGGGACGGGGTCAGACTGTAAAATGCAAGTAACCGCTCCTGAGTCGTTGTGAGTTGTTTGAACCTTCTGGCCCCTTTTCCAGCATCCAGACCCAGACAGGCGTGCAGAAAAAGTCATTCTTTTTGCGCCTTCGCGTCTTCGCGCGAAACAATCTTCTCCCCGCTTTCAGGCGGAACAGTCGGCTGAGCGCTACCCGGCCTTCGGACTTTGCTCATCGCACTGGATTATCCCGGGAAACTTAACCCACCCCTGCCCCCTCCAAGGAGGGGAACGCCATCCGGGCCTCACTCCCCTCCCTGGAGGGGCAGGGGTGGGTTCTTCTCCTGTCCTAACTCCCCTCCCTGGAGGGGCAAGGGGGTGGGTTCTTCTCCTGTCTTAACTCCCCTCCCTGGAGGGGCAGGGGTGGGTCGAATTTTCTTCAATCCACTCCCCTGGCTGACGACAACTATATTTACCCATCGACGACAACTATAATTACCCATTGTAAATGTGGTCGATAGACTGCGGTATTTGTGTGGGAGGCACAGGTATGGCAGTAACCGATCAACAGGTAAGGAAGTTGTTCATGGAGCATCAAAAGACAGGTTTTATAGGAATGGCGGCAATGAAGTCGGGAATGAACCGGAAGACCGCCAGTGGGTATATTGAGAGCGGAGAGCTGCCCTCTGCGCGAAAGACCGCCCGGGATTGGCGCACGAAGCCGGATCCCTTTGAGAGTGTCTGGCCTAAGGTGGAGGCTAAACTGGTGGAGGCACCGGAACTGGAGGCGAAGGCACTGTTCGAGTGGCTGACGGAGCAGCATCCCGGTTTATTCCAGGAAGGACAGGTTCGTACGCTGCAGCGGCGGGTGCAACAGTGGCGTGTGCTGCATGGGCCCGGCAAGGAGATCTACTTCCAACAGGATCACAAGCCCGGTGTCCGGCTTTCGACAGATTTCACCCACATGAATGAACTGGGGATCACGATCCGAGGCGAGCGGTTTGATCATCTCCTGTGCCATAGCGTGTTGAGCTATTCGAACTGGGAATGGGGAGTGATCTGCCATAGTGAAAGCCTCCTGTCACTTCGCAAAGGCCTGCAGGCGACGTTGGTTCAACTGGGGCATGTCCCGTTCGAACACTGGACGGACCACAGCACCGCCGCCACTCATGAGGTGGGGCCTGACGAAAACGGGAGGCGGGATTTCAACCTGCGATATCTGGAAGTCATGAGGCATTTCAGCATCACCCCGCGCACTACGCAGGTGGACGCTCCGAATGAGAACGGGGATGTGGAATCGGCCAACGGGGCATTTAAGCGCCGCGTGAAGCAACACTTGCTGTTGCGGGGCAACCGCGACTTCGACACGCTCGACGCCTACCGGCTATTTCTGGAGGGGATTTTTCTCAAGGTCAACAAGCTGAGGAATCAGCAGTTCCTGGAAGAACTTAACGCCATGCGCCCCTTGGAGGTGGAACTGCTACCCGAATACACCGAAGGGAAGTCGCGTGTGAGCAAGTGGAGCATGATTCAGGTGGACCGCAAGGTTTACTCGGTGCCCAGTCGACTGATTGGCCAGACGGTGCGTACCCGCCGTTACGAGGAGCATGTGGAGGTCTATGTGGCCGGGTTGCTGCAGTTATCGATACCACGATTGACTGGCGATAAAAAACACACGATCAACTACCGCCATATGATTGGGTCGTTGTTGCGCAAGCCCGGGGCTTTCTCCGAATACAGGTTTAGGGAGGATCTCTTTCCCTCGCTGGTGTTCCGCCGCACCTATGATCGGCTCTGTGAAACCCTCCCGCAACGTACGGCCGATCTGGACTACCTGCGGATCCTAAATCAAGCAGCGACCACGATGGAGGCCGATGTTGAACGGATCCTGCTGGAATTGGAGGCCAAGGGGTTGACGCCACGATGGAACTTGGTAATGGAGTTCTGGCCGCAACCTGCGATTGAACGGCCCCATCTCCAAGCGCTACAGGTCGAACTGGGAAGCTATGATGAGTTAATCGATTGCGTGGAGGTGGTGATATGAAGGAGCTTCCCACCCTTTTGCGTGCGCTTAACCTTGGCGAGATAGCCAGCAAGTCGGATGAGCTAACCGTTCAGGCTGAACAGGAAGGCTGGAGCCACGAAAAATACCTGCGCGTTTTGTGCGAACTGGAACTGGATCGCCGGTCTCAACGCCGCACCGAACGGCTACTCAAGGACTCGCGACTGCCCAGCGGAAAGACCTGGGCAACACTGGATCAGGAGCGGCTCCCCATTAAACTTCGCCGACAGTTACCTGCGCTGCTGGAAGGGCGATTCGTTAAGGAGGCCGGGAATATCCTGGCCTTCGGACTTCCCGGCCGCGGCAAAACGCATCTGCTCTGCGCGATCGCACATGAACTTATTCTCCGCCATGGCACAAAGGTGCTGTTCATGCCGGCTGTTCATCTTGTCCAGCAGCTTCTGGTCGCCAAGCGAGACCTGAAACTGGAGTCGTTCCTGCGCAAGATGGACGGCTTTGATATCGTCCTGGTCGACGACATCGGCTACATCCAGCAATCACGGGAAGAAATGGAAGTGCTTTTCACGTTCCTTTCAGAGCGCTATGAACGTAAAAGCATCATGATCACCAGCAATCTGGTTTTCAGCGAATGGGATAAAATATTCAAGGATCCCATGACTACGGCTGCCGCTATTGACCGACTGGTCCACCATTCAACGATCCTTGAGCTTGTTGAGTTAGATAGTTTCCGGATGCAACATGCAAAAAAGGAAAAACAGAAAGGAGCACACTGACGTAGTTCGGGGCGAAATTCCCATCCCCCCTCGGGGGGATGGGAATCAAACGGGAAGAGGGTGATCCCTCCAATCTCTTCCCTTTTCATCATCAATAAGTATCAACATGATGGGTAATTATAGTTGTCGTCAGAGGAAAAAGTAATTGTCGTTGACCACTCCCCAATCCTCCTCACCACCGATCCAATATCCGTCTTGATCTCATGATCCCAGAACCTCAAGAACCGTATGCCCGTCAGCTCCAGCGCTTGCTGTCGCTGCCTGTCCGCATCTACCTTGTCATCATGGCTCCGCCCATCTATCTCAATCGCAAGTTCAAGCTCTTTGCAATACAGATCCACAATGTACCTGCCGATGGGACGTTGCCGGTCAAAGTCGAATCCCAGCTTGTTACCCTTCAACGCCTTCCACAGCAGAACTTCAGCCAGAGTGGCGTTGCGACGGAGATATCGCGCGTACTCTTTCAGGCGCGGGTCGTATGGAATTATTTTGCGAGTCATGTAATTACCACCCACCCCTGACCCCTCCAAGGAGGGGAACGCCTTCGGGCCTATCAATCCCAACTCCCCTCCCTGGAGGGGCCGGGGGTGGGTTCTTCTCCAATCCTAGCTCCCCCTGTCATTTCCGCTTCTTGATCGTGTGCTTGAACTTCAGCACGGCAAAGTTCAATTCGATCGAAGTCTCCGTGTCGCTGGCGCGCAGGTCGTCGTCCAAAAGTCCGGATATCAATTCCCCACTCTTCCGCATGAGCGACTTGTGCGTTGAGTCGTCTCTCACTTGCGACAATTCCCGGACATTCCTGGTCAGCTACCGGAGCGTGGCATAGGCCTCAATGATCGCAAGTGTTGCGACTGTAGCCCGTTTGCTCTTCAATATCGTGGCCATCATGTACAAGCCTTTTTCGGTAAAGGCTTTTGGCAGGACGCGCGTCTTCGCGAATTTTGCGGTCGAAAATTTCGACCGCAACTCCTTAAATTCCTCCGCCTCAACATCCATGATGTAGCCGGCAGGAAATTTATCAGCGTTATTCTTTACAGCCTCATTAATGCGCTTTGTCTCAACCCCATAGAGTTCAGCAACATCCGCATCAAGCAGGACCCTCTCCCCCCTGAGTTCCACGATTCGATCCTGCACATTTTCAAACTTGATCGGTTGATTCATATATCCCTTCCATAGCCTAACGTCCAAAGCCCAAAGCCAGGCGTCTATAGCCGAATGGCACTTACTTAAGGCTCTTTACCCTCATGAAGAGAACCCACCCCTAACCCCTTCCAAGGAGGGGAACTCATTGTGGCCAAACTCTTGTCTTGCTCCCCTCCTGAGAGGGGTCAGGGGTGGGTTTGCGCGCAAAGCGTCCTTAAGCAAACTCCATTCGCGTCTATCACCACCTTCATCTATATTACTTTAGCATTAACTTAACAATAGGATTATTACAGGTCCTTGGGACTCATAAAAACAAGAGGGGAGAAGACTTCACCACTGATCTACGCTGATTCGCACTCATTGGGAGAAATCAACTCCAGCTGTGCTCCGCGCCTCCCCATTGCTCTTCATTCTTCACAGAGGGTGTTGCGGTATTTTTATGCGGGGTACTCGCCGCATACAAATACCGCAACATTTTCTCTTTCCCTGCCCTGAACACCCTCGAAGGGGCCGGATTAGCGCAAATCAGTGCAGATCAGTGGTGAAGTCTTCCTCCCCCAAAATCATTCCCCGCGGAGATGACGGTCAATCTCGGGGAACCATGCGATATCCTTCTCCGACATCCCATGCCGACTGAATTCATCCTTCCACCCGGCAACCGCCTGATAAACATCAGCCACGACTCCCTCCGCTCCTCGTACCCCCCATAGCCGTCCAAGCCCCTCAAGCGCCTGTCGCCCCGGGAAATCGGGATCGAGATCAAAGAACAGGACATGCTCACGCTTTCTTCCAATATCCGGCACCAGATCAAAGGCCGGCGAAAGCCTCCAGCCCTTCCCGTGGTCATAGACCATCATGAAGTTCTTCAGATGATCATCCGTGGGGCTCTCAGAGTCATATCGTAACTTTTAACTTTTCCGGCGACTCCGCCAATTTCCGGTCTGCCGCAGAAGGAGAGGAGCTTGAACAGGAGGAAAGGAAGGAAACAAAGAAGACTTCACCACTGATTTGGGAAATGAGGGAAATCCGGAGAAGAGATGAAGGGAGAAGAGAATGTTGCGGCGATTTTATGCGGCGGGGTACCGCCCCATAAAATCGCCGCAACGGTTCTTCCCGGAATTGGGGAAGAAACTCCATCTGCGCGAAGCGCCTCATAACCTTTTTCTTATTCCACGGGAAGGTGTTTCGCGATTTTTGCGCCTGGTGTACTCGCCAGGCGCAAAAATCGCGAAACATTCTCCTATCCCCTCCGGATTTCCCTCATTTCCCAAATCAGTGGTGAAGTCTTCTTTCCGGGCACGCTCTCGCACGGTCGAATACCGGAAGGCACTTCGTAACATCCCGTCCCCGGCAATCTCACACGCCACCTCCCCCACCTTCCGGGGGCGACCAAGCGTTTGCTCCCAAACGGTAATCCGGTAGTTCATGATTTCTTCCGCGAGGCGCGTAGCGGCATAGGCCGCTCCATTTGCTCCATCCTCTTAAACAAGTCTTCAGGCTCGGCAAGAACCGTCTCAAGATCCCCCACCCTATCCAGGATCTCTAACGCCGCAACCCAATGTCCAATCAGGACAGAAGAACTCCCCCCCTCCATCTTGCGAAGGGTAGGCACACTGACCCCTAACCTGGCAGCCAATATAGCCTGGGACTCATTACGCCGAAGCCGCATCGTGCGCAACCGCATCCCGAGACTCTGCAGTTCCTTGGAAAAGCATTTCATCGCCTGATCCCCAAAAGCATAACACTCTTTATGGTTTCTATTATCGGCTCTTTTTGACTGTAATGCAAATAGTATCTTCCATAGTCTGCGAGCAGGGCGCATGTGACTTCCGTAGGACTTTTGGCTTGCCTGCTGTAATCAAAGGCTTTAAGAATTTTGAACAGAAGGCCACGGGGACGCCCCCCCTGTAACTGACCCCTTACGCCCGCAAAGGGATTGTTATTTCCGCCTCCGGCGGTAATTCCCTCAAGCACGCCACAATCCGCTCCGCCGTATGGCCATCCCACAACAGGGGACGGTGCTCGGCACGGGGACGCGTCGCCGCTTCACGGAATTCCGCCCGGATTTTCTGGATATCATGGCCAACCAGAATACTGGCCCCGCCATGCTCTCGCAGCGTCATCGGCCGCTCGGTGTTTCCGCGAAGCGTCAAACAGGGCGTCCCTAATACACAGCATTCCTCCTGCAACCCCCCGCTATCGGTCAGCATCACCCTGGCCCCCATGGTCAGCCGTAGCATCTCATGATAGCCAAGCGGCGCGGTGAGGATGACGCCGGGACAGTTCCGCAGGGTCTCCCAGAACCCGAACTGCTCCAGCTGCTTCCGCGTCCGGGGGTGAACCGGCCAGACCAGCGGAAGAACCGGGGCCACATCGGTGGTCAGGAACGCCACCATCTCCCCAAGAAGATCCTTGTCATCCACATTCGAGGGACGGTGCAGGGTCATGACGGCAAACCCGTTGTCCCGGAGCGGCGGATTGGGGTGCAACGCACCGGGCAGTGCCGCGGCCTCACAGATGTCGCCGGGCTTGAGTCCGGCCGCCACCGCCCGCTGCGCCTCCAGTGTATCAATCATGATGTTGCCGACCCGCTTGATCCGGCCAGCAGCCACGCCTTCCCGGATAAGATTGGCGTCGGCCAGTTCATCCGTCGTGAAAAGCAGGTCGGACAACCGGTCGGTCACCATCCGGTTGATTTCCTCGGGCATATCCAGGTCGAATGAACGGAGGCCGGCCTCGATATGGGCGAGCTTGATGTGTTCCTTCTTGGCGGTGATGGAGCAGGCGCAGGTGGCATTGACATCGCCCACCACGACAATCCAGTCCGGCCGGTGCGCCTGCACGACCTTCTCAAAGGCGATCATGGTCCGGCCCACCTGCTCGGCATGGGAGCCGGATCCAATCCCGAGGTCGACATCCGGCGCGGGAATGTTCAGGGCCTTGAAAAACGCCTCCGACATGGTGGCGTCGTAATGCTGTCCGGTATGGACCAGGATGTGCCGGAAACAATCCGGATACCGGCCCAGCTCGCGGACAAACGGCGCGATTTTCATGAAGTTCGGCCGCGCGCCAACCACGGACATGATGGTGAGTTTTTCAGGTTTCATATCACTGTCATCCCATTTCCCGGGGTGCCCCGCCACCCGCTTCGCTTGCTTTCTGTTGCCCGGAATTGTCGAGGAAGAGGTAAACCGCAGATGAACGCAGAGAACGCGGATGAAAAGAATTCCTGATCCGGTGCAGCGTGGTCGTAGCCATGCGCAACCAGCCTCTTCTCTTACTCTTATCAGCGTCTTCTGCGTTCATCTGCGGTTTGCCTTCTGGCTGCCACTTTGTCAGCATCCGTCCTGTAGTATTATTCTCTTTCACTGTCATCCCATAGGCAGGGCTTCATGAGCACAAGAACCTGCATTTGCTGGTGTTTTAGAGGTGTTTGCAAGATTCCCGCGGAATGCTACTAGCCGATTTCGCCACCCCATCCCTCTCTTCTGGAGGGCGAAGCTTGCTGAGCCGTCTTCAACTTGAGCGCATTAAAAGCGAGCCATTCAGCCTTAAACACAAGGAGTTCGATTGTCATGCACACCTCTTGACTGCGGCTCAGCAAGCTTCGCCCTCCAGAAGAATAAGGCATAAGCCGCCCATCCTTTACGTTGCCTAGGGGATGACAGTGAATTTCTTCCATCAGTGGTGAAGTCCTTTCTTCCTTGTTTTGAGAGTTGATGGATGGGGCGTGACCCGCTACCTTATGGCGCTTGAGGTGATTTCCTATGAGCAGCAGCAAATTCTATGTAACGACTCCGATTTATTATGTGAATGACCGGCCGCATATCGGGCATGCCTATACCACCATTCTGGCGGATGTCCTGGCTCGCTACCACCGGCTTCGCGGGGTGCCGACCCGTTTTCTGACCGGTGCGGATGAGCATGGTCAGAAAGTCCAGCAGGCGGCGGAAAAGGCTGGGATAACCCCCCAGCAGCATGCCGATGCCACCGTGGTCCGGTTCCAGGAACTCTGGCAGAAGCTGGGGATCACCCATGATGATTTCATCCGAACCACCGAGGCGCGTCACAAGATCGTGGTGCAGAAGCTGTTTCAGGATCTGTATGATCGCGACGAGATCTACCGGGCGGAGTATGACGGCTGGTATTGCGTGCCCTGCGAGCGGTTCTTCATGGAGAAGGATCTTGATAATGGCGCCTGCCCTGACTGCAAGCGGGCTGTGGAACGCATCCGGGAGACGAACTATTTCCTGCGGATGAGCAAATACCAGGACTGGCTGGTCCAGTATATCCAGGATCATCCGAAATTCATCCAGCCGGATTTCCGGCGCAATGAGACGCTTGGATTCTTGCGCAAGAAGCTTACCGACTTGTGCGTGTCGCGGCCCAAGAGTCGCCTGAGCTGGGGGATTGAGCTGCCCTTTGACAAGGATTTTGTGGCTTATGTCTGGTGCGACGCCCTGACCAACTACATCAGCGCCGTGGGTTACCTGAGCGATGACGTGATGTTCAAGAAGTGGTGGCCGGCGTCCTATCACCTGATCGGGAAGGATATCCTGACCACGCATACCGTCTACTGGCCGATCATGCTGAAGGCCATGGGGGTGGAGCAGCCCGAGTCGGTGTTTGCCCACGGCTGGTGGTTGATGGGGGATGCCAAGATGAGCAAGACGACCGGCAATGTGGTCGATCCCATGGCGTTTGCCGACCAGTACGGGGTGGATGCCTTCCGGTATTTCCTGATGGCCGAGATGGTGCTGGGGCAGGATGCGAGCTTTACCGAGGACGCCTTCATCCGGCGGTGCAACGCGGATCTGGCCAATGATCTGGGCAATATGCTGAGCCGGCTCATGAAGATGATTGGAACCTATACGGCGGGGCTGATCCCGGAGCCGGGCGCGCCGGGCGAGGACGAGTTGCAGCTCAAGGCCGCGGCGCTGGCGGCGGCGGAGACGATGGAATCCTCGATTGACGCCATGCGGCTCGACCTGGGGCTGGGTGCCGTGGCGAATGTGGTTCGCGAGGCAAACCGGTATCTGGAGCGGAAACAGCCGTGGACGCTGGCCAAGCAGGCCGACAAGCAGCCCCTGAACACGGTGCTGTACAACGCGGCCGAGACATTGCGCATTGTCAGCGGCCTCCTGTTCCCGGTGATGCCCGGCAAGATGGCCGAATTACGGCTGGGGCTGGGGATTCAGGAGGCGACACCGGATATCCGCTCCTTAAAGAAATGGGGTCTGCTCAAGCCCGGGACGGCTATTGGCGCCATGCAGGTGTTGTTCCCGAGGATTATGCCGGTGGAGAAGAAGGCGGAAGCTGTGGAAGCCGTGCCCCCTGTGACGGCGGCCGCTCCCGTTCCGGAAGGTGTGGCGCTGGTGGAGTATGCGGATTTCCAGAAGATCCAGTTTCGCACGGCGAAAATCCTGGCCGCCGAAAAGGTTGCAGGAGCGGACAAGCTTTTGAAGTTGCAGATTGATGTTGGAGGGGAAACCCGCCAGCTTGTGGCGGGAATCGCGTTGCACTATGCGCCCGAGTCACTCCCCGGCAAGACCGTGGTGGTGGTGGCGAACCTGAAGCCCGCCACCATCCGCGGCGTGGAATCGAGGGGAATGCTGCTTGCCGCCAGCGTTGGCAAGGAGTTGCGCCTGGTCACGGTGGAAGGCGACTTGCCGAGCGGGGCCGTGGTGAAGTAGGAGGGAGAGGGGGGGGCAGAGCTTGACTCTCATTCCTTCATCCTTCATCATTCATCCCGTTTACTTTCAAGCAAGGGCAGTTAGCTCAATTGGTTAGAGCACTAGATTTACATTCTAGGGGTTACAGGTTCGAGTCCTGTACCGCCCACCATCCTGAATTATTCTCTGAATACAAACGGTAATGCCATCAGGACAAGACCCGTGGCAATTATCATCCAGATGTTCGACACAAAGTAAGGGAAGCCCATCAGTCCCGCTCCACAGGTCATGGCAATCCAGTTTGCCTGTCGCTTGCCATAGACAAAATAGCCAAGTCCGAAGGTGCCCAGCAGGAAGCTCAGAACAAATGGGGCGGTTTCCATGATCTGTGTTCTAAAATACGCTTATGGGGCGGGAGTTCAAATGGAATTGTGTAAGGAGTCAGTTACAGGGGGGGCGTCCCCGTGGCCTTGTGCCACGGGTCGCGAAAATGTTCGGTTCCCGCCACGCAAGGTGGCGGGGCACCCCCTATAACTGACCCATTACGGAATTGTGAAGGGGGTGAATTTTGTTGAAGAATTGAAACGCAAGGGGTGTAAGTGTCCTAAAATCGGAATGATGTCAGGCGATTGGCGCGACTCGGATCTCCTGATCGTCGCTCACATGGGGGTAACGGTCTTTGATAAACCCTTCGATCTTTCAATCCTTCGTTCATGGGTATCGGAGAAGGTCCCTGTCGTTGATCCCGCCCGATAATGTAAATGTTTTCTTGTCAGACGAACTTTTGGGGTGCCACTGTCCTGAACCGCCTCCTGCGCCATGCATTTAGGGCATTTTACAGGGCCTGATGGGGCGCTTTGGCGAAAGGGCGGGGGAGGGGCGAAGCCGGGAGAAGTGAGATTTCTGGAATAGGAATCGGATTAAACTTGGAAAAAGGCAGTGATGGGTAAAGAATCATGACATATGCCTATCAAATCCAAACGAATACACCTGATTGAGCGCTATGACCGCATCATAAAGGTCGATGATCAAATATGGGAATGCGGGGGGTTGCTAATTCCTGAGCCGTTAGCCAAGAAGCTGCTGGAGGGTTCACTCTTTTTCCACAACAAGAGAAGCGAGCCGTCCTATTTTGGGGGCATCATCTTGAACTACCGCCTGGAGGACAAGGGCAAGCTGAAGGGGATGGTCGTGTTTACCTTTGAATACCGGGCCGACCACCGATACGTGTCCACCGAGGGTATTGGCTGGAGCAAGGGGAGGAAGGTTGTAGGGGTTAAAGGGTAGCCATGAAGTTCCACCAGGCAGAGGGGATGGCAGGACCCTTGAGACAGGGTCAGAGCGGGCAGGCCATGATCTTCATCATCATGGTTCTGATCATCCTTGCCTTTGTGGCGCTCTGGAATTTCGACCTCCACAAAATCATTTTTGTCAAGAATGTGAGCCAGAACGCGGGGGATGCCTCGGCGCTGGCGGCGGCGCGGTGGCAGGCCATCTCCCTGAACCTGATCGGGGATTTGAATGTGATGCAGGCGGTGGCCCTGACCCAGGGTGACACCAATCAGGCGAACGACATCAATGAACTCCAGGCCCGGCTGTGTTATGTGGGCCCCATGATCGGGTTCATGGCGGCCCAGCAGGCAGGGAAAAACAACGGCATCTTCAATAATGACAGGTTCACGGCCCGGGTTCATGAACACGCGGTGGAGGTGTTGACCGATTACCCGGCGAGAGGCGCGGATGGCAGGATGCTGTTCCCTGAACCCTATGAAGGGGCCTGGGGCGAGTATGCCGCCATGATCGAGACCGTGGCGCAAAACGGAATCGCGGTCGGTCCCGACAATGCCCGCTATTACAGCGATATCACCGGGGGGCACACTCTTTTGTCCCTGGATTTTTACGATGCGGTGGCTGGTGCGGATTGGTGCTGGTTCTATCATCATGCCTATGACTTGCTGAAGAATTATGTGAATTACCAGTCCTGGCCGCCGTTGCCTGAGGTGATTCCGCAGCCTGATCCCATCAATTGCGAGTATTTTGGACTTGGCCTGGCCAAGGAAACGGCCCTTGGGGATGCCCGGGCCGTGTCGGTTATGAATGAGGTGCGGGTGGAGCGGGGGCTTTCGGCTGACCTGATAGACGCCACCGTGGGGGTAGTCTCCTCCTCCTGGTATTGCTATGAGGGGTCCCTTTGGGGGGCTTGGGATAGCATAACTCCTTGGGGCCCAAACGGTTTCCCTTCGGCTGGGCGAATAAAGTCTCAATATGATTATGCAGGGGCGGATGCGGTGACCCGGGTACTGGCTGAATCACCCCGGCTGACTCCGGGTGCAGGGACCAGTAA
>Ga0247842_10006474_pt1 | contig 13231 bp, 10 predicted proteins | sample LaCruzMarch2015__3_FD_192411 | JGI IMG/M metagenome (GOLD analysis project Ga0247842, IMG submission 192411) | Freshwater microbial communities from meromictic Lake La Cruz, Castile-La Mancha, Spain - LaCruzMarch2015_19m | ecosystem: Environmental > Aquatic > Freshwater > Lake | place: Spain...
TATTATTAAAAAATACAAGAATCAATATCCGAACTATTATAAAGGACTAATATTGAATTCAATTCAATATTTTTATACGTTTACTCCGGAATTATTTAGAAAACGATTCCACTCTTTCCTGATATTTTTTAAAAGAAACTATTTTTGACATGAAATCTCTTTATTCCGAATAGCTTTGTGTCATAAATAGCAATCTAAAAAAGACGGAAAAACAAGGAAGTCAGATTATTGTATTTAATATTTTTCCGAATTCGTTAGCTGTATCATCCCACGAAGGAAATGACCTGGACTTTATAAAAGCATTTTTACTAAGGGTTTCCATCAAAGCACTGTCAGTAACAACTTTAATAATTGCTTCTTTAAGTGAATCAGAATCTCTCGGCTTGACCATTAAACCATTGATACCATTATCTACGATGGAATGCAGTGACGGTATATCTGAGATTATAACGGGCAGACCGCTCGACATCGCTTCACATACGACCATCCCGTATCCCTCCCAAAGACTGGGAAAAACAAAAATATCCGATTCCGCTAACAACTTCATTAATTCCTGCTGTGAGATTCTGCCGGAAAAAATAATTCTGTCCGAAATTCCGGATTCCGATATGAAATTCCGAAGCTTCTTATAATAATCATCGTTATTAGAAAACTTTCCCGCAATTACAAGTTCCAAATTTATTCCCTTCAACTTTGCAATCGCCTGTAAAAGATAAATCAGTCCCTTCCTTTCTTCTACGGTTCCTATAAATAATAATTTAATTTTGCCGCAGGGTTTTCTGACTTTTTGTTTTATGTCTTCATATTTAAGTCCTTTGTCAGGTATAAGGTCGTTATCAATTCCGGGTGTCAAAACAGGAACAGGATGTTTGATTAACCCTGATTCCATCAGGTCTTTATTAGTTGAGTCACTTATAGTGATAATTTTGTGTGAGTGAAGTATAAACCAATACTCCAATAATTTCAGCAGTTTTTTGGTTTTTTCTTCCGTAATCAAATGATGAACGACCATGAGATAATAATGATTGCCCCAAATACGGTTTAATAATAATGGTAATACAAGATGCACACAATCATTTCCTGTTACTACAATAACCGACCGCCTGGGCAACATGAAATAACATTTTAAGCCGAATAATACTTTTAAAAGTTTATAACTATTGATAGTCTTTATTTTATCGGAGTTTCCAAAAACAAAGCTCGGCATATTCTTGCTTTTCAGTTTTTCAAAAATAATAGACTGCATTTTCTGCCCTCCTGTTTCCCATTTTGGATAAACAGGGAGAAAAAAGAATGTTTTTCTCTGATTATTTAGACTAATCATAATAATTTTGATATTAAATTGTTATTCCCCAAGTAAATATTTAATATATCTTTATATTGTTTTGTTTTTTTCAAACGGATATCAGAATATCTGTCCCTGAATTTTAAGGCTATTATTCGCACTATAATTCCGGTTATGTTTATCCATTGAAACAAGAATTTTTTGAGAAAACCGAAATTCCTATTCGCATATATTAACTTGCTTCTGTTCATTTCAAGATTATACAGGTCATGTCCTTCATCCTGCTTAGTACTGTAATTTGAAAAATGAAAGACTTTATAGAACGGAATGCACGCAATTTTAAATCCCAAACCGGATATTCTTTTTTGTAAATCTACATCCTCATAATAAAGAAAAAAATCATCTGAAAAACCATTTACTTTACAGAAAACATCTTTCCTGACGAATAAACAAGCCGCCGTTATCCAGTCAACAAACATAGCCTCTTTACTCGATTCCATTATTCTATTATCGTTATAAAGTTTATTGAGCCTTATTTCAAATCCTTTGCCTAAAAAATTATATAATTCCCAGATTAAATCCGGGAATTTATTGAAAGTATATTTTATTTCACCGTCCTGTCCCACAAATATAGGACTACAAACTGCTATTGAATGATTATTCTCCATTATTCCGAAAATTCCGCTTAAAGTGTCATCTGCGAAAAGTATATCGGGGTTAACAAAGACCAGAATTTTGCCGATTGCATTTGTTGCGGCAAAATTACACCCTTTGCCAAAGCCGTCGTTTACATTTCTGAAAAACAGCCTTACACCATTTTTGCCGGAAAGCTTGAGCAAACTGTCTTTGTCGGGAGAATTATTGTCAACGATAAGAATTTCGTAATTCAAATTCGCTAAATGCTCTATTGCAGATTCTACGCACTTTAAGAGGACATCGGCTGATTTATAATTAACAATGATTAAAGAAATATCCACTATATAGTAACTCTAACGTATAATTTACAATAAATTTGGAAGTAATATAAAACGCAAATATGATAAATACTATGTCGGGATGAGAAGACTCGAACTTCCGACCCCCTGAACCCCATTCAGGTGCGCTAGCCAACTGCGCCACACCCCGTTATTAACAGATGTAATATGTTCATTCTAATTCTTTTTTTCAATCCATTTTCCTTTGACAATTATTAGTTAATTTCTTTAAAATAAATGAATTTGTATTTTGTTGTAATTGTATTTTATCGTTAATTAATTATTAATGAGGTCAACAGATAAAAATAAAAATCTCGTTTTAATTGTACTGCTCATCTCTGCCTGTATTACGGGATTAATTACGCAGTATTTATCATTCAGTAATGAATATATTTACGCATACAGGGATTCGATATTCCGTATCGACGCGGCAAGGAGGTTTATTGACGCGTTTAACCCGGGATTTTTTAATCAGATAGGAACTGTCTGGCTTCCACTGCCCAATATAATACTACTTCCGTTCGCCGCTAATGATTTTCTCTGGAAAACCGGTTTAGCCGGCAGTATCCCGGGTTTTATACTTTATCTTTTAAATATCGCGGCAATTTATAAAACTTTTGATTTACTATTAAAAGATAAATTTGCCGTTATTATAGGCTCAATTTTATATTTCACAAATCCGAATATTCTGTATTTTCAGACTACACCGATGAGCGAACAGCTATATCTCACATTATTCTCTGTATCTCTATACTTGCTTATTAAATGGATTTATGAGGGAAACAAGCGGGTATTAATATGTTCAGGAATCGCGGTCGCGCTGGCTTCACTGACGCGTTATGATGCGTGGGTTTTTGCTTTATTTTCATCTGTTTTGGTTTTTATTATATCATATAAGAAAAAGAATAAACCTTTTCTGTCTTTTATACTTTTTTCATTGCCCGCAGGACTTGCCGTTTTATGGTGGTTAATACATAACTATATTTATTATAAAGATTCGCTTGAATTCATGCGCGGGCAGTTTTCTACTTTACATCAGTTAAAATGGTATGAAGAAAACGGAAGGCTTCTTACAAAATATAATTTATTGCTGTCTTTAAAAGTTTATTTTTCGGACTTAATGCTGTATTCAGGATTATTAAGTCTGATACTTGCGGGCATCGGAATTGCATTTTATACTTTTAGAAATAAAATTAATATTTCGGGATTAATACTTTACTTATCCGTAATCGCTATTCCCGGTTCAGTCATTATGTTGTACCTCGGGCAAATAATTATTGAGATACCTGACTCCGTTCCGTCAGGATATTTCAACTCAAGATACGGACTTTATGCGTTTCCCGGAATAGTATTATTCTCGGGTTTAGCTGTTTCTCACATTGCCGGGCTTTTACCAAAATGGAAGAAGACTATTCAGTCAATAGTTATAGTTGCATTAATATTCCAGCTTGCTTTTTTTCTGAAAGATCCTGTTAACAACATTGCCTCGATAGCGGAAGCAGAGTACGCAGGCTATAAAAACTCGGAAACTTATAAAGCTTCATTATTTCTGCGAGATAATTACAAAGGCGGAAATATTCTCTATGATTTCAGCGTTTTCGCTCTGTCCCCTTTTTGTGGTATTAGCCTTAAAGACCGTATTACTTACCATACATATTTAATAGGTGAAAAAGCCTTAAAAGACCCCGCCGCTTATGCTAAATGGATTATGGTATATCGAAAATCCTCAAACGATAAAGTTCTTAATGCCATAATGAATTATGAAAAATTTCAGGAGTATTACAATATCGCATTCTCGAAAGACGGATTGGAACTGTACAAACGGAAAGATTAGTTTTTTAAGCCCGCTAATGAATCAAGTTTATATTTTGCCGTCTGATCAGACGGATTCAGTTCGAGTATCTTTTTCAGGTATTCAATAGCCTTCGCTTTATTGTCTTTTTTCAAATAAATACCGGATAACCCGTTCATGGAGCTTGTATTTTTAGTGTCTGTTTTCAACGCCTCAAGATAAGATTTTTCAGCGTCTTCAGTTTTCCCCAGACCTTCATAGCAGAGCGCTAAGTTATTGTAAAATCCGGAAGTCCCTGTCGGATTCAGTTTTATCAGCTCTTTTATTTCAATGATTGCCTGCTCATATTTCCCGTTCTGATAATTCGCGAAAGAACTCTTTTCGAGTAACTGTATCCTTGCGGATGATTGAAGTCCATCCGGATATTGTATGTTTGCCGTTGTATCAGGAATTATTTCCTTCGATTTAAGCATAGCAAGTGTCTGCATAGTACCCCGGTAATCAGGCAAAATTGTCTGAAGTTTCTCAAGCTGTGTAATCGCTTCTGAAACCCTGCCTTGTTGCTGATACAGATTGGAAAGCATAAAATATCCGTCAGGCGCCAGGGAATCAATTGAGATTCCTTTCTTAAACTTGATTTCAGCAGAATCAGGATTTCCTTTTAACAGAAATATCAGCCCGAGATTGTGATGCGCCAAAAGTGAATTATCCCTTATCTCAATCGCCCGCCTGTATCTTTTTTCGGCTTCTGTATAATTTTTCTTATTTGCATAAATATTTCCTGCATTCACAAGAAGGACATTACCGTCTATTCCGTCCGCCGTAGAATAAAGAGTATCGTTATCTTTCCATTCTTTATTTCTCTGCCATGTCATGAACACAAAAACAATCAAAACCAGCCCCAGTACTCCGATAAACAATGTTTTATTTTTTTCGGATATGTATTTTATAAATACATAACAGACAAATACTGATAAAACGAAAGAAGTCATATACAAAAACCTCTCCGCCATAAAATTCATTGTAGGAATAATATTCAATACCGGTAAAAGTGACACAAGAAAAAACAGTATTGAAAAAGTTATTTCTCCGGACTTACGGAAATAATAAAATGATAACGATAATAAAAGCAAAATAAATATTGCTGAAAAAATGAATCTTGTGTCCGAGAATGATGTTGCATCCGGCATCACGCCGTTATAATGATAAAGGAGATTAATAGGAGCAAATAGCAAACGAAAATATACCGGTATAGTATTTATCATTGTAAAAAATGCCGTTGCCGTATCTTTACCGTCAAAATACATGTATTTCATTCTTTCAGGAACGTCTTTCAGCACGAAGTATCTTATTCCGAGATATAGCAAGGATACTGCCGCGAATAATAAATAAGCGGTTAGATTTTTTCTTAATTCCGAAATTTTCTTCCCTTTGTATATATAATCAAACAGAATAATCATCACGGGCATTGTTATAATCATTTCCTTTGATAACAAACCTATTAAATAGAACACAAGCGATAAAATCAAATATTTATTAATCTTGCCTTCCTCTTTAGAATCATCAACGAATTTCAAATAATATAAAAACGATGCGAAAAAAAATAAGGATACAAGGGAATCCGTCCTTCCGCTAATCCAGCTTACGGCTTCCGTATGGACGGGATGCACGGCAAACAGCAGAGCACCGAGAAACGAAGCCGTTACTCCGTATTTATACTCTCCGAATAATTTCAATAATATTGAGAAAAGAAGTAATGCTGCAATCACATGAATCAAGACATTAGTTATATGAAATCCTTTCGGGTCAAGTTTCCATACCGCATAATCAAGCGCGTATGTCGTCGAAACAACGGGTCTGTAGTATCTGCCAATTACCTTATGAAAGCCTTCGTCAGCACTGAAAAATTTTGGAATATTAGACAGCGATTGTATGCTCTGATTATTCTGAACAACGCTTTCATCATCAAAAACAAACTGATTCTGAAAGGTATTATAAAATACAGCGAATGATATTAAGCCGACTATCAGATATAAATATATCTTGTTTATTTTTTCCATTTTCATCCTATAATTTTGTTGCGATTACAATCGTTGTTTTTGCGCTTTCTCTGGTTCCGCCCTGATCATCAACTGCTTCGAGATAGACAATATATATGCCAATCCTCAGTTTTTCACCATTGTCATTTTTTCCGTCAAATATTATCTGCGCTTCATTACCGCTTATCTGATTATTTATAAGGGTCCTTACGAGCCTGCCCTTAACATCGTATATCTTGATCCTTATTGACGCGATATTAGTTTTAAGTTTATACTTAACTATCGTGAACTCTTCATAACCATCTCCATCAGGAGAGAACGGATTCGGTGATACGTTCAAATTTGTGTTTGCATTTTTATTTTGCGTAAATATACTGTTAATCTGTCCCGGGGTCCCGCCAAGCAGACTTGCACACGAGCTCCAGTTTTTCGTATCAGTAGAACCCAGATTTGGATTAATTCTTTCGAGGGAATATCCTTTCGTATCAGCGAGATTATTGTTGTGCCAGTCGGGACTGTAATTTAATGAATCTATTACGTTGTTTAGCACGTCAAGAACCCTAACCACGGCGCCTTCGTTACTCAGTGATAATGAAGAATTAAAGATTACTTTACGTGTTGAATCAATACCCCTTAAATAACCAAATCTATTATAGATTGTAGTATCAGCGGACAGTATTACATACATACCGGGTTTTATTATAAGTTTGCAGGTATCGAAAATATTACAATATGATGTTGATACGGATAGCCGCCAGCCCGTAAAATTAAGGTATTTTCCTGAAATATTATACAGCTCAACGTATTCTGCCGAACCGGAAATCGGATCAAACATTATTTCATTAACAACAACATCGTTCCTGAGAGCGCCGGTCAGGTTTACGACGGAATTGACACGCGAAGGAGTAGAATATTCGCAGTCAACTGAAGAAGCCCAGTTGCTTGAATCATTTGAAGGATTCAGAAAAGATTTCCTTTCGAGCGAATTTCTCGGACTCCAACCCCAGTTGGATTTATAACTCACTTCATCAACTATACCGCCTCCGGTGTTAAACAATATCACTTTATCTTTATCGTTGTTAAAAGTCGGCAGTGATGACATATATATAATTTTTGTTGTATCAAGCAACGGATGTACAGAGATTATTGCGTTACTTTTGGCTATTACAATGTAATCATTTGGATTTATTATTTTATCCGACGAAGTTATAATTCCTGGGTTTGACTGTGATGTGCTGTCGGATAGCTTCCAGTTTTTTATATTCACTGCCGTGCCCGAATTATTGTAAATCTCAATCCACTCCGGTTCAGGCGATTGCGGAGCGTACATAATTTCATTAATTATTAGTCCTGTTGTAACCACAGGTCCGCCGATTGTAACTGTCCGGACAAGCTTATTGTTAAGTGTATCTGCATCGGGAGCGTAAACCACAAGCCCGATATATTGCTTTCTCCCGCTGTCAATATTCGGAATGTTAAAATTATATATAACTGAATCGTTAACATTCAAAACGCTTGTATATGTCCGGCTGTTGATTAGATTTCCGTATAACGGAATACTGTCAAAACTATTATCCCTGTATAAATTAATATCATAATTTGAAGCCGGATTTAAACCTATATTTTTTACTATAATTTGAAATTTCAGTGTATCACCTGACTGAGGCGCGGCAGGGGTGATTGTGAATGTTTTAAGTATTAAATCATTTTGTTTTGGCGTTAGTGAATTAACTCTGACGGGAGTTGCTTTTAAAAAGTCAATGCTTGAACCCCAGTTTGTCCGGCTGTTCGTAGGACCGCCGGGATTTATTCTTTCTAATGAAACTCCTCCTGTGCCTCCCCACGTATTAGAGTATGTCAGAGAATCCGATATTTGGAAAGCTGAATTATAAAGAACAACATTTTCATTCCCGGTATTGTTGAGTGCATTCCATCCTACTGACTGCAAAACTATTCCGGTTACTCCGGGAAATGCCGAACGGAAGTTTGCAGAATCTTCGCATATAACAGCATAAGAATTTGCATTAAGTAAAACGTTCTGCGCCGTAATAGTCCTTACGGGATTGCTCTGCGCCGCATCCCGCCACTTCCAGTTTTGAATATTTACGGGAGAACTGCCTGCATTATATATCTCAAACCATTCCTTATTCGGAGCAGTCGGCGCAAACATAACCTCATTTATCACAACCTGAGCTTTAATTTGTACAGATAGAACAAGTATTATCAGGAGAAAATATTTTTTCAAATAATATTTTAATGTTTATCAATTTAATATTATTTGATATATTTAACAATTTAATTACTCTTGGGGGAAATCTGATATGAAATACACACGAATGTTCTTACTACTGCTCCTTATTTTTTGTTTTTCCGGCAAGCTATATCCGCAAAAATTCGCTCTCTCTAAGGCGTTTACACCTGTTCTTAACACAAGCGATTTCAGGAGCGTGTTCGGAGGTGCTGACGGAAAGTCCGTAAAACTCGATAAACGAGGTTTAATCGGTGAAATGGAATTTATTGCTTTTCCCGGTACAGTTTTCGAAATACTTGAGAATATATCAAATATTGACTACAGCATTTACAAAGTTAAGTCCGATGATTATCAGTACAACGGGAATTTTTATATAGACGGCAGATTTGTCGAGATTTATGAAATGCGTCCATTGGAAAGGAAAGTTCAACAGCTTTCAAAGAAGGAAATTACAGACAATCTTTTGGCTCTGTTGAATTATCCTTATATGTGGGGAGGAAATTATGCATACGGTATTTATGAAATGCTTGATTATTACAAACCTTCAGATGAAATTGAGACGGATACTAAAAATCTCTGGATATTAAAGGGCGTTGACTGCTCCGGGTTAATCTATCAGGCATCAGGAGGCGCTACACCGCGCAATACGAGCTCTCTCATAGATTTTGGAGAGTTTGTTCCCATAGCCGGTAAATCTGCCGAAGAAATTGCCGCTATGGTCGAACCTCTTGACCTGATAGTAATCAAGGGGCATGTAGTGATAGCTTTAGATAATAAAAATAGTATTGAAAGCTCACCCGGCACAGGTGTTCATAAAACAGATTTAATTAATAGGCTCAACGGTATAATGAAAACAATAAAACCTGTAAACGACTGGAATGATACAAAAGGTGAGCGGTTTGTAATAAGGCGCTGGATAAAATAAACAAAGCGCCGCACCTGATTATCTTGGAGCGCGGCACTTTTTTCTAAAGTTAATAAATATTTTATTTCCGGCTGCCCATAATTCTCAGCAGAAAAAGGAATAAATTGATAAAATCGAGATAAAGCGTAAGCGCTCCGAATACAGCTGCTTTTTTTCCTTCTTCGCTTCCGGCATCAGTCATCTGGCTCATTTGCTTTATTTTCTGCGTATCATACGCAGTCAAGCCTACAAATAATAATACACCGGCATAACTTATAATCCAGTAAAGAGTAGTGCTGTGCATAAAAATGTTCACGACTGATGCAATAATAATCCCTATCAAACCCATAAACAAAAATGTCCCGAATTTTGAAAGATCCATTTTAGTTATATATCCCAGCACACTGACCGAAGCGAACATTGCCGCACAAACGAGAAATGTACCGGCAATTGAGCCCTCCGTGTAAACAAGAAAAAGTGTTGAGAATGTCACTCCCGTAAGAGCTGAATAGAGAAAGAAGCCTCCGATAGCAACCGCAGACGGAATTTTATTCATGGCGGCGGACATCCCGATAACTATACCGAGTTGTAAAATGACAATTATCCACAACAAAAATGGCATCTGTATGATCAGATCCATCATAACACGGGAGCGTGCCAGCCCGAAAGCAATCAACGCCGTCAAACCGAGCCCCAGCGCCATCCAGTTATAAACATTCAGAAGGAATTTTCTTGTGTCCGCGGTTACAACAGATGCTCCAACCGGATTGTAATACTTTGTATTGCTTTGATTTTGTATTTCCATGTTATTAATTATAATTATTTTTTGTTATTTTGCCCCGTAGTTAGGAGCTTCTTTCGTGATTTTAACATCGTGCGGATGAGATTCCCTCAATCCGGAATTCGTTATTCTTACAAACTTTGTTTTCGTTTTCATTTCATTTATATCTTTAGAGCCGCAGTATCCCATCGAAGCCCTTAGTCCGCCGATTATCTGATATATTGTGTCTTTAAGCGGTCCTTTGTAAGCAACGATTCCCTCAATTCCTTCCGGCACAAGCTTTTTTATATCATCTTCCGTATCCTGAAAATACCTGTCCTTACTTCCCTCCTTCATTGCTTCGATTGAGCCCATCCCCCTGTAAACCTTGTAACTGCGCCCTTCATACAGTACTTTTTCGCCGGGTGTTTCATCCGCACCCGCAAGCATACCTCCAACCATTACCGAATCAGCGCCTGCCGCAATAGCTTTCGGAACATCTCCTGTTTGTTTTATACCCCCGTCGGCTATTACCGGAATTTTAAATTTAGCAGCCGCCCGCGCGCACTCAAGTATAGCAGTCAGCTGAGGAACTCCTACTCCGGCTATAACGCGGGTCGTACATATCGAACCGGCTCCTATTCCGACTTTTATTCCGTCTGCACCGGCTTTTATCAAGTCAATGGTCGCCTCCGCAGTGGCAACATTTCCGGCAATAAGCTCAACATCCACTGTGCTTTTTATCTTTTTTACCATGTCAAGTACACCCTGCGAATGCCCGTGAGCTGTATCAACCACAAGGACATCAACACCGGCTTTAATCAGTTCTTTCACGCGATTAAGTGTATCTGTGGTAATTCCGACCGCTGCTCCGACCCTTAGTCTTCCGAATTCATCTTTGCAGGCATTCGGAAAACTTTTCCTTTTTTGAATATCCTTAAAAGTAATCAGACCTTTAAGAAATCCCTTTTTATCAACCACCGGAAGTTTTTCAATCCTGTATTTCTGAAGTATTATTTCAGCCTGCTGAAGGTCAGTGCCTGTTGGCGCTGTGATTAAATTTTCTTTCGTCATAACGTCTGATATCGGAGTATTTTCATCGGGATTAAATCTCAGATCACGGTTAGTTAAAATTCCAATTAGTTTTCCGTTATCATCTAAAATCGGAATACCTGATATTTTGAATTTCTCCATTACTTCGTTAGCATCGCGAATCAGTTTATCGGCAGTCAGCGTCACGGGTTTCATAATCATCCCGCTTTCGCTTCTTTTCACCTTATCCACTTCTGCTGACTGACGCTCAGCGGTCATATTTTTGTGAATAATTCCTATTCCGCCTTCTCTTGCTATTGCAATCGCGCATTCTGATTCCGTAACAGTGTCCATTGCCGCAGAAAGCAGAGGAATGTTTAAAATTATCTTTGAAGTCAGTTTCGTTTGAAGGTTAACTTCCCTTGGAAGTATTTTTGACCTTGCCGGAATAAGCAATACATCATCAAAAGTAATGGCAGTTGCAATAACTTTTTTGTCTTTCATAAATTCATCAGGATTTTATTATAGCTTTTTATTTAATAATTTCAACTTCCCCGCTTACCACAACAGTTCCATCCTTTTTCAGACAGCTTACACGGTAATTACCGGGTCTTTCAAATTTTACATTATCAAAGAAAATATAGTCCATGTCCATATCAACCGTAAACGGTGAAGTTTCCACAACGGCTCCCGTGCTTTTATCCGTAATGTTAATATCAACTTCTTTTACGCCGATTTTCTTGCCCGTTGGCCTGAGATCAATCATTACGGTCAGCGTACCGGCTGTGAATTTCTTAGCTTCATTAATTTCACCTTTGACCGGATCGTACCTCTCGCAAAAATAAAGTTTATTCTCTTTATTTATAAGATTTTTAATCTGTCCACAGCCAAAAATAATTCCTGAAAGAATTAAAACCGCCGTAATAAAACGGAAATTGCTTGTAATTGTTTTCATAAAAAATAAATTTAATTAAATACAAATTAAAATATTATTTAAACTGCTCTAAACCTTCGACTTTACCCCAAAGACCCCTCTGATTTTCACGGGCTTCACGCTGATATTTCCTTAATTCGTCGAGTTTTGAAATTGGATATTTTTCATAAACCTGAGCGTAGCCGTCGCGGATAATCTTACCGTTCACGAATGTTCCGTCTTCCAGATAAATATAACGTAATAACCTCCCGTAACGGTCTTTGTCATCGTAGTTTGGTTCTTTTTCAAGGCGTACTTTTTTGCCTTCAACAAACCCTTTGACGTAATCACTCGCAAGCATACCGAGTTTTTTAATCGTTTTCTTATCCTGTCCGGACATCTCTGCGTCCTTATTAAGTTTTTTGGATTCATATTTCTCCGGTGTGTCAATCCCGAGAAGCCTTACTTTCTCACCCGTCGAAAGCACAAATGTGTCGCCGTCAACAACTCTCTCGACAAATAAATCCACACCTTTATTAAAAACAGTAGTTGTATCTTCCGGTTTACGAAATTGCTGAATAATAACAAATATTATTATCATCAGCATAAAACCTGCCGAAAGTCCGACTGAAATAATTCTTCTGCTTAGCTTAAACATTTTAATATTATTCTAATATATCAATAATTAACTCTTTCTTCGGCGGAGCTTCGGGCTCAATCTTAACAGCATCATTTATTCGTATTTTCCCTGCTTCGTTTTTAGCAATATCATCAGACCAAATTTCACATATTAAATCGTCTTTCAGTACTTTATCACCGTATTTCTTTTTTAAAACTATTCCTGATAAAAAATTTATTTTATCGTCAGCTTTTTTTCTGCCGCAACCGAGATCAATAGCTGCCATCCCAAAACCGTGTGCTTCCATTTTAGTAATAAATCCGCCGGATAACGCCCTGAATTCGCTTTTAAATTCGGGACGTTTTAACTTCTTATATGCATTCAGATATTCCACATCCCCGCCCTGTTCCTTCACAAGTTCAAGAAATTTCCCGAATGCTTTTCCGCTGTCAATAATTTCCTGTGCTATCTTTTCACCTTCCGAAATGTCTTTTACTTTTCCGCCGAGGTAAATCATAGCACCGGCGAGAACATTATTAACTTTTGACAGGTCGTCCACTTTAACTCCGTTAAGTAATTCGAGACACTCTTCAACTTCAAGCCAATTGCCAATATTTTTCCCGAGCGGCTGGCTCATATCGGTCAGGACTGCAATTGCTTTT
>Ga0247842_10006475_pt1 | contig 13227 bp, 17 predicted proteins | sample LaCruzMarch2015__3_FD_192411 | JGI IMG/M metagenome (GOLD analysis project Ga0247842, IMG submission 192411) | Freshwater microbial communities from meromictic Lake La Cruz, Castile-La Mancha, Spain - LaCruzMarch2015_19m | ecosystem: Environmental > Aquatic > Freshwater > Lake | place: Spain...
TGCCGATGCGAGCGGTTGCGCCGGGGTCCGCGGTGCGGCGAGCGCGGCGGTGAGCGGTGCGGTAGCGACGACGCGCGACTGGGGCAGGGCGGCGGTGACCCGCGCACCGGTCCCGGCCGGGACCACCAGTTGGCCCGGTCCCTGCGGGGAGGTCTGGCCGCGCTTGAGCCCGGCATTGAGCGTCTGCAGCTGGGCGAGCCCGACCCCGCTGGCCGCGGCGACGCGTGCCAGGTCCACGGGGCGGTCGGTGCGCACCACCTCCAGTTGGGGTGCGCTCGGCACCGGCGGCAGATGCACCCCGTTCTGGGCTGGCTCCTTTACCATCCGCGCCGCGGCCAGGATCTGGGGGACGTAGTTCTGGGTCTCGCTCGGCAGGCGCAGCGACCAGAAGTCGGTGGGCAGACCGCGTGCCCGGTTGGCGGCCTGGGCGGACTCGACCCGGCCCGGGCCGCAGTTGTAGGCGGCCATCGCCAGTTCCCAGTCGCCGCCCAGGCGCCGCTGGAGCTGCTGCAGATAGTCCATGGCGGCGCGGGTGGAGGCCAGTACGTCGCGCCGCTCATCCTGCCAGACGTCCTGGCGCAGTCCCATCTCGCGCCCGGTGTAGGGCATGAACTGCCACATGCCGGCGGCCGCCACCGGGGAGGTGGCCGCTGGGTTGTAGCGGCTCTCGATATGCGGCAGCAGGGCCAGTTCGGCCGGCAGCCCACGTCGCGTGATCTCGCCGATCACCACATGCAGATAGGGCTTGGCCCGCTCCGAGAGTTTGGACAGGAACTGCGGGTCGCGCCTGAAGGTGCTGATCTTCTCGTCGATACGCCCGTTGGCGTGGAGATTGAGCTTCATGTCGGCGCGCACCCGCGTCCACAGGTCGGCGCCCGACCCCGGGGTCCCGCGCCCCTGGTCGGCGCGGCGCGGCGCGCCCGCTGCCGGACGGACATAACCATATTCGCGCGCCGACACCATGTTGCTGTAGTCGTCCTCACCGGCGCTGTAACGGGCCTCTTCGGTGGCGCAGCCAGAGACGGCCAGCGCGGCAAGAAAAATGGAAAAAGGCGCGCCGCGGCGGCGCGCCATGGGTGTATAAGATCTCATCAAACCCCCCGGAGCCAAGCGTAAGTGCTTGGTTTAAATCGTTTCTCACGAGTTATAAGGGCATGATACGCAAAGCCGGCGGTCATTACCAGACCTAGGCCCCGGTCAAGATCACTGGTGGGTGCGGGGACAGGGCGCCCCTGACCGGGTACCATGGGCCGTCTTGGGCAGGGCGCGAGCCCGGGTGCGCTAGAGCTGCGCCGGGGGTCGCGAGGACGCTGATCGTTATTCCGGCCGTAGGGTTGACGAGGTCGTCGGGTGAACAAGCGATAGCGCAGTCCACCGAATCCCGCGCCACCGCTGGTGGACTGCGCTGCGCTTGTCCACCCTACGACGCCGGGTGTTTCGGAATGGCCGGGTGGCCGGAATGATGGCCAGGGCCGTCGCGGGGCGCGGGCCGGACCTGCGCTCGCGGGACTTTAAGATGTTTCACCGCGCCCATGTAGAGGCAATTGAATGACCGGTTGCAGAGGCCCAGGCTCTCCCTTCACAAGTCTTGAGCGCTGGTACCGGACGCCCCTGGGGCGGGAGTTGGCCGCGCGGGAGGCGGACTGTCTGGTGGAACTGCTCCACGATACCTTTGGCTATTACCTGGTACAAATCGGGGTCGCGGCCTGCTTTCCGGAGGTCTTGGCGGCGAGCCGGATCCGCCATCGGGTGCTGATCCCCGGTGAGGCGTCGCGCGGTCTGCACGGCCTGGAGGTCGTGGCGAATCCGCAGGCGCTGCCGCTGGCCGCCGACGCCGTCGATGCGATACTCCTGCCCCATACCCTGGACTTCGCGCCGGACCCGCGGCTGGTGTTGCGCGAGGTGGAGCGGGTGCTGATCGCCGAAGGGCGGGTGATCATCCTGGGCTTCAATGCGCTCAGCAGTTGGGGCCTGTTGCGGCTGCTGTACCGCTCGCGCCGACGGGTACCCTGGTGCGGGCGCTTTCTTACTACTTACCGGGTCGAGGACTGGTTGTCACTCTTGGGGTTCGATGTGGAAGTACGCCAACAACTGATGTTCAGGCCGCCCGTGCGCGGGGTTCACAGTACCCGCCTGGCGGTGTTCGATGCCCTCGGGCGGGCGCTGTGGCCGGCCCTGGGCGGAGTCTATGTGATCAAGGCGGTCAAGCGCGTCTCCACCCTGACGCCGCTGCGGCCCTCGTGGCGAGCCCGCCACTCGCTGCTGGCTGGCCGGGCGATCGAACCGAGCACCCGGCGGCTGTCGCGCCTGGACGGCCGCGGCAGTAGTGCCCGCGGGGGTTCCGATGTCTGAGTCGGTCCTGGCCTTTACCGACGGCGCCTGCAAGGGCAACCCCGGGCCTGGGGGTTGGGGGGTCTTGCTGCGCTATGGTGCGGCCGAGAAGGAACTGTGCGGTGGGGAGGCGCAGACCACCAACAACCGGATGGAGCTCATGGCCGTGATTGCCGCGATGGAGTCGCTCACGCGCCCGAGCAGCGTGGAGATCACCACCGACTCCCAGTACGTCAAGCTCGGGGTCACGGAGTGGATGAGCAAGTGGAAGCGCAACGGCTGGGTCACCGCCGCACGTCAACCGGTCAAGAACCGCGACCTGTGGGAGCGGCTCGACGGCGCCCTGGCCTCCCACCAGGTCCGCTGGCACTGGGTCAAGGGCCACGCCGGCCACCCCGAGAACGAGCGTGCCGACCGCCTGGCCAACCAGGGTATCCCGCGCTGAGGCGGCCCTCGACGCGCGCTTGAGTATCGAGTCAGAAAGTAGGTTGAACAACGAAGACAATCGTTGTCGTTGTCGTAATCGTTGTCGTAATCGGAGAAGAGCAACAGTAACAGGCTCGGACAGCGACGCGAAGAGGTCGGAGAAGATTCCGGCCGCGATGATCGCCTCGATTACGATTACGACGACGACAACGACAAGGACGCTGCGGGCATCCCCTGATTGGCTCGTTTTGCTTCTTGATGAATCGTTCCTTAGACCAGGCTTCATTGTATGCGTCAGATCGTTCTGGACACCGAGACCACCGGGCTCGATCCCCGGGAAGGCCACCGCCTGATCGAGATCGGATGTATTGAGCTGATCGATCGTCGGCTCACCCGCAACAATTTCCACCAGTATCTCCAGCCCGATCGGGACATCGACGCCGAGGCGGTGGAGGTCCACGGGATCACCAACGAGTTCCTGCGCGATAAGCCGCGCTTTGCGGAGATTGCCGAGGCCTTCCTGGAGTATGTGACGGGGGCCGAACTGATCATCCACAACGCCGCCTTCGACTGCGGTTTCATCGACCACGAACTGAAGCGGTGGCGCGAAGACGGGGCGTGCATCAACGGCCTGTGCGCAGTCACCGACACCCTGGCACTGGCGCGCCGCCTGCATCCGGGCCAGCGCAACAGTCTGGATGCGCTGTGCAAGCGCTATCGCGTGGACAACTCGCACCGCGACCTGCATGGCGTCCTGCTCGACGCCGAGATCCTGGCCGACGTCTATCTGGCCATGACCGGCGGGCAGGTGGTCATGCAACTAGGCGGGGAGTCGCCCGGTGAGCCGGGGAGCCGCAAGGTCGTGACCGAACGCGGCCAGTTGGACCCGCAACGACCGCGGCTGCGGGTGGTGGCCGCGGACGCCCAGGCCCAGGCCGCCCATGACGCGCGTCTCACCGCCATCGACCAGGCGAGCAGCGAGGGTTGCCTGTGGCTGCAGGTGGACCCGGTGGGTTGAGCGGGCGCCAGTAACCACAATGACGTCAGAACCAAGTAAAACAACGAGCACAATCGTTGTCGTTGTCGTTGTCGTTGTCGTAATCGTTGTCGTAATCGACGTTATCGTAGCGCCCCGGATTTTCTTGCACGCCAAATTGCAGCGATTCTCCGATTACGACAACGACAACGACAACGACAACGACGCAACACGCATAGCCTAATGGATTTGTTTAAACGACCACTAACCACTGACCACTGACCACTGACCACTGCGTCAGGAACGCTGCTGCTGTTGCCGCGTGGGTCCCATGCCATCCGCCAGGATCTCCAGGGCGTCCATGTCGAACAGTTCGATGTGTTTGCGGTCCACCCCCAAGAGTCCGTCGTCCTGGAAGCGGGTGAAGAGCCGGCTCACCGTCTCCACCGCGAGCCCTAGATAGTTGCCGATCTCATGGCGCGACATGCTGAGATGAAAATCGGTGGACGACAGTCCGCGCCTTTGCAGCCGCTTTGACATGTTCAGCAGGAAGGCCGCCAGACGTTCCTCCGCGCTCTTCTTGCCGAGCAGCAGGAGCATGTCGGTGTCGTGGCCGATCTCTTTGCTGAGCAGTCGGTACAGTTGATGCTGGAGGCCGGGGATAGTCGCCGTGAGTTCCTCCAGCCGCCGGAAGGGGATCTCGCAGATCGCAGAGGTCTCGAGCACCTTGGTGCAATAGGCGTGGGACAGCCGGTCGATCGCGTCGAGCCCGATGATCTCACCCGGCAGGTGAAAGCCCAGGACCTGTTCGCCGCCGTCCGGGTTGGCCGCAAAGCTCTTGAGCGAGCCGGTCTTGACCACGTAGAGCGAGCGGAAACGGTCGCCGCTGCGAAACAGCAGGTCCCCGCGGTGCAGCGGCCTGGTATGTTTGACGATGTCTTCGAGTCGGTCCACGTCCGCAGGGGCGAGCGCCATCGGCAGGCACAGGGTTCCGAGCGAACAGTTCCTGCACGCCACCCGGACTGCCTCAATGGAAATGACGGTTTCTTGACTCAAGGTGACACCCCTCGATTCTCAATGCTCTATATTGAGCCGACTCTTGACCTAGATCAAGTCGATGCCTCGCGCGTGGGCCGCGGCAGCTGCCGTGCTCGTAGGGTCCGCTGTGCGGACCGTGCGGACCAACCAACGACCTTGGCGTGGCGGTCGGCCTCCCAGGGCGGTCCTACGGCCTGTCTTTAGCTTCCGTCGTCCTGGTTCCGGGCTGGACGAGATTCAGCGCGGCTTATCGCCGGTGGTGGGGCGTCCCACGACCGCGCGCGGCGCGCGGCCTCCTGCGGTGTCATGGCACGCCATTTACCAGGGTACGCGCGCCGAGGCGACCCCCGGGGACGTGTCGGCCCCGACCAAGCCAACGCCCGTCGGCTGCGCCGTGCGCACCCGGTTCCCGCCTGAAGCGGCGCGGGCGCGACCGGTGCGCGCGGCGCACCCTAGGCGTTCGTTGGCGCGTTCGTTACCTCGACCGATGATCAAGGCCGCAGCGCAACGGTCGCTCTTGACGGCGCGGGCCGATGGTCGGATCATCTGTGACAGCCGCTGTGGTTTTCTCCTTGTCCAGCCCGACCGCGGGGCGCCACGCACACTGCATCGACCCGCCGCGAGGAACGGCCACCATGGATCTGCCCGCCGCCAACGCCAGTCGTTTTGAGTTCGCCATCGCCGGCCTGGAGCGCGAACTCAAGGTCATACGGCTCGCAGGCCATGAAGCCCTCTCGCGGCCTTTCCTGCTCCAACGAACTGCGCTTCGAGACGGATAGGGAGCGGTAGCGGTCAGAAGCCCGCGGGTAGAGATCGGTTAGCATCGGACACCTCGGGGTTGGCAGTGCCACCGTCGGCACCACTCCGATGCTCGCGTTAATGTCGAGTGATTCCGGAAAAAGCCTCATTATTACCGTCGCTTATCTTTGCTGCTCCACATTACTGAGGACTCAACATTAGTCCATCACTCGCCTGTTTACGGCCCGCCGTCGCGGTCCGGTTCCTCGGTGAACCGGACCGCGCCCGCGCCCGCCTGTACCCTCCGTGAGATCTTCCCAGCAGTCATCCACTGCGCACTCGGTGGGACCCTTCCGGTTAGCGAAAGTGGGTACATTTCGGTTAGCGTCGAGGCGAGCAGCAGGTTGTCCTCGGGCAGGCGGTCGGGTTCCACGTAGAGGTCGACATCGCCACCGCGGGCACTGTCGTCCAAGCGTGAGCCGAACAGCCGGATGCCCGCGCCGGCGCCGAATCGTGCCTGAACCAGACGGCGGATGGCAGCGATATCCTCGGCAGAGAGTCGCATCGGCGGGTGTCCAGGGGTGAGTCTCGGTGCGGCAAGCATAGTCCGCGTAGGGCGGAACGCGACAGCGGTTCCGCCATTTCGGTGCCTGCATCGTGGCGGATCACCCTGCGGGCATCCGCCCTGCGGGCTACCAAAGCCGCTGCGCGCCGCAGCTCACAATTAAAGCCACCGCACGAGCCGCGAGGTCGTCGGTCCGCACAGCGGACCCTACGGGACGCGGCCTTTCCGTAGGGTCCGCTGTGCGGACCGAGCGCCGCCGACCGCGGTCATGGTCAAGACTGGCCTGGCCTAGCCCACCAACTGCTCCACCACCCGCCCGACCTGCTCGATGCGCTGGGTCGGGTCGGACAGGTCCCGAAAGAACCGCAGTTTGTCTCCGCCGTCGAGTTTGTATTCCTTCGGCCGGGTCTGAATGCCCAAGAGTTCACCGGCGCCGCGGATCTCCAGGTCATGGGTAGCGAGTGTGAAGCCGGCGCCCAGGTCTTCCATGGACTCGATCGCCCCCAGGCGCTTCTTGGCGTCCTCGGTCATCTGCTTGGGCGGGGGCGTGATCAGGTAGGCGTAGGCGCGGTGGTGGGAGCGTCCGACCCGGCCGCGCAATTGGTGCAGTTGCGCCAGCCCCAGCTTGTCCGCGCGGTTGATGACGATGGTATTGGCGCTGGGGACGTCGATGCCGCTCTCGATGATGGTGGTACACACCAGGACATTGAAACGCTGGTGATAGAAGTCGCGCATGATGCGCTCCAGATCGCGCTCGCGCAGTTGGCCCCCTTGCGTTCGCGCTCGATGACGACTCGCACCGAGCGGGGCGCGTCGTGCTCCAGTCGAATTACCCGACGGGCCGTCGCTTCGAGCTTGCCCGCCTGCTTGGTGACCGAATCGCCGGCGGTCTCGATGAACGCCTGAGCCCGGTGACCAGGTCCCACACCTACCGTCAAAAGCTCCAGCGCGCCTTTGCCACCGAACTGCTGTGCCCGTTTGAGGCACTTGAGGCATTTTTGGACGGCGACTACTCTGAGCAGGCGTGCGAAGACGCCGCGCAGCATTTCAAGGTTTCGGAGCGGGCGGTGTGGACCCTGTTGGTCAATAATGACCGACTTGAGCGGAATCCGCTGAACGACGACGCGGAGACCTTGGCCGCCGCAGCCTGACGGCGTAGAGATCAAACCTGGTTGCGTGCCCCGCGGATCGGCCCTAGCATGGCGCCAGCATCGCTGTTGCGAGGAGTGTGATATGCCCACCCTGGTCTTGCGCAACGTCCCGGATGACCTGTACGGCAGGCTCAAGCAAGCCGCCGCCGACCACCGTCGCTCTATGGCGCAGGAGGCGATCGTCACCCTTCAGTCGGGACTGGCTGAGCCGCTCGAGGTCCCGCGCAGACCCACGGTAGAGGAAAGTCTCGACTGGCTCAAGGCGGAGGTCTGGACCTTGCCGGTACTCGATCCGCGCCGTGACGACGAGATTCTGGGCTACAACGCCGATGGCCACTGCGATTGATCTGGTCGTCGATACCAGCGCCCTGACCGCGATCCTGCTCGGGGAACCGGAGGCCGCGGACCTCCTGACCGTCCCGGCTGCTGCTGCCAGGATCGGTCTGTGTGCCCCCAACCGCACCGAATTCCTGCTGGTCATCCAGTCGCGGCTGGGCGATGTCGGGGTCGAACGCGCAAAGCGATTTCTTGCCATGCAGCGCATTGAAACGGTCCCCCTGGACGAGGCCCTGGCCGATGCCGCGGCCCTGGGTTTCCGGCGCTTCGGCAAGGGTCGGCATCCGGCTGGGCTCAACTTTGGCGACTGTTTCTCTTATGCCCTGGCGATCCGCGAACAGGTTCCGCTGCTCTTCAAGGGGAATGACTTTTCGCAGACTGATGTGCGGGTTGCGGTTTATCCTATACCCTGATCGCCGTGCAGCCCACAGAATGTGGTTGCGAAAACTCCGATAGGAATTATTCAAACCTGGCCTCTTGTCCGATGGTCACTTATCCCAATGCACCCTCTACTCTACGAGATGGTTTGTTGTCAGGTAATCCCCGCCGGATTCGGTTAGCGAATAGCATTTCGCGTTCTTTTCGCCAAAGACATCTGTCGCTTTCAAATGCTTTTGGCTCATTGCCTTAGTAATGAGAAGTTGGCAGGAAGGTGTGCTCAAATTCGCCTCTTTGGCAATCTCCTGAACATCGTACCCGTGCTGATAGTAGCGATCTTTAGCCAGATTCCAAACTGCAATTAAGACGCGATCCTGCCCGGTGATGGCGTCTTGCGGCGACTCAGGAATAGACGGTACTCGATGAGTGGTTTGTTTAGCGCTCGGCAACTCCTTTGCGTTACGTGATTGTGCCTCATCATTCATTCCGGTACACGCACGCAACGCGGCAAGAAACGCTTTCGAGCGCGCGTCTAACTTGCCGCTCAGACTCTTATGTTCAAGACCCGTTACCTTGGCAATCGCGACTATCAGATCGATAGCCTTGCTGGTGGCTTCGTGCTCTTCGCAATGCAGGCTAACCAAACTCGACAGGGGACCAGGTAGCTGATCAATCTTGACAGATGGCCCAAGGACAGGAAAGATCCGCTTATTCAGCGCCCAGGCTGCACCAAGCTCGAATATTACCCAAGGTCGGGAAATGCTGTGACTGGTGATGATCGCGACAATCGCTGGAGCGAGCGTTAAATCTTCTTTGAGCGCCTCACCGAGATTTTCTCCCGGCGGGAGCATGTGGCCTGGCACAGATGTGGCCAGAATCTCGGAGTCATCGACCAGCAGGGCGGACGACAGATACTCCACCAGTGCTTCAGCGACAGGGCGGTCATTATGCGAATGGCTAATAAATATTTTCCTGGTTGTCTCGCGATCACGTCGGTTGTTCCGGATGTCTAAGTCACCGCGTTTATTGCCAAGGTGCGCATGAAGGACTTGAGGGAAATTGGGTGCATCACCGGCTGGTGCTTGGGTCATCGAACCAGACGGGAGTGGTACTGTTGGAGGAAAGCTGTTCGAGACAAGAACAGGCGAGCGCGCAGGATGCTTACTGAATGTCAGAGGCTCGGGTATGGTGCCCTGATCCGGTTCTAAATGGAAGTTGTCGTGATCCGGGATCAGGCGCCAGGGGCCGGTCTTGTTGGTCGCGACCCGCGGCCACAGCCGAAGTTCCGGCCCGGTTGCGGTAAAGCGGACCTGGCCGGCGCTGTAGCCGTGGGCGCGTTGCAGCCGGGGCGGCTCTCCGAAGTGCTCCATGCCGAAGACCGAACAGCCCTGGCACAGGCGCACCGCCTCCGGGTTGGCACCGCGGCGGATCGACTCCAACCGCGCCTCGTGCAGGTGCCCGAAGAGATGCAGCGCAAAGCGCCCGGAAGGGGGATCTCGCTGTCGCCCAAGGCGCGCGCCTCCGGGGTCAACCAGTCCGGACCCTGGTGGGTGAGGAGCAGGCAGAGGTCGTGGTCCGCGTGCCAGCGGTCGATACCGTCCGGACAGAGTGCCTGGGCCTGGCGGGGGTCCCAGACCAGCTTGCCCTGATAGTCGCCGGCACCGAGTTGCAGGAAGGCGGTGTTGAGACCCATGAGCCCGATGCGCCGCTCGCCCTTGGTGAGGGTCAGGGCCAGGTCGCCGGGGAGTGCGCCGGTGCTGATCCCGGCCGGGCGCTGCGGTGTACCGTCCCACCAGTCGCGCCAGGCGGCGAAGGCGCGGTTGATGACCCGCCGATAGCTGCCGTCTGGCTGGTCCCAGAACTTGGCGGCGATGCGTGGGAACTGGTCCGGGTCCAGCAGGGCGTCGATGGCCGGGTTGTCCTCGGCGGCATTGGGGCGGAACAGGTCATGGTTGCCCGGCACCGCGACCAGCACCGCGTTGCCGGAGCCGAGACGGGTCAGTTGCTCCCAGAGCGGCCCCAGCACCTGCTCTTGCAGCCCCTGAAACTGGGCCGACTGGCCGGACTGGACCAGGTCGCCGGTGAAGAGCACCGCATCCCAGGGGCCGCAGTGCGCGTGCAGCAGGGCCAGGTCGGCGAGGAAGGGCTGGCGCAGGGTCGGCCACAGCCAGCCTTGGCCTTTGAGGCCGCAGTGTAGGTCGGTCAGGTGCAGCCAGGCGAAGGTGTCAGCGGGCATGGGCGCGGCTCCGGTGAGTTCCGGCGGACAGTTTGGTCAGGACGACAAGGCGTGGGCTCATCAGGGGCAACCTTCCTCCCGGGCCTGACGCATGAACGCGGTGGTGCGTCCGGGATTGCGTAGGGCGGAACGCGATAGCGGTTCCGCCATTTCGGCGCCTGCATCGTGGCGGATCGCCCTGCGGGCATCCGCCCTACCGGCTACGGGCTCAGGCAAGGTGAGTCTGTCGCTTCAGTTCGTCGCCCGAGAGGCAGAAGGTATCCACACCGTAATCGGCCAGTGCGATCAGGAACTGCACCCGAGCTAATCCTGCCAGGCGTGCTGCCGCGCCGGAAGACAAACGGCCAAGTTCGTAGAGTTTCACCGCGGCGGCGCGACGGATCTGCGCGGCGGCGGTGGCATCGGACACCTTCGGCGCGAGTAGCGCGTCCTCGCGGATATCGTCGACCAGGCGGGCGATCTCGGACGGATCGAGCGGGTCCTCGGCAGCGACCGCGCGCAGTCGCTCGACCATGGATTGCAGCGCATCCCTGGCCTCGGCCTGATCGGCCGATTCGACGACAATTCCGCCTTGTGATCGGGCGCACGCGCACTTTGCGGGCTAGGCCGGCCAGGTACTCCGGCGGGATCAGTAAGCCACGATCCTCGATCTGCAAGGGGTTCATGTGTCTGGCTCGCTTAGAGATGGGTTGACTGCGCGATTGTACCGCGTCTGAGTCGGGCGTCGACCGGCTGAAGCCTCGACCTCCGGTTGCCTGGCTCCACCTATTCCGCGCGGGACGCGCGTTGGGCGCGCGGGCACGGGCAGGCTTACCGCGTGAGCAACTGTGGTGGCCCCCAGCAGGATGCGCTGCCCAAGCGCCTCATAACGGCTCCAGATGTCCGGAACGTGGGAGGTGATAAACAGTTGCCCGTCGCGCGCGGCAACCATCTGCTCCAACCGGGAGAGGAAGCCGGGGATGAGCGACGGGTGCAGGTGCAGGTCAGGCTCGTCGATCAGGACGATGCCGCCGGGTTCGAGCCAGCGACCGACCATGTAGATCTGGATCAATACCTGATGTTCGCCCGCGCTCAGGTCATCCAGACCATGGATGCTGTCCGCGCGGTCGTCGAGTGCGACGCGAATGCGGTTTTCACCTACTCTGACCTCGGTGCGGATCGCCTTGCCGGAGAGGAATCCATTCATGTCATGCACCAGGCCGAAAAAGCGTTCCGGTGCCGCGGCCTTCAATGCCAGCAGCGATGCTTCCAACTGGCCCTCCCACTGCTCTGAGGCGTGGTAGCCGGCGAGCCAGCGCTGCCCTAGATCTTCCGGTTTGATCTCTCCCATCCCGCGTCGTGGTTTCACCCAGCGGCGCTCTTCTGCGTCCAGAAAGATGAGGTTTGGCGATCCGCCGCCCTCGGGGGAGACGAGCATCCGGTGACGTGCCTCGGCCCAGTCGTCCAGCCGAAGACCCTGCGGGTGCCAGATCAGTTCGCGGCCGGCTGAGCGTCCGTCGGCGGAGCAGGGCGCGCGTTCGCCGACCAAGGCGTGATCGGGATAGAGCCGCTCCAGGTGCTCGACAAAATCGCTGGCGCCGTGGACCAGGACCAGGGGCGAGGCCCCGTAGGGCGTTTGCTCCAAGACCAGCGCAAAGCCGCCCCACTGCCGCAACCAGTCGTGGTCGCTGGTGCGGGCCGGCAGTGGGCTGCGCGCATGGAGCCAATGGCCGAAGGCTCCCCACAGGGTGGCGGTGGCACGCAGCATGGCGGACTTACCGGTGCCATTGGGGCCGCTGAACAGCACCCGCGATGCGATCTGGTCGCTCCAGGAGTCTTTGAGATCGAAGACTTGGGTGGCGAGCGGACCGGCGTCTTGGGTGTGGATGGAGCGGATTTTCATGGGGCTCAGTCGCCGGTGGAGCTTTTCGGTAGTTTAGTCCGTTAAGTCAGGCAAGGGCGAGGGCAACCCGTCTGAGTCGGGTGTCGACCGGCTGAAGCCTCGACCTCCGGTAGTCTGGCCCCACAGGTTTCGCGAGGCGCGCGAATTCGGCGCGCGGGCGGGGTATGCTTACCGCGTGAGCAACTGTGCTGGATAACCTCCGACGGCGGGGTCCCGCGTAGCAATGACCAAGGACTCCGCTTCTCTCAGTCCAATGTGCGCGCGAAGTCCGCGGCCTTGACGACGGGAACCGTGCCGTACCTCGCTTGCGTAAAGTCCTTGTCGCCGGTCACGAGCAGGTCGGGCGTCGGTGGGGTCGCGGCGAGCGCAAGAACAGGAAGGTCTTTCGGGTCACGGATCGGGAACGGGCACTCGACCGGCTCGACCAGATCGGCAAGTTCCTCCAGGTACGCGAGGAATCCGACAACATCGACCTTGGCGCGGCGCAAATAGGGTTCCAGCCGGGGGCGAGCCAGTACATCGCGCAGTTCCGCCAGGGTTTCGGGGCTGAAGACGGGCGTGATGCGGCCGGCGACGATGGCATCGACGATCGTTCTCGGGGCGCCGGCCTTTGAGATCAGACCGGAGACCAGGACATTGGTGTCAACGATGGCGCGCACGCTCGCTCCGCACCTCGTCGACCAGGCGGGCAATCTCGGACGGATCGAGCGGGTCCTCAGCGGCGACCGCGCGCAGCCGCTCGACCATGGATTGCAGCGCGTCCCTGGCGTCGGCCTGATCGGCGGATTCGACGACGATACCGCCTTTGATCGGGCGCACGCGCACTTGGCGGGCCAGGCCGGCCAGGTACTCCGGCGGGATCAGTAAGCCACGATCCTCGATCTGCAAGGGATTCATGTGTCTGACTCGCTTAGGGATGGGGTGACTGCTCGATTGTACCGCGTTTGAGTTGGGCGTCGACCGGCTGAAGCCTCGACCTCCGGTTGTTGGGCGTGGGTGGTCTTGGTCAATATTGCAGCCGCCGCACGAGCCGCGAGGTCGTTGGTCCGCACAGCGGACCCTACGGGACGCGGCCCCGTAGGGTCCGCTGTGCGGACCGAGCGCCGCGCCAGCCGCGGTCATGGTCAAGACTGGCCTGGCCTAGCCCACCAACTGCTCCACCACCCGCCC
>Ga0247842_10006478_pt1 | contig 13225 bp, 13 predicted proteins | sample LaCruzMarch2015__3_FD_192411 | JGI IMG/M metagenome (GOLD analysis project Ga0247842, IMG submission 192411) | Freshwater microbial communities from meromictic Lake La Cruz, Castile-La Mancha, Spain - LaCruzMarch2015_19m | ecosystem: Environmental > Aquatic > Freshwater > Lake | place: Spain...
AACGATGGGCACCGGACGCACCGCAGAAGCGGCAAAAGATTCTTCTTGCAGACATAATGAACGGAAAAGAAGAAGTAGAAGCCAAACTCTACATCTTTTACCAACTCACTTTTGTCCTAGTCCCGCCGGAATTCAGCCTATTCTCTCTGTTCATTCATTCCCCCAGTCGTCCATGTTGAGTTGTAAGACGAGCCTGTCGAATGCCTTTGCATATTCCTCGGTCGAGGAGTGGCAGTGCTCTGCCTCAGTGATGAACTTCATTTCTTTTCTTAGACGAATACGATATGAATCGAGTATTTCTCGAAAATCCTTTAGCCGGTTTGCATACACGATGAGCAGCTTATGTTCATCGAACTGCACTTCCGCAGGTATGCCAGGGTTGAAAACGGAGATGCTCGTCGTGCCGTCATTCACAAGAGAATCTTCAAAGTCGTACAGGTTGCTCTTCAGGACGCAAAGGTCGATTCCATTTCTCTGCAGTTCGGTGAGATTGTTCCCATTGTGGCTTGTTCCCAGTACGAGACTGACTTCGTCCCCCAGGGGGTCAAGGAGATCCATGAATAGTTTAAAGAGTTTTTTTTTGGTCACCGACGCCATGAGAACAGGAATGCGCATTTGCCCATCTTCAAAGTGATCCAGACGATATCCTTCCCTGGGCACCACGGATAATTTGGGTGACGGTCGGATCGCTTGGGTCAGCTCAAAATCTCCGTAGCAGCTTTTTGCTAGAAATTCCTGCAGCTCTAACTCGGACATGCCTTCAAAATAGGATTGCAGGTTATTTGCTCTTGGATGGTAATCGTCACTGTGCATCTAGTATGATTATGAAATCATTTTTTTATATCATCAAGTATTCTGCGATCTATTTGCTATGATGCCGCTACTTCCATTTTCCAATATGACCCCTGACACCATTTTCCATCAGATTGTTCGTCATCAGATTCCCGCTGACATCGTCTATGAGGATGGCGCCGTGATGGTTTTCCGCGATATCCATCCTAAGGCGTCAACGCATCTGCTCTTCATCGCCAAACAAGAGAAGGACTTTGTGGCCTCCATCGACGATCTCACGGAAGCGACGGCGCATGTTCCGGGGCTGCTCATCCTCGCCGCGCAGAAGTTTGCGCAGGCACATGGCATCACCGGCTACCAACTCAAGTTTCATGTAGGCAAGGGCGGTGGGCAGGAGGTGTTCTATCTACATTTGCATTTCCTCTGCGAACAACCGATTACGTGAATGAAGAAGAGACAAACCGACGGTTCGTCTCTTCGATTTCACGCGATATGTACCTCCTGCCCGCTATTACGCGCTGAAGCCCGCCTTCTCCGCATCCTTTTCACTCTTGAAGTAGATGCGGTTCTCCTCTTTGATCTTCTGTCCGGTGACGGAAGCGAGCGCGTAGTACTTCTTTCCGGTCTTGGAAGCGACGAAAGTTCCGGATTGCGGGGCGGCATTTTCGGCATCGGTCTCAGACTGCACGGATGTTTCCGATGACTTTTTAGAAGCGGCTTCTTCTTTTTTCTTGGCTTCTTCCTCTTCATGCTCACGCTTAATGCGTTCCATCGTTTCCTTATCGATCGGCTGCAGAGCCTTAATGGAGAGCCCGATGCGGCGCTCGTCGATATCAATATTGATGACCTGCGCATCTACCTTCTGGCCGATGGTGAGTGCTTCGGAGGCATCGGTTACTTTGTTGTGGGCGATCTCCGAGAGGTGCACCAGACCGTTGATATCCTTTTCCAACTTGAGGAAGGCGCCGTACTCGGTAAAGCGCACCACGGTGCCCTGTACGCGCTTGCCTACGGGGTAGCGTTCAGCTACTTCCTCCCATGGGTCCTTGGTGAGTTGTTTAATGGAGAGAGAAATCTTGTCACCATCAATGCCGATAATCTTTACGGTCACCTTGTCACCCAATTCGGCGTGCTCGGCGGGATTCCGGACATGGCCCCAGGCGATTTCAGAGATGTGAACCAGCCCCTCCACGCCCTCGAACGAGACGAAGACGCCATACTTTACAATTCCGCTTACCATCCCTTCCTTGGCATCGCCGATCTTCAAATTTTCCAGCGCCTTAGCGCGTTCTTCGGCCATAGCTTCGCGCTCGCTCACGACGATCTTGCCGGCATCCTCATCCATGGTGATGATCTTGACGGTGAAGGTGTGACCGATGAACTTCTTGAGTTTGTTGATAATTTCGGAAGCATCAGCGTTGTTCACGCGCGGGTAATTGACCGGGGCCAATTGGCTTACCGGCAGGAACGTGCGAATTCCGTCTATGTTGGCGAGTAAGCCTCCCTTATTCGCCTCCTGTGGAGAAAATTCCATGGTGCCGTCCTGCTCCACCAGCTTGTGGAAGCGTTCCCAGGCCTTCTGCTGGCTGGCCATGCGTAAACTCAAAACCACCATGCCTTCGTCGTTTTCCTCTTCCAATACAAGCGAGGCCACCGTATCGCCGATCTGCAGACTGCGGAAGGTGTTAAAAGAATCACGAAGCTCGCGCCCCGAGACGATGCCCGTCTGTGTTCCGCCGATATCCACGAGCAATTTATTCTTCCCGCGGAAGACGACCATTCCTTCCACCAGTTCGCCCGGGCGAACGCGTACGATGGGAGGTGCATTCTTCAGAAGCTGATCCATGACGGGATTTGCTTTTGGGGTGGGGCGTGCCATAGAGAAAGAGTGGTGCGGGAGGGAGGAATAAGAGGGTTGCAGCGTGCCCGCACGAGCCATGCTGTTGCGTATAGATTCGCATTATTGGTCGTTGGGGTCAAGAAAACAGTAGGAAATAGTGTCAGTCGGATATGGTTATTATTTATGTTGAACAATATCCTTTGGTTCCCTTCTTGCCCTTTCTTTGTCAGGTGCGACAAACAAAGGACGAAACCCTTCGGCTTCGCTCAGGGCAGGGAAAGCGCTGCGCTAGACCGCCCTCCTCTATCGCCGCCACATCGGCGCGTTTCCATGCTACTTGGATACTTGTAATAGTTACTGTGGTCATTGCGCTGGTAACTACTATCATAAGATAAGCTGTCGCGAAGCGCGGGTCTCGCGGGTTCCCGCGCTGGAGCGACACCACTCAGGGAAAAAGGTGTCTATGAGGGAAAAACCGTAGGTTTGTCCCTCATAAAACTAATTCCGCCGTATTCAGATCCGACATGTTTGAGAGCTTCTGCTCCTGGCTGGTCGATGGATTGTAGACTTGATAGAAGAGCTCCAGAAGCTCACGCGTAGAGAGGCGCCGCGTGATCAGGCCCACGTTATTGAGTCCGGTCTCGACCAAGTTAATGCGGTCCCTGAGCGGAGAAATGCGCTTCTCAAATTGCTGGTGGCGGGCTAATGCCTTGGTTGAGGAGTCGTCGATACCGATCCACTCCATAAAGGTACCGATGAGAGATTTGTGTCGGGGATGATCATCCAGGGGAATAATGACCAAGAAACGCTTCTGCATGATGTCCGCCGCTTCGACGATGCGCTCCACGAAGTTGGCGTAATCCAGGGTTTGATCCCTCAGAAGGGGATTGTGGACTTCTTTGGCGCGTGCGCGCAGTTGGTCTATATAGGGGTCAATGTTGATTCTGGATGAGCGGATAATGATCTGAAGCGGAAAGTCCAAAGTATTCACAAACGATTGGTAGCCCGAGATGATGCCTTTCTGTTCCGTCTCACTTTTCAGATTAAAGTTCAGCGCTTCCACAGAGAGAATGGAGCGCAGCCCGCCATTCTTAAGGACAATGGTGTCATTGCGAACTTCTGCAATAGGGAGAAACCGTTGTGTTGCAGCTTTTGAGAGTACATTGCGGTTGCGTACCGTATCCTTGGGTTTGCGCATCCGTGTATGCCCTTCGGTTGCATGGTCCTCAGTGTGTGCCAAGTGATCGGCAGCTTCAGCGGGCATGGGGGGCGGTGGGAGGGAAGATATCGAGGAGCGAGGGAGTGGGTGTCGGTGGCGTGTGCGTACGAGGGGAAGGATCCGTGCGTTCCAGAATGTTATCTAAGGATGCGGATCCCTCTTGGGTGCTGACAGAAATACGGCTGGGATCCACCGGCCTTTGCGTGGTCATCGGGTCTTTTTCCGGGGGAAGTGGCATTTCTTCTCGCGGGGTTGTGACGAGAGGCCCCAAGTCCAAGAGGGCGCTCAATTCCGCAAGTTTTTCACGATGAGGCTGCGCTGCCGCAGCGGTTTTCTTTGCTTTGTCTGCGGCGTCCGCGGCAACGGAGAAGTATTGAAAGTTAATGGAGATTCCTCGTCTGGGTGCCCATCTGCGGATGATGGGCTTATCGATTTTTTCGGCTGCCAGCAGGATGAAGCGCATCAGGCTGATTTGTTGAATACGCACGAAGGCAAATGCCGCACCAATGACAAAGGGGATCCAGCAGAGGATGGTCGTGAATATGCTGGCGTATCCCGTTTGGCTTTTGATTCCGGTCCAAAGGACGTAACTGAATCCGCCGGTCAGGAGGAGAATGATGAGCTGTCTTAGCGTCACCGGGCCGACGATGCGGTCCTCGACGTAGACGTTCTGCGGAATTTTGACGGGTTCGATGGGCATAAATCTCATTATTCTACCAGAGAATGAGGCTTGTGCCTACCCTACGCGGCTCTTGTAATTCGATATGATTGTTGTATGAAGAATATTGCACATCAAATCACGAATACAACTAGTACCAAGAATATATAAATGAAACTATTTCATGATTACGCAACTTCAGCCTTTACCTCTTCGGGAACGAGTTCTTCCTTCATTTTCTCACTTTCCGGAAGAATGTTGAGGTGATTATCGTCTTTGCGCGTGATCACGATGGTATCACCTTTATTGAAGATCCCTTTGAGCATGGATTCGGCGATTTCATCTTCCACGCGCTCCTGGATAACACGACGCACCGGCCGCGCACCATACTGTGGGTCGAATCCTAGTTTGGCGAGCACCGCCAGAGCGGGCGCATCGATACGAATTGTCAGGCCCTGAGGTTTGAGGCGCTCCGCAAGCAGCTCAATATGCATCTTCACGATTTTCTGGATGTGCTCCTGATTCAAGGCATTAAAGACCACGATGTGATCGATACGGTTCAGGAACTCCGGACGCAGTTTATCTTTGAGTTCTGCCAGCACTTCTTCTCTTTTCTCTTCGTAGCTACGCTCTTCCGCGCCGGCTTCGTTCTCTAATTTAAAGCCGATCTTTGCAGCTTGTCGTGTGAGCTTTTCTGCTCCGATATTACTGGTCATCACGATAATCGTGTTGCGGAAATCCACTTGCTTGCCCTGGCCGTCGGTGAGCGTTCCGTCTTCCAGGATCTGCAGGAGCAGATTGAAGAACTCGGGATGCGCCTTTTCCACTTCATCAAAGAGGATGACGGAGTAGGGTTTGCGACGTACGGCCTCGGTGAGTTGTCCGCCTTCTTCGTACCCCACATAACCGGCGGTGGTGCCGATCAGGCGCGAGACGTTGTGGCGCTCCATGAACTCCGACATGTCGATCTTAATCAGAGCATCCTCTCGGTTAAAAATTTCTGAGGCGATGGAACGCACCAATTCGGTCTTGCCTACTCCTGTGGGCCCCATGAAGAGAAAGGATCCGATAGGACGCTTCGCATCGGAAATACCAACGCGACTGCGGCGCATGGCACGCGCGACTTTGACAATGGCTTCGTCTTGACCGATCACGTGCTTCTTTAAGATGAGTTCTAAGCTCGACAGACGCTTCGATTCGGATTTGAGCAGCTTGGCTACGGGTACGCCGGTGATGCGCGCAAGCGTGTGAGCGATATCATCCCCGTTAATCTGAATGGGAGTGCGCCGATCACCGTCGGCTTGGCCCTGCAGCTCCTTAAGTTTGTCTGCGATCTGCTGCTGCTCCTGTTTGAGCTTGAGCGCTTGGTGGTATTTCTGCTCCTTCACGGCTGCCTGCTGGCGAACCATCACCTTTTCGAGCTTCTCTTCCATTTTCTTGAGCTCAGGTGAACCTTGTTGCTGAATACTCTTTCCGGCGGCCGTCTCATCGAGCAGATCTATCGCCTTATCCGGGAGGAAGCGATCCGGAAGGTAGCGCTTGCTCAAAGTGACTGCCTTTTCCAGGGCATCATCGGTGATGGAGAGGTGGTGGAACTCCTCGTATGTTGGGCGAATGCCTTTGAGAATTTGGACGGTGTCATCGACACTCGTCTCTTCCACCAGGATGGACTGGAATCGCCGTTCCAGCGCTCCGTCTTTCTCAATGGTGCGGTATTCTCCGGTTGTCGTGGCACCGATCACCTGAATCGCTCCGCGACTCAGGGCGGGCTTGAGAATATTGGCTGCATCCAGCGATCCTTCGGCACTGCCTGCTCCAACGACCGTATGAATCTCGTCGATGAAAAGGATCACTTCGTTCTCGCTTTCCAGTGCCTCCTTGATGATGTCATCAAAGCGCTGTTCGAATTCACCGCGGTACTTTGTGCCGGCGATGATCGATCCCATATTGAGCTGGAGAATCTTCTTATTCTTTAAACTCACAGGGACCTTGCCTGCGGCCAATCGTTGGGCGAATCCTTCTACGATAGCCGTCTTGCCTACGCCCGGCTCACCGATAATCACAGGGTTATTCTTGGTCTTGCGATTTAAAATATGAATCAGGCGTTCGATCTCCATATCACGTCCGATGATCGGGTCCATCTTGCCTTGCTTGGCCTTGATCACCAGGTCATCCGTGAAGTAGTCCAAGACGGGGGTCTTGCTCTTGCTCTCACCACGCTTGCGCTTAAGGCCGTCGGGTTCACCCATCATCGTGGCGCCCTGCATGCCCACGATCGCACCCTGCAATCCCTGGAAGAACGCTTCCAATGACTGCTCCATGTTTCGGTTCTGCTGTTTGAATTGACTGATCTGTCCGAACATCTCTTCTACTCTGGACTTGAGATCATCGGGATCCACCTGCATCTCTGTGAGCAGAACAGTGGCTGCATTCTTGCCCGTAGAGACCAGAGAGTGGAGCAGGTGTTCCGTGCCCACATTGGCGTGACGGAACTTGTGCGCGGTGATCACACTCTGCTCGATGACGTTGTGCAAAAAGGCCGAGAGCCCATGACGAACCTGCGCGCCTTCCACATTTTGTGACTTGCTGGCCTTGAGCAGAATACGCACATTTTCCAAGGTCACCCCGGCGCCTGTAAAAATAGAAAAGCCCAAGGACTTTGGAATGGATAGTAACCCCAAGAGCAGGTGCTCCGTACCGATGTACGCACTCTTCATGTTCTTGGCTTCTTGCTCAGCGATCTGCAGGGCAAGTTTGGCGTTGGGCGTGAAGCGATCGAATGGGTGCATGGCGGCGGTGAGGAGAAGGGGATAGGGTTCTGACCTCAGGAAGCTATTTTAGCACTCCATGTTTTAGAGTGCCAATTGTTCCCGTGGTTCTTATCATTCTACCAAAAAATACGCCATCGATCAGTAGTGGAGGTGATAGGAGCATGGTCTAGTAATGAGATGTTTAAAAAAGTAGTCATTGCGCGCAATTGTCCATTGGCGGAATCGCAAACGTCGATAGAAACTATCTGCAATCGTCGTCGGTCGTCTAATCTGCTCTTATTCCTTTCGTTCCTGTGCCGTGCGCAAATCTTGGAGGAAGATGGTCAGGATCGTGGTGGTGGGAATAGCTAAGATGACGCCGAGTACGGGGTGGATCGTATCCGGGAAGCTGATCCCAACCATCAAGGCAAAGAGGATGGCGATGGGCGAGAGGCCGACTGCGCGCTTCATGATAAGAGGAACCAGAAGATTATTCTCGCACCATTGGATGACATAGTAGACAGCGACGAGGACGACTCCCCACATCAATCCCCCCTGCGTTACGCCGATCAGAACCGAAGGAATGGCTGCGATAAAAGGTCCCACAGCAGGAATAAATTCACAGAATCCCGCAAGAACAGCCAAGGTAAGTGCATAAGGCATGCGAAGAATCACCAAGGCCACAAGTGTGAGAGAGAAGATGCTGAACATCAGCAGAAGCTCCCCGCGTGCCCAATGGCTGATTTTAGTGTGGATCGCCTCCAGCTTGAGGTCCGTATACAGTTTGTAACGCATGGGCAGGAATCCGCGAACCCAACGGAGGATACGTTCCTTCTCAATTTGCATGAAAAAAGCCAATACAAGCACCACAATGAGACTTGCAATGAACGAGGCCACGGATCCGGAGATGGCTTTGACCACTTCCCACGATCCTCCGGCGAACGCGGAGAGGTGGGACCCCGCACGATCAATGGCACCGGTGAAGTCGCGGATGGAGAGTTGCTCAAGGGAAGATTTGGCCAGAGCAGTAAGGCGGACATTCACCTCGTCATTCAGCAGGGGCAAGTGGATCTGTGGATCGGCCAGAAACACATTCACTTCCGTGGAGAGAAAGAGAGAGATTTGTTGAAGTTGGGTGGCGATGATAGGAATGAAAGAGACAACAAGAAAAACAATGAGACAGAGTGCGACGATGTAGTGCAGGAGCACGGCGATTCCACGTGGGATACGGAATCGCTGCATGGCCTGGACGCTGGGATCGATGACGACAGCGACGAATGTGGCGAGCAGAAGAATGATGATTTTGTCGCGGATCTGGAAGAGCAGCCAAGTGCCAAAAATGAAGGCCAGCACAGTCAATGCTCCTCGGGCTACGCTGGTAGCGGAAAGGTGGGCAGTCACCTCCTGATGTTTGGGGGCGGCGGGGATTTTGCTGGACTGGTGTTTTTCGCTGACAGGAACAGATGCCACGCTCTTGCGAGCCCGTTCAAAGAGTTTCTGCGCCTTCTTGCCGATAATACGGAAAGAGGAGAATGCGTCGGCGGCGATTCGAGGCCCTGAGGAGCTCTCAGATCCTGAACGAGGAGAGGAGGAGTGCTTACTCATATGCCGGCAAGGGTAGAGATGACGAAATCGATGATGAAGAATGTGAGAGCGCTCGTGATGAAGCCGATGATGGCCCACTGCAGCATGGTTTTGGAATTAGTTCTTTCGCCTAGATCCAGGATGATGCGATACCCTGAGAGGAGGATGAGAAGCAAACAAACTCCACCGGTAAAGCCAAAGACCACGCGGATGACATGTGCGATGAACATCGGCACGCAGCTCGCCGCAAGATCTCCGGATGCAAAATTACATCCTGGCACTCCTCCCGCCGGAATGATGCTTGTCTGTGCAAGGGCGGATGGAATCCACATATCGACTTGTATTCTGCTGCAGAAGCAGCCCTTCGTGCGATAGACTGTTCTTGAAGTCGCCTCGTCAATTATTAGGATCTATGTTCTTCTTATGGTGTCAGCTTCTCTTCGCTTTCACTGGCAAACGGCGGATCGTCCGATCGTCGCCTTGGCTCCCATGGCCGGTGTCACCGACGGTTCATATCGTCGATTCCTCAAGAAACTTGCTCCCGGGATCATCCTCTACAGTGAGTTCTTAAGTTCCGATGCCATCAAGTACGGTGCCAAGCGCGTGCTCCAGGAATTGGAGTTTGATCCCGTTCTGGAACAACCGTTCATCGTGCAGATCTTTGGCAAGAAGCCCGAGCACTTCCTGGAAGCGGCCAAAGTGATCGAGCAGGCGGGAGCGGACGGGATCGATATCAATATGGGTTGCCCGGCTGCGCGCGTGGTTTCCTCTTGTCACGGGTCCGCGCTCATCAAGAATCCGGAGCTGGCTGCCGAACTGGTGGCCGCCACCAAGAAAGCAGTCTCTCTGCCAGTGAGCGTGAAGACTCGGTTGGGTTGGGACTCAGCTGAGCAGCTCATCCCTTTTTGCCGCAAACTTGTGGAAGCCGGAGCAGATGCGTTGGCCATTCATGGACGGACGTTTGCGCAGCAGTACAGCGGTGCGGCGGATTGGGCGCCGATCTATGAACTCAAAAAGAACATTTCCGTTCCCGTGATCGGCAACGGAGATATTTTCACCGCAGCGGATGCTGTCGCGAAACTGGGCAACCTGGATGGCGTGATGGCGGGGCGGGGGACCATTGGAAACCCGTGGTTACTTGCGGATATTTCTCAGGCATTTCGATCAATAACGGAAATGGGAAATCTTTCTATGACGCAGCCGACGGTCGAGCGCCTCTCCTTTGTGGAAAAGATTCCCTTCATACTGGAACACTGCGCGCTGGCCGTTCAAGTAAAAGGGGAGAAGCGGGGCATGTTGGAGATGCGACGGCACTTAGCCTGCTACGTGAAAGGGATGGATGGTGCCAAGGATCTGAGGGCTCGGCTGGTGCGGGTGGATACGATCGAGGATGTACGCAAGATTCTGGCCCCGTTCGCCGCCGATAGGTTATGAAGACATAGTGGCAAGAAAGCCATGCAGCTTTGATGCCGCATCTTTGAGCAGACTCATCAGATACGGTCCTTCCAGTGTGAAGCGATAGCGGGGCCAGGGGTAATCTCCATAGTCGCGCCCCGTGACCGTGCCATCCGGGTGCAGAAAGAAATCATTCATGCCGCAGAGCTCGGATGTCCGTCCGTCGAGATGGAATAACGATGTTCCACCGAGCCGGGTCTGCGAACGTGGGGACCACAGTGCGTAGCCGATGTACGGTCCATCCGAGAAAAGCTGCCTGATCCGTGCATGCGTGATGCGGCCCCGATGCTCTTCGGGATACCACGCTTCTCCCCATGCGTCGTATTGGTCGACGGTGACTCTGCCCCGCAGGAACTCCATCGGCAGTTGCTCGAGTCGAACCGGTTCCATGGGTAACGCATCCGCGTCGGAAGCGGGTGACCGGTAGGGATTTTCATCATCGGTCCTCATGCAGCATCATAATTCCAGTTTCAGCCCCGGCCCCATGGTTGGAGCAACAGTCACCGATGCGATGTACTCGCCCTTGATGCCGGAGGGTTGCGCCTCTTTGACGGCATGGAGCAGAGCTTCCAGGTTCTCTTTGAGCTTTTCAGAGCCGAAGGAGAGCTTTCCGAAGACCGCGTGAATGATGGCCTGCTTATCCATTTTGCACTCGATGCGGCCCTTTTTGAGTTCGGCGATGGTCTTGGCAATATTCGTGGTCACGGTGCCGGACTTGGGGTTGGGCATGAGTCCTTTCTGTCCCAGGGTCTTGGCGATCTTTCCTAAATCCCTCATGACCTCGGGCACGGCCACGGCGATGTCGAATTCGATGATGCCTTTCTCAATTGCTGCGATCAGTTCTTCTTTCCCGGCCATGTCGGCTCCCGCCTTTTTGGCATCGGCGATCAAATCATCCGGCACGAATGCTGCGACGCGCACCTTTTGTCCCGTACCGTGCGGCAGGGCAACGGTTGTGCGCACCAATTGATCGGCCTGGGTGGTATCGGCCAGGATGCGGATGTGGCACTCGGCGGTTCCATCGAATGATGCGGTGGAAAGTTTGGGTAAGAGTTCCATGGCCTCCGCAATCGGATAACGGCCTTTGGTGACAAGAGCCTTGCGCTCGGCATACTTCTTACCGCGCTTGCGTTGCAGGGGAGTGCGTTTGCTGGACATAGAGGATGTGGGGGAAGAGGTGCAGGCGTCCCGCAAGTGCGAGACTCCCTCTAAAAGTGTGCATAGTTTGCCTTTGCGAAGAGGCAAGTGCAAACGGTTTCTTGGGCATTCTGACAGAGTACCGTCGGTGCATCTTTACCACGATTCTTCTTTTTTACGCTCTTTTTCCCACCAATGGCAGAGAGGCAAACCAGCTCTTGGACTTCTTGCCTTTCTTCACTGCCTTGTGCGTGGCGTGCAGAGTCGTATTCATGAAGGCCGGCTCCGCGGCATCACTCTCTTTTGCGCTCCAGTAAAGCAGGGAACCAAAGAGGAAGAGCACGATGGGCGAGACCCACCAGTGCGCAGAGTATTGCCCCAGGGCAACGGTGATCAACATGGAGAGAGCGGAGAACAGAGCAACAATGTAGCCCACCGTTCGGACCGTGGTGACAAAGAGGGAATGCACCACAATCACAGAGGCGCGCTCGATTTTCTGCGCGCACTGCTCGTGCCACAGAAAAAGCGCTCCACCCACCAGGAATACCCAGAGCAGACTCATGTATACGCGTCCGGGATACGGAGGTCCGCCCAGAACGCTCACCAAAGTCGGAAGTGCTCCGATTGTCATAAGAATGACACCCACGCCCTGCATGAGATAGTGGAACGCCGCTAGGGCCACCTTTCCTGTCTTGGCTCCCTGGGCTTGCGTGTTTGCAATCAGAATGAGCGCGAAGAGTGCAAGGAGCAGGAATGGAATCGTTACAGAGTAAAAGACTCCGATGGGGCTTAAGAAGAAGGAAAGAGGGGAAGCGTTCATGGACGCGGGGGGAGGAATCTTGCGAAGTGTACGGCGTGGAATAACCAATGGCACGAGAATTCCATTGCAGAATGCGGAAATGAATGATCTGACTAGGTCTTGAGGTCAAGAAGATCGCACGTGCGATCAGCAAAACATTCAAGCAGATCGCGTCTGACGTTGGCCAAAAACGACGATCATTCGATCGTGACTCCCATGCTGCGGGCGGTTCCCTCGATCACACGCATGGCCGATTCCAGATTCTTGGTATTGAGATCTGGCATCTTGGTCTGGGCGATCTCTTTTACCTGGGCCTTGGTGAGCTTACCGACTTTGTTCTTGTTGGGTTCGCCACTTCCTTTCTCTATCTTGGCTGCGGCAATGATGAGGGCAGAGGCGGGTGATTGCTTGAGCTCAAAGCTGAAGCTGCGGTCCGTGTAGACCTTGATTATTACGGGGACCACCTGGCCCATGCGGCCCTTGGTCTTCTCATTAAATTTGGTGCAGAATTCCTGGATGTTGATGCCGGCCTGTCCCAGCACGGGTCCCAAAGGAGGTGCGGGATTGGCCTGTCCGCCTTTAGCTTGAGCCTTGATGACTTTTGCGACCTGTTTTGCCATAGCCGCGGTACTTTATGTGTTGGGATTGGCGGCGTCAATGAAAAGGGGACGATTGAGGGATCGGGGACTTAGGATTAGTGTATTAGGAATACGCAATAAGGCCTTTCTTGTTTCCCTAATACCCAATAAAACAATCCGTCTCTGCTCCTCGTTCCGCTCGGGGCTCCGCCGAGATATTCGGCAATCGAGCTCTTTCTGAATAGCTTATAGGATGCCACGGCGAAGCCGAAAAATCCCTAATCTTGGGACTAGGATAGAAGTGAGTTGGTTTTTCGAGAGAGAAGGGCGGAAAGAACGGAGAAACGAGTCTGGTAGCTGCGGATATTGTAGCGAAACATGATTTCGCAGAGAAATTGGGGAAGAGAAGATCT
>Ga0247842_10006481_pt1 | contig 13224 bp, 13 predicted proteins | sample LaCruzMarch2015__3_FD_192411 | JGI IMG/M metagenome (GOLD analysis project Ga0247842, IMG submission 192411) | Freshwater microbial communities from meromictic Lake La Cruz, Castile-La Mancha, Spain - LaCruzMarch2015_19m | ecosystem: Environmental > Aquatic > Freshwater > Lake | place: Spain...
TGCTTTTCAACTTCGTTTTTCTTTTTCAAAGCCGCGCTTTCCATATTCAAATCGTATGCGAGTTTTACTTCTTCCGCCAAAGCCTGCGCAAGTTTTTTCTTTTTTCCAAATGCTTTATCCGACGCGCCTCTTACAATATTTCTCAGTGCTAAGCTTACTCTTCTCAACGGAGAAACATCAACCGCTTGAGGATATCTCGCCCCGCCGTATTCAATTGCTGTAACTTCGTCGCGGGGCGCTGCATTCTCTATAGCTGTAACCAAAATCTGTATCGGATTTTTCCCGGTCTGCTTTTCCAATATTTCGAAAACCGCCAAAACAGTTCTCATCTGGTGTTCATATTTTCCCGTCACCTTTCCAATTTCCACCTTATGTTTTTTTCCTCTATGTCCAGAGAGAGTTATTAAATTCCCAAACCTCTCGATAATATTAATTTTATCCTGATAATATTTTGTTCTTACTCTTCCCTGCGATTTCAGAATCGGTTTATAATCCAAATTAATCACGGCCTTCAACCCCATATCTTTCACAGAAACATTTGCAATATCATATTTCTCGAATATAATTTTCGGTTCTTTCAATACTACATTTTCTGTTTGAATTTGTTCTTCCATTTTATTGTGAACCTCCGACGCCAACCATTCTTGAATCCAATCCTCTTTCTAATCTAGGTCGACTTTGTTCCATTAATATTTTTTTATCCGTGGCAACATTTTGCTCACGCAAATCGCAAGTATGATAACGCTCTCTGCAAAGATCATTTTCCTTATCGTAGCTAGTGCATTTAAGAGAATAATCACATGCCATTATCTTCTCTCCCAACCTATTCCAGAAAAGGTCATACCCTCCGGACCAATATAAACTTCTATATCTGTAACAATATCGCAATCAGTAGAAGATATAAAATCGTTAAGATCACTAGATCCAGCAACATAATTGCCAACACATTCATAAGCACTCCTTCTTTCTCCCCGTTTTCTAAAAACATTTCTCGCACTTGTTCCTCTTATCATTGCCATTATCTTCTACCCTTCTCGATTTTGCCTTTCCACAATAAGTGCAACGGCTGATCGTTTACTTTAATTACTTGAAATCTAATTCCTGGAATGTCTCCTTTAGAACGCCCCATTTTTCCGCCGATTCTTTCTATAACAACTTCGTCGTGTTCATTAATAAATTTCTGTGCAAGATTTCCCGGAATAAACGCGCCAACTCCTCGCCCGTTTTTTGTAAGCTGAACTCTGCAGCATTTTCTCATCGCTGAATTCGGCTGCTTCGCTTCTTTTTGAAATTTGGAAATAACAATTCCTTTAGCCTGACTTTTTCCTTCAAGCGGATCCGATTTAATATAAAGATTCAGGATTTTCTTTCTATAAGGATGATTCATCCATCGGCTCTTCTTCCGATTTTTCATAATTTTTCTTGCGTTTTTGAGTCCCATCGTAATATAAATCGTTTGTTAAGTTGGTTTAAAAACCTTTTTGTGGTTTTTTCGAGAGATAAACTGCTAATATACAAATCTTTTTTCGTAATTTTTATGGTCAAAATATTCTATAATCAAGGCCAAAATTTCTATGTTATTTGGTGCAGCCAAAGAATAAACTAATCTCCAACCATTGGGAAGAGGGTACCAAAATAAATTATCTATATTATATTTTCGAATATAAAATTTTGGTATAAGTTCCTTTTTAATTCTCTCACCGCAAAAAGCATTTGTCTTCAGATTTTCTATCGCCTTTAACACAGCTTTCTTAAGCCAGTCTTCTTCAGAGAGATAGTTAAAAGCTTCTTCTAACTTATCATCCGCGAATACAACTTTATCTGCAGGTTTTACAAAACTCATTTTAGTATCCTTTTTTGTTAATAAACTTTTTTGCCAGCTCCGGATTCCAAATATAAACAATATATCCTTCCTTATCCATCCCAAGTTTGTTGCTTTCAAAAAGATACTGCAAAATAACATTAAACGTTCCCCACATAACTTTTTTCGGCAAACTATTGAATAATTCTGTTTTTTTGAACTCTCCTGAATTTTCTTTTATGAATTTCTCCACCATTACAACCGTTTCCAGTCTCGGACTTCGAGTAATAATTTCTTCAACATTAAATTTTATTTTTTGTGTTTCCATTTTTCTGTTTATCAGTTGATAATATTATCATTTGATAGTATTTAAATGTTACGGAGACCACTAGTTTGATTAAATTTATACAAAACTATTTCAAAGAATATTCAACGGCAGTTTCAGCATGAATTCGAGTTGTATCAAACAATAAAACTTTTACATCCTTTTGTTGAACCAATAACGGAATTTCTGTGCATCCTAAAATAACTGCCTCTGCTCCGTCCTTAACAAGATTATTTATTATTCTGATAAACTGTTCCTTCGAAGAGTGATTAATCTTTCCCAAACACAATTCTTGATAAATCACGTCATGAACTATCTGTCTATCATTCTCATTCGGAATTAAAACGTCAAGTCCATATTTTTTAATAAGTCTTCCTTTATAGAAATCTTCTTCCATCGTGAATTTTGTTCCTAAAAGACCAACTTTTTTCAATCCTTTAGCTTTAATTTTTTCTGCGGTTGCATCTGCTATGTGCAAAAGAGGAATTTTAATATTTCTTTGAACTTCGTCGGCCATTTTATGCATAGTATTGGTGCATATCACTATAAAATCAGCGCCACCCATCTCTAATCTTTTCGCAGCATCAATCATTAATTTTGTTGCATCTTTCCAATTTCCTTGATGCTGCAACTTTTCTATTTCATCAAAATCTACCGAGTACATTAAGCTTTTCGCAGAATGCAGTCCTCCAAGTTTTTCTTTAATTTGTTCGTTAATAATTCTGTAGTACTCAAGTGAAGATTCCCAGCTCATTCCCCCGATAAGACCGATTGTTTTCATATTAAACTCCTAAAATTTATTCAACAATCCGTACTTCCTTTCCAAAATTGTCTTTGACGATTTTTTTCATTTCCTCAAGCTTCGTTTTGTTTCTTCCAATTATCATTGCTCGGCTCTGCATCGGCGCGCTTATAACAACTTCTTCCGCTGTGACGTCAATATTATTAACTTCAATAGGATGTATCATCGAGCTGATAAAATTTCTTATTTTATTTTTATCGTTTACATCTCCAATAACTTTCACTCTTTTTCCGATTATGCTTCCAAGTTTTTTCAAATTCACGCTGTCCTCCCCGATTGACCGAGAGAGCATCTGTCTCGGCACAACAAAAAATATTCCATTATTATAAAAAAAACACGAATCAGTTTTAACTCCCGTTATCTGATTAAACAAATTCATGTACCTTATCAGCTGCATGTCTATTACTTTTCCCATAGAATTATTCCTTTTTCTTTTTCTCCACTCGCTTTTTTATTTCGCTTTCTTTTATCAGCGGTCCGGTAACTTCAACCAATAATCCCGGCAATCCCGTTCCAATTGGAACCGGCTGGTTAATAATAATATTTTCAATAACGCTAGATAATTTATCCTTGCTTCCTTTGACTGTCGCGCTAATAAAATGTTTTATCGGTGTTTCAAAACTTGCTCTTGCCAAAATCGAAGACTTCAAAGAAACAATTCCCATTCTCGTAATTCCTTTAATCTCTCCAGAAGAACACATCGCATCAGCGACGAGTTTTAAATGTCTAATATCAATATCCAAACCCTGATGTGACAAAACACTTTTTATTTCATTGATTATAATTTGCCGTGCAACTTCAATTCCGTAAGCCGCAGCCATTTCATGAATATCATTTGTCCATGTCTTTTCTTTATCAACACCCTTGAACGCAAGAATCTCTTTCATATTTGAACCAGCAGCCAAAATAACAAAATCCTTATCTCTTCTTGCAACTAAAACCTGCGAAATTCCTTTAACTCCCGAAATATTTACCTTTCTTATTTTTTCTTTCAATTTAAAAATATCTTTGAAATTCATTTCCGCACAATCAAGAACAATTTTATTTCCGCTTGCTTTAACAGAAAATCCTTTATCTTTCAGTCTTGCAACAACGCTGTCAAGTCCCATATGAATTTGTCTTAATCCGTTAGAACTTATTTCCAATTCAACTTTCTTTCCAGAAAAATTAATATTAATTTCAGAAACAATCTCTTCTATCTTAGTTTCTTTCAATTTTTCAGCAATAACTCTCGCGTTCTTCTCATCATTAAATGCATCATCAAGATAAATTTCAGTCAGAGGACTTGAGGGTATTTTTCTCGCATCAAAAATCTCAATCAATCTCGGCAAACCTTGCGTTACCTGCATTTCAGCAACTCCTGCAACGTGGAATGTTCTCAAAACCATCTGTGTAGAAGGTTCTCCAAATGACTGAGCGGTAACAATTCCAATAGCTTCTCCCGGTGCAATCTTTTGATTCAAATGCATCGTCGTAACATCTAATCCGTCGTCGCCGTAAATAAACTGAATAATATTTCCAGAAGCATCTCTAACCGTTCCGTCATATTCTATTTTCAAATCCTGCAATGCATTCGCAAGTCTTCGGTATAAATATCCCGACTTCGGTGTTCTCAAAGCAGTATCCATAAGAGAATCTCTTCCAGTCATCGCGCCAAAGAAAAATTCTTGCGGGTCAAGACCTTTAATATAAGATGAATAAATAAATCCTTTAGACTTTGGATTTAACTCTCCTTTCGCGAAAGAAGATAATGTTCTTCCTCTAAATCCTAAATCAATTCTCTTAGACAATAATACCTGCTGCCCGACGAAACAGGCCATCTGCGTTATATTCAAAATATTTCCGCCGGATTTTGCATGTATCATCGTATTAACCGGATTATTTTCTGGGAAATGCTCACCGATAACTTTACCCATTTTAGTTCTGACTTCATTCAAAACCTGAATAATTCTAATCTCTCTCGTTTCCTCTGCAGATTTTCCGGGAAGAATCTCTAAACTTCCTTTCCTATAAGCATCAATAATATCTTTTGATTTAATTTCCGCCTCGGCAATAGCATCATCTCTAGATTTCTTAATTTTATCGTCGACGCTCAAATCATTCAAAGCAATTGTAAATCCTCTCCCAGTCAAATAATTTGTTCCGATTGCAAAAGCATCCCTTAATGTTCCGATAGTTTTTTCTCTTCCAACTTCTTTATCCAAAATTTTAAGTAACTCCCCATTTTCAGAACCGAAGAAACTTTCATCAACATCTCCCTTCAAAAGTTTTCCATTTTTGATTTCAACTTCTTTATCTTTTATTTTTGTATAAAAATCAATCTTCGCAGGGAAAACCTCAGAGAACACATCTTTTCCGTCGATTTCTTTCTTTGAAACGTTTGGTGTCAAATTTGATCGATATAATAATTGATTTGCATCTGCCTTACTCAATTTATCTTGTGCAAGCAAATATCCGCCAGTAATCGCGTCCTGTGTACAGCCTAAAAGATTTGTATTATTTTTTGGGCTGATTAAATTTGCATTAACATCAAGTAAAATCTTCGCTTCAGAAATTGCTTCTTCCGTTTGTGGCGAGTGTATGTTCATTTCATCTCCATCAAAATCAGCGTTATAAGGCGCGCAAACAGCAGGATGCATTCTAAATGTTCTATAAGGCAAAACTCTCGCGAAGTGAGCCATCAAGCTTCCCCTATGCAAACTCGGGTGTCTGTTAAACAAAACAACATCTCCGTCCTGCAAATGTCTTTCAACTTTGTAACCAATATTTAATTCAGCCACAATTTCTTCCTTTAATTCAGGAGTAATTTTCTTTCTCTTTCCGTCAGGTCTGATTATATAATTCGCTCCGGGATATTCCTCTCCTTTTTTAACTAATTCTTTCATTTTATTAAGATTCAAAGAATTGACTGCTTCAGCCACAGTAATAACTTTTGCAATTTCAAATGGAATTCCAACTTCATTCAATTTCAAGTATGGGTCTGGAGAAATAACCGTTCTCGACGAGAAATTAACTCGTTTACCCGCAAGATTTTCTCTAATACGTCCTTCTTTTCCTTTAATTCTCTCCGCGATTGTTTTCAAAGGCTGTCCGCTTCTGTGTCTTGCTGGCGGAATTCTTGCAACAGAATTATCAAAAAATGTTACGACATGATATTGCAATAAATCCCAAAGATCATCGATAATTACTTCCGGCGCGCCGGCATTTAAATTTTCCCATAATCTCTGGTTAGCCCTAATAATATCCGAAAGTTTGTGCGTTAAATCATCTTCACTTCTCTGTCCGTCTTCCAAAGTTATTGAAGGTCTAACCGTTACGGCCGGAACCAAAAATAAAGTTATTATCGCCCATTCTGGCCTGCAAGTTTTAGGATTAATTCCAACTTTTGTAACCTCTTCATCAGAAATTCTCGTAAGAATTTCTCTAATTTCCGTCGGGAAAATTCTTCTCTTTCCAATTAAAAAATTATACGGCTTATCAAGTTTAACTCTTTCCTGTTCCTCGCCACAATGCGGACATTTTTTCGCGTCCTTAGCTTTTTTAATTCTTTCAACTGAACTATATTTTTCCAAGTCAGCATCTTTCAACATTAATTTACTACAACGTTTGCAGAAACTTCTCAAGAACATTTCAATGATTGGTATGTAATTCAAATGTATTACCGGTCTCGCGAATTCAATGCTTCCCGGATGACCTAAACATTCTTTTAATCTTCCACCGCAAGTTCTACATCTTACACCTGGGTCAACCGCGCCCAATCCCAAATCCATAAGTCCGCCGTCGACGGGATAACCATCAATATCGTAAAGTTCCGGCGTTATAATTTTCGCACAGCTCAACTTTTTAATCTGCTCAGGACTAAGCAATCCGAAATTCAGCGATTTAATTTGTTTTCTAACATGTTTATCCATTTTATAATGCCTCCGTCTCAATTAAAGCAACGACAGATTCTATGATTCTATAATGTGTACATTCTCTAAATTCAGTTGGATCTTTACAAGTACCTCTACAATTATTTGCTCGATGAGTATCATACCATGGACAAGATTTTTGTTCTAATCTTTCCACCAATGCTACAATAAATCTTTCTCTTGCTGCTTGTGTTTCTGTCGTCGTCATTTTACTCGTATTTATTCTTCAATTCCATTGTTGTCTGGATATGAAGACTTTGCAGTTCCTCCATCAATAATTTAAAGGCATATGAAACTTCAATCGGCTCTGCTTCCGTCGACGAACAAATCGGGCAGTATATTTTATTTCTTATTGAATCATTTACCGCCAACGCTCCGCAACGAGAACAAACATGAAGTACAACTTTATCTGAATCATATCTCTCTTTCAATAACAACGACGCGCCGTGCGCAACTAAAGCCTGCTGTTCCATTTCTCCCAATCTCAAAGCTCCGCCCTTCGAACGTCCTTCAACAGGTTGTCTCGTAAGCAACGCAACTTTTCCCGACGCTCTTGCGTGGATTCTGTTCTTTACCATGTATCTCAATTTTTCATAATACATGCAACCGATGTAAATTTTCGCAACCATTTTCTTTCCAGTTATTGCGTCGTACATTGTTTCTTTTCCATCATATCTGAATCCTAATTTTTTCAACTGACTTTCAAGTTCTTCTTTGCTTTCTCCAGAAAAAGGAGTTCCATCAACACTTCTTCCAGAAAGACTTCCGACTTTTCCAGCTAATAATTCTAACAAATATCCGACGGTCATTCTTCCCGGAATTCCATGCGGATTAAAAATTAAATTTGGTCTCATTCCTGTCGCTGTGAATGGAACATTATTCTCCGGCAAAATTCTTCCCAAAACTCCTTTCTGTCCGTGCGTCGTCGCAAACTTATCTCCCGGCTCTGGCAATCTCTGATCTCTTGTTCTAACCTGAACAACTTTATTTCCCTCTTCATCAACCGTTACAAAAACTCCGTCGACAATTCCTTTTTCTTCATGTCTCATAACTGTGCTGTTTTCTTTTTTTGTTCTAATCGTAATTTCTCTAGCTTCAGACAAAAATTTCGGCGGTGAAGTTCTTCCAGTAATAACATAACCAGAATCAAGTTGCGCCTCGGGAAAAACAATTCCGTCCTCTTCCAAATATTTATACAGCTCTTCAGTTCTGTATCCCGAAACATCTTTCGTCGGTATTGTAATCTCATCTTTCAATCCGCCGGCATAATTCAATTCAATCGTCGTGTAAGGTCTGAAATAAGTGCTTCTTCCCAAACCTCTCTGCACACTTCCTTCATTAATTATCAAAGCGTCCTCAACATTATATCCATCATTCGTCATAACAGCAACGATAAAATTCTGTCCTGCAGGATAAATATTCAGAGTATCATAAACAAAAGTTCTAACTATTGGTTTTTGTGGGTAATGCAAAATTGAAACATCTGTATCCAATCTAACGTGATAGTTCGCAGCATAAAGTCCAAGCGCCTGCTTTTGTGTTTTACTTCCTCTGTTCAGTCTAGCTGACTGGTCGTGATTTGCATACGGAACTAAACTTGTAATGACGCCAAGCAAATCCATTTTGTCAATTTCCAAGTGAGTGTGGTTCGGGGTCAAAAGTTCTTTTTCCAAAGCAACCAACGCACTTTCTTCCTCGTAAGCATCCAAATATTCTACAATTCCCTGCTCAATCAAATTATCCCATTTTAATTTTCCTTCTTTAAGCAAATTAAGATGTTCTTCTTTCAACCTCGGAACTCCTTTATCTGCAACAATTACTGGTCTCAACACTCTTCCAATTTCCGTCGACAAAACAATAGTTTCTGTATCTTCATTACATGCAACACTCAATTCTATGTCGAATTCCCCTTTTCGTCTTGCCTCTTTAACATTTCTCATAAACTCTTCTTTATCTTTTACGCTTCCAACATACATTCCATTAAAGAAAACATCAACTCCCGGACTTCCCCCTCTATCAAGTCCATGTTTTTCCAAAGCCTGCACGAATTTTCCTCCATCCATATTTACTCTCGTAGATATTCTCGATAAAATTGCAAGATTTTTTCTTAAACCAATTTCAGTTCCTTCAGGAGTTTCAATCGGGCAGAATCTTCCATAGTGCGTCGGATGTAAAGTTCTTGCAGCAAAATTTTCTTGTTCACCGGGCAACATACTGGAAACTCTTTGCAATTGTGAAACCATCGCGAGAAAATTATTCTTATCCATATTTTGTGTAACTCCTGTTCTCTCTCCAATCCAGCTTCCCGTTGCAATAGCGCTTTCTATTCTATGCGAAAATAAAGTTGACTTAGCAATTGTCTTTATTGAATAAAACTTTTTTCTCTTTGAAATTTTCTGCAAAGAATATTTTATGTCTCTTACAAATATACTCAGATTAACTCTAAACAAACTTGAAAGCAAATCTCCAGATAATCTAACTCTTTTATTTGCATAATGATCCTTATCGGTTTTAAGATGAGGATTTTCCGACGCGGTGATATATTGTTTTATCAATTTGCACAATGTTATCGCTTTAGTCATCCTGTCTTCTTTTTTTAATCCAACATGTGGCAAAAAATATGAATCAATTCTTTGTTTCACACGGTCAAACATCTCTTTCTGAGTTCCTTGTAAAGAAGTTTTTTCCGCAATGCTTAGCAAAGCGTCATCCTTCGTCGCTATGTTTGCAAATTCATAAAAATTTACAATAAGATTATCTTTTTCTTTTCCAATTCTTTGCGCTATTTCAGATTCTTGCGTCATCCCCAATGCTTTAAGCAAAACAATCGCAGGAATATTTTTGAATCTTGAAAAAGAAACTTCCATAATTCCCTCATTAGTCTGTGTAATTGAAACAGGAATTCTATAAGCTCCCCTCAACGAAAATAATCTCAGCATTATTCCTTCTTTAGCATTCCCAATAAATGGCTGGTTCTCGGCAAGATCCTCGGCCATGACCATGACTCTTTCATTCCCATTAATTATAAAATAACCACCCTGGTCTAGAGGATCAAAATATTTTTCTTGCAATTCTTCTTTGCTCAATCCAAACAAATTACACTTGTTGCTTTTTACCATTACCGGAATTTTTCCAATATCAACTCTGCTAGAATCAGTTCCCCCATTTTGTGTCACCGAAATTTCCAAACTTACTGGAGCAGAATAAGTTATTCCTCTCAATCTCGCTTCAGCAGGACTCAATAAATTATGCGAGCCGTCTGTCTCAATAATTTCCGGTTTTCCGACTTCAACTTTTCCAAGCTTAACTTTTATTTCTGTTTCATCCTCATCATCCTCTATGCTATGAGATAAATCGTCGACGATTTCTTGTATCCCCTTTTCAATAAAATTATTATAAGAAGTTATATTTGACTCAACTAGTGAATGTCCCTCGAGATATTTTTTTATTAAAACGTGTTCTTGCTTTTCCATTATATCACAACCCGATAATAATGGATTACTTTTCCATCTTCATCTTTCCTTTCAATTTTTATAACTTCTCCAAGCTCGGTTCCTTCTTGAAGCGCCGGATCTTTATGACTTATCTTCGGCAACTGAGATATAGAAATATTTAATTCTTTTAGTAACCTGGCTACCTCTTCTGACTTCATCTTTATATGTTTTGGCTGTAGAATGTGCATTTTTATGAAAATATCCCCGGAATAGTTGTACAACTTGATAATGAAAAATTTAAAAAAAGTAGCCTTTTAAACCTTTCGGAAAATATTTTTTTTGGCCTTTTTCAATTAATGGCCCCGACGGGATTTGAACCCGCGACACCTGGATTAAAAGTCCAGTGCTCTACCAAGCTGAGCTACGGAGCCGCATCGACATAAAAGAACAAAAGTTCTCTATAACTTCGACATAAAATTAGTTTTTAAAAATTGCTATTGCAATTTTTAGACTAAAAATCAGGAGATTTTTTTGTTTAAAAGTTGCCCCCGTTATCTTCATAACATTTATACCTTCAATCCAATCATTTCACAAATCATATCCTCAAATTCTTCTTCAAAGATTCCCCCACATTCGCGGTGAACAATTTCTCCGTCCTTAAGAACAATTATCGTTGGCGTTGTGCAAATTGCGAGTTCCTTGACTATCGTCGGATTCTCCTCAATATTAACTTTGAAAAATTTAACGTGTGGAGAAAATTTTTCCTCAAGGCCGTCAATAACCGGAGACATCATTAAACAATTCATGCATGACTCAGAAAAAAAATTTACAGTTACAACCCCTCGTTGAACTTTTTCATAAAATTGTGCTTCAAATATTTCGATTGCTGCCATCTTAAGATACTATTAAATCCCACGTTAGAAGGCGCAATTCGCTATTAATAAATGTTTTTATGGTAGAATGACATTATCTCTTTGCTACTATTGGGAATTACAAATCTTCTTCACCATATAATTTCCTTCAAGCTCATATCCCATCCGTCTATAATATTCTCTAACCCCCACACCGGAAATAACCGAAATTTTTTTCAATTTTTTTTCTTTCGCAATTTTTTCCGCTTCAAACATCAACCATTTTCCAATCCCCGTGTGTTGAACTGCTTTTTCTTCAATTGAATTATCTCCAATTTTCAAACTCGGACCATAAACATGCAACTCTCTTACAATAAGCGCATCTTTCAATTCTTTTATCCACGGATTTTTCACCGTTCGCAATCTGCACAAACCAAATAAAACATCATCTTTGTTTACAACTTCCAAAAATATTTCTTTTCCTTTACTTGCCGCATATTCCATTTTCTTCAATTTCATCTCTCGATTTATTTGTGCTTTAATTAAATCTCTTATTGTAAAACCAACTTCTCTAAATCTAATTTCGTCAATTTTTGTTCCCGCATCCCGCAAATTTTCATCAACATCTTTTCTCAAATCAATTTTTGTTGTTCCAGCGACGAGATATTCTGGCGGGATCTCTCTCATGATTCTCATAATCCTAACATATCGCGGAGTTATTTTCATCATCTCAATCAACATTTTTTTAATTTCTTTTTCAGTCAGAGGTTTGTACATTTTCTGCCAGTAAATTGTTTCCAAAGCGCTTCCCTTCAAAACCTGGCACGGATAAATTTTCAATTGGTCCGGCTGAAAATGTTCATTTTTAAATAATTCTTTATACATTTCCATATCATGTTTATAATCGCTTCCAAACATTCCGGGCATTATATGATATCCGACCTTGAATCCTGCATCTTTCAATCTTTTCGTCGCGTCAATAACATCTTTTACAAAATGTCCTCTCTGATTTAATTTGTAAATTTTATCGTCGATAGCTTGCACCCCAATTTCGCAACGCGTTGCCCCAAACTTTAGCATTCTTTTAATATCTTTTTCCGTGCAATTATCCGGTCGTGTTTCAATACACAACGCCACGCAACGATGTTCCGCCGTCTCATTTATTTTTTTTGCGCTTTCCAAATCTTTGCTATCAATTCCATTCAGCGCGTCATAACAATCTTTTACAAATTCTTCTTGATAATCTAAATGATATTGCGTAAACGTTCCGCCCATAATAATTAATTCAATCTTTTCCGTCGGATGTTTCATTGCTTTGAACGCGTCCAGTCGGGAAATAACTTGTTTTTTTGCGTCATATTCAAAACTTGCAGCTCTCATAATCGCCGGACTTTTTGGAGTATAACTCTGCGGAACATCAAACGAAGGACAATACAAACAAGTTCCGTGATCGCACTTTCTCGGCTTCAGCACAACTGCAATCGGCGTCACGCCCGCAATCGTTTTCGTCGGCTTTCTTTGTTCATCGGTTTCTAGCATATCTTTTCTTAGAAATAAATCCTTTTAAACTCTTATGGTATTTTCTTTTAATGACAGCTTCATCGCAAAAACAAGTTTGGAACAACATCGCCGAAGAATGGGCAGAATTCAAAAATGAAATTCCTTCCGAAAGAACTTTGGAATTTTTAAAAGATAAGAAAGGAAATATTTTAGATCTAGGTTCAGGAAGTGGAAGACATATGGTAAAACTTCCAAATTCTAAATTTTTTCTCGTTGATTTTTCAGAAAAGATGATTTCTCTTGCAAAGAAAAAAGCGAAGAAAGAAAAAATAGATGCAGAATTTTTCGTTTCCGATTTATCAAAACTTCCGTTTGAAGATAATTTTTTTGATTGCGCGATTTGTATCGCCGCGTTGCATTGTTTAGAAACAAAAAAAGAACGTGACCAAACAATAAAAGAACTTTACCGCGTTATGAAGCCGAAAGCTTTCGCTGAAATCTCGGTTTGGAATAAAAATTCTTTTCGTTTTGCAAAAGGTCCGAAAGAAAAACTGATTAAATGGCGCGACAAAGGTTCTCGTTATTATTATTTATATGACT
>Ga0247842_10006483_pt1 | contig 13222 bp, 17 predicted proteins | sample LaCruzMarch2015__3_FD_192411 | JGI IMG/M metagenome (GOLD analysis project Ga0247842, IMG submission 192411) | Freshwater microbial communities from meromictic Lake La Cruz, Castile-La Mancha, Spain - LaCruzMarch2015_19m | ecosystem: Environmental > Aquatic > Freshwater > Lake | place: Spain...
GTTACGGCGGTTACGGCGGCGGCGGAATCGATCTTGAAGAAGCGCTTCGCACCTTCATGGGCGCGGCGGGCGGCGGCGGCAGTATTTTCGAAAACTTTTTCGGCGGCGGAGGGCGTTCACAAAATCCCAATGCTCCGCAGGAAGGTGCCGATCTGCGCTTCGACCTCGAAATCGATTTCGAAGAAGCCGTGCTCGGCTCCTCGCGCGAAATCCGTATCAACGTCAACGAGACCTGCGAACGCTGCAAAGGGAGCGGCGCGGAACCGAACTCCGGACGGAAAACCTGTTCGACCTGCCGCGGTCAGGGCCAAGTGGTCAATGGCGGCGGCTTTATTCAGTTCCGCCAGACCTGCCCCACCTGCCGCGGTGCCGGTCAGGTGATTGAAAAACCTTGTACAACCTGTCACGGTCAGGGATTGGTTCGTAACAAACGCACCATCGACGTAAAAATTCCCGGCGGTGTCGAAACCGGCTCGCGTCTGCGCATTACCGGTAAAGGCGAAGGTGGACTGCGCGGCGGTCCGGCCGGTGATCTTTATATTGTGCTGCACGTTCGTGAACATGAGTTTTTCAAACGCAACGACCTAGACATCGTCTGCGAAGTTCCGGTGCCGTTCTATATCGCCGCGCTCGGCGGCGAAGTGCATGTACCGACTATCCACGGCGGTGCCGAATTAAAAATTCCGGCTGGCACCGAGAACGGCAAAGTGTTCCGGATGAAAGGCAAGGGCATCACCAGTCCGCGTTACGGCACCGGCGACCAGCACGTCGTCGTGCAGATTGAAATTCCGCAGGGACTCGGCAGCAAGGAAAAGAAAAAGCTGGAAGAAGCCGTCGCGCTGTTCACCGAAAAGCATTTCCCGCTGACGCAGAAGATGCGCAAATCGGCGGAAAAATTCTACGAACACAAACGGGCGCTGGAAAAAGAGAAATAAAAGAGAGCGGAATGATGGAATGTTGGAATAGTGGAATGATGGAAAAGATGCCTCTCCACATCCGCGCACACCGTATTTTCTCTCATCATCATTCCACTATTCCATCATTCCATCGTTCCAGAAGGAGTCTCTGATGCGAATCAACTCCTACACACCGCCGGGAACACTGAAGAACGACCTCATTGTGCTTTTGCCCGAAGAGTCGCACCACCTCGCGCGGGTACTCCGCGTCGAGGCCGGTCAGGAGCTGACGCTATTTGACGGACAAGGAACGCGCGCCGAAGGCGTCGTTGATACCGTTACGAAAAAAGAAGTCACCGTCCGGATCACCGCACGCGAAACCGTTCCGCCGCCCGCTGTGGAAATTACGCTCATTCAAGCCGTCTGCAAATCCGATCGCTTTGAACTGATTCTGCAAAAGGCGACCGAGTTGAGCATCCGGCGGATTCAGCCGGTCATTACACAAAACGCCAGCCTGCCCGCCGGTAAAATCGAGAAAATGGCCGAGCGCGGGGAGGCGATTATCCGCAACGCGGCGCAACAGTGCGGTACAGCCTGGCTGCCGGAATTCCTTCCATTACAAAAATTCAGCGCGGCGGTTTTAAAGGCCGATGTCGTTTTTATTGGCTCGCTGCATCCGAACGCCAGACCGTTTCGGGAAGTTTTCCGGTCTCTCGACACATCAAAAATTAAAACCGTCGCGCTGCTGGTCGGGCCGGAAGGCGATTTCACAGAAGAAGAAGTAAATGCCGCCGTCGCGGCGGGCGCAATTCCCGTAACTTTCGGGAAACAGATCCTCAGAACCGAAACCGCCGCCATTTTCGGGTTGAGCGTGCTGGCTTATGAGCTGTTTTGACGGAGCGCATAAAAACCGACAAACCGTCTCGTTGACAACCAGCAATTGGACGGTTCGAGACGCTATGATTTCTCCGTGAAAATGGGTGCAGAAATACAATCCGCCGTATCTGCGAAGGATTTTTAGAGCCGCCCCAAAAGCTCTTTCCAACCTACAGAAGCCTACGAGCCCAGTCCCGGACTGAAACAGCTGTTTGCACCGCCGCTTGACGGTCAAAATGAACCGGCTCGTCAAAAAAATCATAGCGGGCCGTCACCGCATACGGCTCCAGCTCATCCAAAGCATCGCGGTTTTCCGGAAGTGGAAGGTTATGGTCTTCCAGAACTTCCATCAACTCGATCAGATCATGCGTTTTACGGAAAACAACGCTATTTTTGACCAGTACCGCTTTCAAAAATTTCTCCACGGCCTGCTGGCAGTGAAACCCGACAATATCATGAGCCATATCCGGATTGCCGGACAAAACCCGCGCTGCCGCCAAATCCTGTTCCCCTTTCATCAGAAAACGTGCGGCCAGATCATGCGGACTCATGAAGCACCTCGCCCTCTTTCAGCGCCCAGTACATAGCGGTGCCCGGCAACGAACCCCACTTCCCGACCGTCTCTTCATCGGAAACCATCAAATCAACCGGCAATCGCAAGGGACGCAGGGCGTTCCGAAGACGCACCATCTCGCGGCGTTTATCGGTCACCTGCTTTTCGATCACAAACAGATCCACATCGGAGTCTTTGTTCTGTTCATTGCGGGCGCAGGAACCGAAAAGAATAATCTTCAGCGGATGCGCTTCGCGCACCAGAATCTCAACGGCCTGATCAATGGAACTTCTCGAAAACATGGCCGGAATATGCCGCAACCTGCCGCTGGCTTCAATGTAAAAGAACCCGCCGCCATTTTCGGGTTGAGCGTGCTGGCGTACGAGCTGTTTTGACGGAAGCTGTCTCGTAAAACGTAATTACTAGGTTACGAGCCTAGCCCTTTCCCTGCGTTATCTTGGCAGCACGGACTAACCCCAAAACAAATCCCATGACAGCAAAGGCAATTACTGCAACTTTGAGTTTAAAAATCGCATCCGCCTTTTCGATAACCCCGGCGGAGCAGAGAAACCAAAGACCCGCACCGAAAAGAATAACGGTTAGAAAAGCTCCAATTACAGCTCCAACTCCGCCGAGGGACAAGAATCCGAACATTTGTTTGCTTGTCATCACTTGCACAACTCCGAGTTATTTGTTTGGCCTTTTCTTACCGTATTAATCCATGGGTTGGAATATTTATCCGGCACCTTCCGACGCCTAGAACCTTGTCCTGCGGGCGTTCTGCCCTTTCTCCGGAATACGCGGCGCGCGATTCGCATAGAGGATTGCATTCGGGCACGTTTCTCCGGCATGATCGCGCATCCTGAATCCTGAAACCCGAATCGGAAGCTGCAACCATGAGCACCAAAGTTATTGCACTCGCGAATCAAAAGGGCGGCGTGGGGAAAACCACCACAGCCGTAAATCTCGCCGCCTGTCTGGCCGAACGCCGTAAAAATATACTGCTGATCGACCTCGATCCACAGGCTAACGCCACCAGCAGCGCCGGTCTGGAAAAAGAGGACGGCGCGAGCATTTATTCCGCACTGCTCGGCGAAGCGGATGCCCGCACGCTCATTAAGCCGACCGTAACGAAACGCCTGCATATCATTCCATCGGAGCTCGATCTGGCCGGTTGCGAGGTGGCGATTGCCCGCCAGGATAACTATCTGCACTGTCTAAAAACCGCTCTGCGGCCGATTGTGGAACAGGACGAGTATGACTTTATCCTGCTCGACTGCCCGCCGTCGCTTGGCATTCTCTTCATGAACGCTCTCTACGCCGCCGACTCTATCGTCATTCCGATTCAGGCGGAATATCTGGCGCTCGAAGGGCTGAGCGTCATGCTGCGCATCATCGAACAGGTACGTGCTGCCGGTAATCCGAACCTGCAGATCGAAGGCATTGTGCTGACGATGTATGATCCGCGCACCAATCTGGCTCAGCAGGTAGCCGCTGAAGTTCACAAACATTTTGGCGACCGGTTGTTCAAAACCTTCATTCCGCGCAACATCCGGCTGAGCGAAGCGCCCAGTCACGGCCAGCCGATCATCGAGTACGATACCGCATCCAAAGGTGCCAACGCCTACCGGCTGCTGGCGCGGGAATTCATCAGCCGGCAAAGCGCCGGAAGCGCGCCGGAGGCGGCGGCATCATCCATTTATTCCGTGCCGGACGAGTCCGCCGAGCCGTTCGAACCTGCCGCAGAAAATAACTTGGCAGACACATCCGAAGACACTACCGTGTGAAACCTTTTCTGCGGAGGGGTGTCAGCCACAAGGTTGCTCCGATGATTTTGAGAAAAGACTGATAGATCATAACGCGGGACGGGTTGCGAGCACCAGACACGCCTGTCCGTGGATTGAGCATTATACGGAAAAATTTGAAACGAAAACAGACGCCCTGAAAAGAGAGCGTTTTTTTAAAACAAGATCAGGATATCGCTGGTTGAAGCAACGCGGGATCATCTGATATGTTGGTCGGCAAGCATTTCCTGCGGAGGGGTGTCAGAGTGGTTTAATGAGCACGCTTGGAAAGCGTGTGTACCCTTAAAAGGTACCGGGGGTTCGAATCCCCCCCCCTCCGCCATTTTTTAAGCCATTTGTCAGTAATGACTTATGGCTTTTTTACTCCCAATAAAACCCAAAGTTACAATGAGGGTTACAATAAGTCCTCCAAGGTGCGGGGATGTTTCCGGATGTCGCAGAAGTGCGCCCACGGGCTCACACTCGACCGATAGAAAGCATGTGTCAGACACGTTTTTTCTCTTTTCCCGACTTCTGCCCGACGACCAAACGATTACTTCTCCCATTAAAAAACCTTTTTAAAGCCAGCCGGAACAGCTATTTTCAGGAAATGGGAAAGTTTGACAAACTTTACGAGCACATCTTGATGCGCCGGGGCGATAACAACGTCGCTTTCGAGTCTCTCTGTACGCTTCTGGAAAAACTGGGATTTGACAGACGTATTCGTGGCGACCATCATATTTTTTGGATGAATGGCGTGGAAGAAATATTGAATCTGCAACCGTCTGGAGCCAAGGCCAAGGCTTATCAGGTTAAACAGGTTAGGTCTGTGTTGCTGAAGTACAAATTAAATTTAGGGGAATAATCATGAAGCCGAAATACGAAATTATTTTATTCTGGAGCGAAGAGGACAAAGCTTATCTGGCTGAAGTCCCAGAACTGCCGGGATGTATGGCCGACGGCCCTACGACACAAAAAGCACTAGCGAACGCCGAGAAAATCATCGCTGAATGGATCGAAACCGCTAAGGAGTTGGGGCGTCCGGTTCCTGCGCCACGCGGTCGCTTGGCTTATGCGTGACCAAAAATCCCCGTTGTAAATTTTATTTCCGGCGGTGTCATAAATTGGTGAGTTTTGGATTTTTCGCAGAAAGATCAAACTTACTCTGGTCGATGTTTTTGGCATCTACATGCCAGCTTCTGGGTGAGTTGGCGAATGTCTTTTGCAGCTCAATAAATTCAGCGAGGTCGGCATCGTTGAGAGTATTGGGTCTGCCCATGTTTCGACAGAGATCGAGTCGGTAAAACCAAACACCGTGTGTCGGTCTGCCTTTTTCAAAGAATAATACCACCGGGTTTATGCCTTCGCCCTGAAACGTCCCGCCGGGACAATCAAGAACGGTGTGCAGGTTGCAGTTTCCCAGTAGCAGATTCCGCAAGTTGACCGAAGCGTCGTCGGTATTGCTTAAAAAGGTTTTATCAATGACTACACCCGCACGCCCACCCGCCTTAAGCATTTTAACAATATGCTGAAGGAATAAGAACTCTTTGCCGCCAAGCGGTAGATGGGCAAAAATCACATCGTAGCGGTCTTTTTCCTGAACACCGGCGCGGTTTTCGGAAAGCGTGCTGGTGTGGATAATGTTCGGCTCTTCAATGCCATGCAGGATCATGTTCATGATTGTGATGACAAAGGCCAAAGAGGTTTTCTCCTCGCCGTAAAAAGCGCTCTCTTTCAAGGTGCGGCTTTGACTGTGTCCGGCTGTTTTCAATTTCCCAAGCAGTATTCAACAGTCGTGCGGCCTACTATCAGGCCATTCAGGCGGCAGAATCGGAATATCTGGATGCCACGGTTTTTGTGACTTACTTTCTGGAAACGGTTCTTCGGCAAATCACTTCGGCGAGTCATGACCTGACCAAGGGGCCGATCAACGCATCCTGCCTTGGCGACCTGCTCGATAAGCAAACCCGAACCCGGCTCAATCGCAGACAGACCTCCGCATTGCGCTGGCTCCTCAAAAACGATCAACGGCTCTCCACGAGGATCTACTGCAAGCTCAACAAATGCGCGGATGAAACCGCCCGCAAGGATTTCAAACTGCTGGAGGAGCTGGATATTATTCAATCGGTTGGTGCCGGACGATCTGTTGAATATGAGCTGAAGCCCGGAAAAATCGCGTCGTGAGTCCCTCTTTACCGCCAGCGATTCGCCATTCTCAACTCTCGTAACCTTTTGATGCAAAAGACGCTGTAATTAAAAAATTAAACTCAGCTTGCGTCCGGTTCTTCCCGCAGTAGTTTTGATTTCGAGAACTGGAAAAGGAAAAATGATGATTACGGATGAAGAATTTAGACAGCACGGCTGCCACGTGGACAACATCTACGGCGGTAATAAAATTGGACTGGAATGGATACGGGACGATCAAGATTGGCGAAGCTTCCGCCTCCATCGTGTCGTTGGCTATCTGCGAGCCGTTGCCGACAGCACAGGGGAGTATGACCTGCTCAGAAAAATCTCCTGTATCCGTGACCACAAGGGCGACATGACGGTTTTCTGGCATGTCCTACCTACCGCGGATGAGAAGTCGGCTTTAGAAAAGGCCTGGAACTCTGAGGCGGAAAGCGGAGACATGATTGAACATGAGCTGGAGGAAAAAGTATGAGTGCTGAGGAATACAAGGAAAAGCTTCGGAGCCTGATGAGGAAAAACATTACTGCCCCAAAAGCATTAAGCCACCTGTGTGAACTGCTCGACCGAATGGGCGAAGAAAACGGAACCCGCATGGAGAATTACACAGAAAATATTCCTCAAGAATCGAATCCGGAAGATGTATTTCAACGTGCAATTATTTCCTCCGAAAAGTCGACTCTGACCGATGTAGGTGTTGTCACCTGGCTCGACATCGAACTTCCAGTTGTTTTTGGCAGCTCTTCAAGTCGCAGCTCCCTAGATATATTGGGCCGCGTTGATGACGGTAAGATCGTGTTGTGTGAATTAAAATATGCCAACCCGAATGCCACATCGGAATCGAATCGCCCCGTCTATGCGCTTTTTGAACTTCTGATTTATTACTTTCACATTTTACGAAATGCAGATGCTCTCGAGTCGGGCAAGGTTAGGCACAAAAACAGAAAAGGCGATTGGAACTGGACGCAATGCAAAAACCCAGATGAGGTTGTTCTGGCTGTTGCCGCAAATCAAACCTATTGGAGCCGTTGGAGAGCAAAAGGTAGCTGGAATGTTGAATGCGCGAAACTCGACTCCATCAAAAACGAATTAAATCTGCCCGTAAAATATTTGTCTTTGCCAGATCACCTGTCTACAAATGGGCAGAAGCAGATAGTTTGGGCACAAGCTAATAAGTTAAAATGAACCTCACCATCCATCGCGGCAGTAAAGAAATCGGCGGCAGCTGTGTTGAGGTCGAAAGTCAGGGCAAGCGGCTGCTGATTGATCTTGGCCTGCCGCTGGACGCCGAAGGCGATCCCCGTCAATTCTTGCCCAAGGTTTCCGGACTGGACGGCAAGGATTCCTCCCTGCTGGGCATTCTGATTTCCCATCCGCATCAAGATCACTTCGGACTATTGGCAGAGGTCGCCCCCACCATCAAGACCGGAATGGGCGCTGCCGCGTACCGGATTCTGACTGCGGCAGCGCCATTCATGCGCGATAAGGCACCTCCGCCACCGGCTGGCTGGACTTTTGAATCTGAAAAGCCGATCCAGATCGGGCCGTTCACCGTTACGCCGTACCTTGTGGATCACTCCGCGTATGATTCTTATGCGTTACTGATCGAAGCAGACGGAAAGCGGGTATTCTACAGTGGCGATTTCCGGGCACACGGCCGAAAAGGATCCTTGTTTGAAAAGATGCTCCACCATCCGCCCAAAGACATTGACGTGCTGTTGCTGGAAGGCACCTGCATTGGGCGGATCAAGGACGGAGAATCGTTCCCGACAGAACAGGAACTCGAAGCCCAATTCGTAAGGGCGTTTTCCGACACAAAAGGTCTGGCTCTGGTTCAATGTTCCGCGCAGAACATAGACCGCGTCGTGTCTATTTTCAAAGCCTGTAAGCAAACCGGCCGCACACTGGTCATCGACCTCTACGCCGCCGTCGTACTGGAAGCCACTGGCAAAGAAAGTATTCCAAAATCCTACTGGCCGAATATTGCCCTGTTTATTCCTCAACGCCAGCGGGAGCAAATCAAAGATAACGCTTGGTTTGGTTTACTGAAAGACCACTCCAAACACCGGATTTTCATCGAACATATTCAGGAGGCTCCAGAGAAAGCCGCCGTTCTCTTTCGTTCGCTGCATTGCTGGGATTTCGGGAGAGCCCATTGTTTGAACGACGCCTTGTACATCTATTCACAATGGGACGGGTATTGGGAACGCGACTCGTTTAAAAAAGTAAGAGCTTGGCTGGCCCGGCATAAAATTCAGAAATGCGATATCCACACCTCGGGACACGCCAGTCCTGATGACTTAAAGAAATTCGCCGCCGCCCTGAAGCCCGGAAAACTGGTTCCGATCCACAGCTTTGAACCCGAGCGATACAAGGAGCTGTTTGAAAATGTGGAAACTCACAAGGACGGCGAATCGTGGAAGGTGGAATAGGTGTATGGCAAAAGTAGGAATTTTCTGGGTCTACAAAGGCAAGGTGATCGGCAAGGCCCGCGATAGCAGCGAAGGCGTTCTAGCCAACGGATGGATCGACAGTCCGGATCAGCATGTGACCCTTTGGGAGCGCGAACCTGCATTTGCTGTGCTGAGGGCGGATTGCGCGGGTTATGAATCTGTTCCGCGTGGACGACTGGTCTGGCATCTGGCGACCAAGACAGCAGTCATATACATGGACAAAAAACTATTGCGCTCCGAAGCAGCAAAAAAGAAAGTCGCAACCTTCTTTGATCTCAATCCCGCCGCCGTCCAATGGGAATCCGACCCGCACTACACCACGAATCAAGACGAACTTGACGCACTCTTTGATACGTAACCACACCATTCGCATATATCCCAAGGCTGCACTGTGAGGTCAGGACACAATTCTCCTTACAAGATGTCGCCCTGGCGGGCGAACCGTGAGCCTCTTACGAGTCTTCACGGTTTTCGCCCGCGAGGGTCGAATCACATTTCAGCAGTCGGAAAGTTCCGCCCCTGCTGCTCAACGACTCTCTGTCTCAATCGCCCCGGTTCTTATTTCGCTTTGCCTTGTGCGTCTACTTGCAGACTTCAACGCAGGTAAGTTCTCGCTACTTTAATCACCGAGTCGGACAGCGTGAGCTCGTTGTCTCCCCAGTCGAATTTCCCCGTCTCATAAATATCCTTTGTGAGACGCGAATCATCGACCCCAAGACTCTTACATAGGTACCCCGCACCATTGAGGCGTGCGTCGTACAAGCTGAAACGGGCGATCCTGTTCTGCGGATCATCATCATGGAGGCCTAACCGCCCCCATTTGGCTTGCAGCGCGTGGCAGGTGGGATTGTTTACATCCCATGTGCCGTTTTCGCGCTTAATCACCTTTGCATCCCGTACAGCCGTCTCGGGGAGACCGCCGATTAAGCAGTGAAAATGGGTACGCCCTGTCACTTCGCCCTGCTCAGTACGAAGCACCCAGAGAAGATTTGGGAAATACACGCCATACCATTTTGCCAAGGCTCTCGCCAAAGCAAACCACAGTTTGATCCGGACGGCAGTCGGCACTCGCTCCTTTTTAAAAGTGAGCGTGCCGAAAAACTGCCAGTTCACCCGGCTCATGGCATGTATTTCTGGAATTTCCATTTCTATACCCCGTTGTCTGAGTTGCGGTCAGACCATTGAAAACACCGCCCCTCCATTTTCAGGAGGGGATGATTTTATGGATTACCCTTTTTTCGGAACCGACAGAATCCGCCCCCGCGTTCTGATGCGGCCACCGAAGCCGGGCGTCAGTTCTACGATGCCCACTTCGATGATTTGGTTCTTGAGCTGCTCCGGATCACCGAAGGTGTCCCGGTCAAGTTCGCTGACGTTATAGTCGAACGAATTGCTCAACCGGGTGTCCGTATCCTGATCGAAGCAGCACAGCGTATGACCCACTCCGTGCTTGCCGTTGTATTTATCCACTCCGATAACCTGAATTTTAACCTTCATCTTTTGTATCTCACTTTCAACCAGTCCGGTATTTCTACACGGCGCACTTCACCCCGGACTTCATCCGGCAAAGCGACCGTTGCAGGAAACTTTTCCTGCTTGTGTGAAAACAAAGAAAGCTGCTCAGCAGCCGGAGACGCCGCCATCGAGGCAATCTGCGAGGCGGGACTCTGAATTGTCTCCATGGCTTGCGCGTCTTTGGGAGTTGGATTGCGGTCTGTTCGGCTCATACCGATGCCGCCTTTCCAGAAGCGATTACGTCTTCTGCCGTCTTATCGGAAAGAGCTGTCTCAGACCGCTTTTTCAAAAGCTGCATCATAGGACACCTCCCGTCGTTTGTGACTCGCAGAGGTTTCCAAGATAGGCCGTGAGGCTGTCATAAGAAATCAGACGGATGCCGCGCATAGCCCCGCGTTTTTTAATGACCGCACTTTTTACCGGCGGCAAAAAATTATTTACTACGCAAGGGACGACCAGCTCATTAAGAGTTGTTCTGGAAAGTCCCGTATGGGGGCAGCGTTGGCCGGGCTTAGGTAAGCGCACCCATTCAGGCCGCTCGTTGCTGTGCGCAGTTAAGACAGCCGCTTCGTTTTGAATCATGCTTTGTGTTTTCATGCGGGTGCATAAAAACAAAAAAGCAATAGGCTTGGGGCCGGACTATTTTTTTAGATGCTGTCTACACCGGGGGCGTAAATTGGATAACTCGGAATACGCCGGGGGTAGGGTTGGACTTTTTTTTCCAACCAAGAAATGACTTTTCGGGCGGCACTCACATCTTTTTCTAAATACCGACGATCTGATTTATCCGTGTGGTATACAGTCAGATACTTTTCCCAACTGCCAGTGGCTTTAAGGCAACGTAATGACCCTAAATGGGCGAGTGCTGTGCTCATTTTTTTACATTCTTTGGGTAAATCCAATGGTTGATTTAAAATTCCACGCGCACCCGTTTTGACGGGTTCAACCTTGATATATTGTCGGCAAGCTTCAACCCATTCGGCAAATTCCGCCTGAAGTTCATTGTTACTTTTCCACCAATCAATCCGTATGAGATGCGCACTTACATGCTCACCCGAAGGCCCACGCCCAGCGACGGGAGGAAGTTTGTACCGAACATGATAGGGGTCTACACGAAATGTGTTTTCTTGAAAATCTTTGATCCAACAAGATTCTATTTCGGAAAACCCTTGCCCATTAACTGGAAATAGCCGGGCATTAAATGCTACATCAGGGCCATTGCGATAATCTTCTTCCTTCAATTCGAGAAAGGGTGTGTCGGGAAACTTTTCACAGCGACCAAGCCAACGAATCAAAAAAAGATATTCATTTTCCGTGAATAGTTCGGTTTTACTCCGTATTTCGTCTTTTTGGTCGATGGTAAGGTCGCGCGTTGTTTCAATAGAAAAAAACCAGCCTTCTCCTGGAGCCTCTTCGTCAAGATAAGGTATCAACTCCCTATACACTTTGATCAATTCCTTGATCTTATCCGACTGGCGGGAGTACTCGTAAAAAAATGCATACGGCACCTGTTCAGGGCTAAGCTTTGAAAAATTCCATTCCTTTTCCGCCAGCTTCTTTTTTGTTTCAGCCATTTGATTTCCTCGTTATGTCCGGCAGCTTGGCAAGTGCCTTGCGTTTGGTTGACTCTTCAATATGGGTGTAGTTCTGCGAAATGAGCTTACTGTCATGTCCGATAATGTCCATGGCGACCGCCTCGGAAACTCCGGCATTTTTCAAAAGGCTGGTTGCGGTATGCCGCAGGCAATGAAAAGACAGCGGGCTTGATGCTCGCTCTGCCTCGCGCCCCTTGCCGTTGGCCTTAGGCTTGTGGTCACGCTTTTCTGCCAGTCCTGCCGCCATCATGATATTGTAAAACTGGCCGGATAGGTAAGCAACCCGCCCGTGACGATGGTAAGTATCGTAACACTCCGGAAAAACTGGAGCCGCCGGATCATCCTGATTGGCATTTTTCATAAGCCACTTGATGACCGGTGCGGCCAGCGGAACGATCATGTTGCGGCCTGTCTTTTGAGAAACGAGGCGCAGTTCTTCGCGTTGCAGGTCGATATTGTTCCAGCATATTTTTGCAATGTCACCCATGCGCTGGCCGGTATAAAGCCCCATGAGCACCATGCCGCGCCATTCGCCATGTGCATTTTCAAGAACGAGGCGCAGTTCCGGAAGGGTAAAGGCACGGCGGACGTTTTTATTTTTCCGTTTTAGAATTTGAACAAGTGTCGCAGGGTTCCTTTCAATCAATTCCTGCCGAATGGCATCCTGCAAAGCACTGCGAATGATTTTCAAATTGATATTGGCTGTTGAGGCCGTGCTTTTTGCCGCCTGCTTGGTTCTGTAATCGACAATATCCTGCACCCGCAGGAAAGAGAGTTCCCGTTCACTGCGAATGCCTAGAAAGCCGATAAAACCTTTTATGGCATTTTCATAGCGATCAAAGGTTCCGGGAGTCACCTCGTTGCGTTTTTGTAAGAGCCATGTGGCAAAAAAGTTTACCATGGAGGCGCTCTGTAAATTTTCGCCGTGGACTTGTTCGTAAATATCCGACAGTACCCGACGAGCCTGCGCCTCGGTTTTCATTTTCCGGTAACCTTCTTCGTAATCGAACGCCATGCGAAGAGCCTTGCGCCGATCCGTTTCGCCGGTGCTGCGCTGACGTTGCTTTCCGGTTTCATCGGTATAGCAGGCGATCCAGTTACGGGACTTAGTTGATTTGCGAATGCTGGCCATATAATCCTCTTTTTTTGATGGGCTTCAGCCTATCAGGTTACAATGAGGGTTACAATGACGCGGACGATAAATAATATCGTCGAAGTTATAAAGCGTTGGTATTACGCGATAATTATTCGCAGGATTAGGGGGATTCTGTTCCGGGGGTTCGAATCCCCCCCCCCTCCGCCAACTTTAAAACACCAACCCTAACCGATTGGTGTTTTTTCTTGGGGGGATGAGAACCCCCAA
>Ga0247842_10006484_pt1 | contig 13219 bp, 15 predicted proteins | sample LaCruzMarch2015__3_FD_192411 | JGI IMG/M metagenome (GOLD analysis project Ga0247842, IMG submission 192411) | Freshwater microbial communities from meromictic Lake La Cruz, Castile-La Mancha, Spain - LaCruzMarch2015_19m | ecosystem: Environmental > Aquatic > Freshwater > Lake | place: Spain...
ATTTCTCTATCAAATCTTCCTGGTCTTCTAAGGGCGGAATCAAGTGCGTTGACTCTATTGGTTGCACCTATGACAACCACCTTTCCTCTTGCATTCAATCCGTCCATCATAGTCAAAAGCTGGCTCACCACTCTCCTTTCGACTTCTCCGGTAACTTCTTCTCTCTTTGGAGCGATAGCATCTATCTCATCAATAAAAATAATTGAAGGTGCTGACTTTTCTGCTTCTTCAAAAATATCTCTTATCTTTTTCTCACTTTCACCATAGAACTTTGACATTATTTCTGGACCATTTAGTAAAATAAAGTTTGCTTCTGATTCATTTGCAACAGCCTTAGCAAGTAAAGTTTTACCTGTTCCAGGAGGACCATGTAAAAGAACCCCTTTAGGAGGATCTATTCCTAATTTTTCAAAAATTTCTGGATGTTTCAAAGGTATTTCTACCATCTCTCTTATTTTTTTTATTTCTTCAGAAAGTCCTCCAATATCTTCGTATGTTATTTCTGGTATTTTCTCGTCAGTAACTTCCACTGCCTTTGGATTTAAACTAACTTCAGTATTTTCGGTTATAACACACGGTTGATTAGGACTCGTACTAACTACTACAAATCTTATTTGGGTAATTCCTCCTCCGCCTAAATTTCCCATACCCATATCATTAAGCATATTCCCAAATAATCCTCCTAATTCATCATCCATTCCCATTTCTGAAAAAACATCTCTTCTTCTCTGAACTCCACCTAAAACAAGAATATCTCCTTTTACAACCGCTCTTCCCAAAAGTCCTCTTTTCAAACTCTCTGGATCTCCTTGAACCATTATTCCTTTTTGCCCAGGAGCAATCATTACTTTTTTAGCTTCTTTTATTTCTGTTTTTGAAACTGAAACAACATCTCCAATTCCCGCTCTTGCATTTCTTCTGAGAATACCATCTATTCTTATTATCCCTTCTCCCACATCTGCAGGGTAAGCTCTATCTGCAATTGCAACAGTTTCTCTTGAACCATTAATAGAAACAACATCTCCTCTTCTTATTCCTAAGACTCTCATTGCCTCAGAATCTATTCTAGCAATTCCCTTGTAAGCATCATCCTGCAATGCTTCTACAACTTTCAATCGCACTCCATTTTTTTTATCTGTGTTCATCTTAATCTTACCTCCTTTCTTGGAATATTATGAATATTTTTTATATTTTCATTAAAATTTAAAGATACTCTACCCATTTCTTCAAAACATAATCTAACCATATCATCTGCCATCTTTTTTTGTTCATTCATGAAGGATAATATTTCTTTGGGTATTGAAACAGAATAACTATTTCCAACCAATCTCATCTTTACTCTAAATTCTTTATTCTTTAAATCTACAAATCTATTATATTCATGTTCATCCACGGGATGAATTATTTTTTCATTGCACTTTGGACATATCATTGCCCTGAATATAAAACCATTTTTTTCTATGCTTGCTTTCTCCATTCTAGAATCGCATTTGTTGCATAAAATGGGGTTATCAAAAATGTCTGTCATATTTTATTTTTATAAGTTGTATATCTTAAACATATACACTTGATGTATACACAAGATGTGTACTATTTAAACATTCCGGTTAAAAAATAATTTTAAAAATTCTACTTCTTAGTTTTTTTAGCCTCAAAGAATCTTTTATAGAGTTCAGAAGTAGCATATTCATCCCCTGGGCATATTGTTTCCACAACGCTATGACAAGAAGCACAAGGTATTCCTGCCCAAATTTCTGGAACTCCTTCTGATGTTAAACTTTTATTATCACTACCACTAACGGCCCACACATGCATATAATTTTGATTATAAAATTGTCCAGTCAATTGATGTGTAATTCTCTTTCTTGACTTTGTTGCGGAGGTTATATCCCTCAAATGCCTTACAAAATGAGGATCGTTTCCTTGAATATTTCCCCCTATAGCAACTCCAAGTCCTAATTTCGCAGTACTTTTAATATCCATTGCTGTTGTATCATGGCCGTAAGGAGCAATAGTCACATCGCCTACAATTGACATTGAATTCTTATACATCTTATATCTCTCTGTGTTTGGAATCTTTCTTCTTTCCATCTTCTCTTGCTTTTCAATCATTTTTTCCAAAAATATTTTTAAAAAAGGACCATTTGCTCCAGCAGGAGGAGGATCAAAAATTTCTTCATTATCACTAATCCATACGATAGAAGTATATTCTGGATTTTTTGCATTTACAATAGAATCAACTGCCGAATAAACACCTGTTCTATCATCATGTCCATAACCCACAAGGAGATTTAATTTTTTATCTCCAAGAGATAACATTTTACTAGTAGGAACAGCCCAAAGTTGAGAATTTGAGAAATCATCTACCGCATCAAATTTAATTTTTCTTAAAAGACCAGGAATATTTGAATCGCCGGTGATTATTTCCAAAGAATTTTCAGGAGAAAATGCATGATACACGGGTTCCCAATCCGATAAATCTACATGAGCAGAGTTTGCCGCAACAAAACCAGGAAATTTAATCTCTCTCTTTGTACCCTCTTTATTAACGGTATAACCCATAATTTCTACAGGCTGCCCAATCCAATACGGAACTACAATACCTCCATGAGGAATTGTGGATAATCTCACACCAAGATAATTAAACGACTCTGTTATTTGTTCTTCTATTCTTGCTGGGCGTTGTTTGATTTTCAGGCACGGAGAATCAGCATGCGAGTTTACAAGGCGAAACCCTTCTGTTATTGGTTTTTTTCCCTCTTTAACAATGAGCATACTTGATTGTTGCCATGGGTCTACATAAAAATAATTTTTACTTTTTGAGGAAGATTCATCAAAAATTTCTCTTTTTTCAAAACCCTCTTTAGAAATCCATTTATCGATAAATTTAACTGCGTGAAAAGGTAATTTAACTTCTGAATGAAAATCGGTAATCTTTTCCACTCTTTGTTCCAATGTTTTTATTTCCTTTTTATCTAAAAAAGAAATAGAAGGAAAAATTCGCACATCCTCAAGATTTAAAAGATTTTCAAAAGTCCCCTCAGGAATATTAACCTTCACCATGAGGGTATAATCTAAAAATGATTTATAAAGATTCGTTCATTCAAGAATACAATTAGAGTATATTTCAAACAATTTAAAAACCAATTACCTTTTAAGTAAATAAAGAGAGGAAAATGAAAAAAACTGAATCCAATACAAAATCTGAGGATTTCGCATAATGGATAAACTAAAAAAATTTAAAGAATTTTTTAAGAAATTTTGGTTTCTTTTATGGAAAGATGATAGTCTAAAGGGATGGGTCTTCTCTATCGTGTTTTTATTTATATTTATTAAGTTTATATTATTTCCAACTTTGAGTTTACTGACAGGAACAGCTCTTCCTCTTGCCATCGTGGATTCTTGTAGCATGTATCATAAAGGAAATATTTTATCTAATTTTGATTCTTGGTGGAAAACTCATGAATGGAAATATACTCCCTATAATATTAGCAATGAAACGTTCAAAGATTTTAAGATGGATAATGGATTTAACAAAGGAGATATTCTATTTATGATAAAAGCAAAGCCAGAAAAATTGAAAGTAGGAGATATAATTATTTTTGAAGGCGGACAGAAAAACCCAATTATTCACAGAATTATTCAAATAGAAAAAAGAGGAGAAAAATACTTTTTTTCAACTATGGGAGATAATAACAATGGCCAATTAAGTATTGAAAAAGAAATAAGCCAAGACAAACTAGTAGGAAAGGCTGTATTCAAATTAGCCCCTTATATTGGATGGGGAAAATTAATATTTTATGAAAACGCAAGAGTTCAATCAGAAAGAGGATTTTGCAAAGAAAACTGAAATAAAAATAAAACTTTAAAAGAAGCTTTACAAAGGAAACGTTTATAAGTTAAATCAGTTAGAAAGAAAGGTAAAACGAGGTATTAAAATATAACAATGTTAAATAAAAACTTTGCAATTTTCATCAGAGGCAACTTAAAAAATTGCCCTTCAGTGTTAAGTGGAAAATCAAAAAAAACCTGGAGGTTGTTTTTATAATGGAATTTTGTCCCAAGTGCGGAGCGGTAATTATCCAAAAAAGAAGCAATAATGGATGTTCCAGATGCAGTTACACTGCAAAAAATAAACTCAAAATAACTATTTCTGAAAAAATGGGTGCGAAAAAAGAAGTCCCAGTTATCTCTAACAAAGAAACAGAGGTTCTTCCAATTGTTTCTGAAAAATGTAAAAAATGCAAAAATGATAAAGCTTATTTTTGGACAATCCAAACAAGAGCTGGAGATGAATCAGAAACAAAATTCTTCAAATGTGTAAAATGTGCATACACCTGGAGAGATTATCAATAATTAATTTATTTCTAATTAACAATACAAAAGTAATTTAAATTGAATAAATCTTCTAAAAAAGAACTGCCCCCGTAGTTCAGAGGCCAAGAATGCTGCCCTCTCAAATGCGAAAGTGTTTATGTTTCAAATGCGCAAGCGTTTGTGGATGCAACTCTTTCAAATTCAGAAATGCCAAGGTATAGTCGATGAGACGTTTTACCTTAGTTCTCTCAGAACAGGCTTTTTGATTATCTCTTTAGATCTTTTCGAAAGAGAATATTTGGAGAACGGCGGTGACCCGGGTTCGAATCCCGGCGGGGGCATGTATACACCATGGTCTTTTCATGGGATCTCGGGGTGTTTTTAAGATTTTTTCTTCTTTAATCTAACTTCCCCTCTAAGAACATTCACATCTAGCTCTTCACCTTCTTTGAAGCCTGCTTCTTTCAATACTGCTTCAGGTAAGTTAATTTTATACTTAAAATAAGGTTTTCCATTGTACTCCCTAGATTTCTCTTTTATAATCTTCATGGAGACTTGAGGGGGTTATTCTTTATAAATTTTAGGGACCGAAATATTTATAAAGTTTTAGGGCTCTAAATAGGCATAGAAAGATCTATAAATTAAATAAAGATAACTTAAATATGAAAAGAGAGGTTCCTTCGTTGATTAAATGGGCAGGGGGAAAAAAACAACTCTTAGAACAGTTTGAAAAATTTTTTCCTAAGCAGATAAAGAGATATTTTGAGCCATTTGTAGGGGGAGGAACAGTTGCAATCTACCTACTTAAGACTCATCAAGAGATTGAGAAAATTTATCTTTCTGATATAAATGAAGAATTAATTACAACTTATAATGTTGTTAAAAGCAATATTAAAGAACTAATTTCTTTATTGAAAGAGTATAAACTAAAACATAGTAAGGAATTCTATTATCAAATAAGAGCAGAAAATGTAAAAGACCTAACTCCTGTTGAAATCGCAGCTAGGTTCCTCTATCTGAATAGAACTTGCTTTAATGGGTTATATCGAGTTAATTCTAAAGGGCAGTTTAATGTTCCAATTGGAAGTTACAAAAATCCTACAATTTGTAATGAAGAAGATCTAAGGGAGATATCTAACCTCCTACAAAAAGATGATATAACGGTAAATGAATTTTATAATTCGGTCAAAGAAGCGAAAAAAGGAGATTTTATTTATTTTGATCCTCCTTATTATCCTTTGAAGAAGGGTCAGAGCTTTACAACTTATACAAAAAGCAATTTCCTAGAGAAAGAGCAGGAAAAATTAGCAGAAACCTTTAAACAATTAGACAAGAAAGGGTGTAAAGTAATGCTTTCTAATAGTGATACAGAATTTATTAAAAATTTATATAAAGGATATAATATTCATTTTGTTCAAGCTAGTAGAATGATTAATTGTGATGCAACAAAAAGAGGAAAGATAAATGAAGTTGTTATTACAAACTACTAAAATGGAAGATGAGCACAAAACATCGACTTATTTTGGGTGATGCACTAAAAGTTCTAAAAACAATTCCAGATAATTCTGTTGATTTAATCTTTGCAGACCCTCCTTATAATATGTCAAAAAAACAGGGGTTGGGTTGGGAGTATAGTAAGCATGTGACTATGCAAGAAGAATGGGATATTTTTTCAAAAGAAGATTTTTTAAAATTCAATAAGGAATGGATTTCTGAATGTACTAGGGTACTGAAACATGGGGGAAGTTTATGGATTTCTGGAAGCTTTCATAATATCTATCAAATAGGATTTATTCTTCAACAAGAGCACCCCGAAATAAAAATTAACAATAGCATAGTCTGGTTTAAGCCTAATGCTCAACCAAATATAACATGTAGATTTTTTACGGAGAGTACAGAACATTTAATCTGGGCTACTAAAAATGGAAAAAAATGGAAATTTGATTATAATTGGACTAAAGAACATATTGAAGACCAGTTAAACCCTAAAGGGAAGCAAACAAGAAATGTTTGGAGTATTCCATTAACCCCAAGAAGTGAAAAGTGGGCAGGAGAGCATCCTAATCAAAAGCCATTCCAGTTATTGAAGAGAATTATTTTATCTTGCAGTGAAGAAGGAGATCTTGTTTTAGATCCTTTTGTTGGATCTGGAACCACTTCTGTGACTTCTAGGTATTATAATCGAAACTCGATAGGCATAGAAATAAACGAAAAATATTTTGAGATTATAAAAAATAGATTAAGTAAAGAAAACGATAAAGCAGAGATTACTTTTGAAAATTATTCTGGCTGAGGTAATCCTAGATACTCAAAGGGTAACGTGCTAAAGAAATATTTGCAATCTACTGATGTAACATAATTTAATGTATCTTTATAGCTCGGATGCATAAACCAGTCATTCAAAATATAGCAGTATTCTATTTTTATGTCCGTTCCAGAAAATAGTTTTTGATATTGTTTCTTTTTGAAATCACAGGTCTGAAGTTTTTCATCTACAGAGCCAGCAACTTTTTGAAACTTCATTTCTACAATAAATAAGGTCTTATTTGCTAGAACAAAAATAGTTTCATCTGGCAACATCTTTTTAGATAGCTTCTCAGACCAATTAACTTTTAAATCTTTAAGGAATCTATTGTAGATCTCATTCTTTTTGAATAGTTTTGCAACAGATTTTCCCCTGTATAGTAAATCACTTCCAGAAATCGAGTAATCCTTTACTTTACTAAATACCTCTCTTAGATTGATTCTTTTTTCAAATTCAAGTCCCGTTTGAGTTTTGGCTCCACCAACCCCACCTTTTATCATCTTTTAGTAGAGCTAATTTAATATAAAAAGTTATCTTAATCCGAGTGGGTTAAAGAGCGGGAGTTAATCACATAAATCTTTAAAACAATATTTATCCGCCTTTTATCATGATTTTTGACTGGTTGAGTGTTGAATGGTTGAGTTTTGGTGCTTTAGTAATATATGCCTATCTTACTTATTTGATCGCAAAAGATATTTACAATCCGCTTGTATCTTTTAGCATAAAACAAATAAAAGAAGAAAAAGAAGAGAAATTTACTCATCTTGGCTTCACTATGGTAAATAAAAGCAAGGTGGAAGTTGAAGTATTTGGAAAATTATGGTCTAAAGTAAATGGTGAATTATTTGAGTTTAAAAATGGCTTTTATGGAGATAAAAGGCATTGGATACTCCAGCCATTTACAGAAGGATTTGGGCATTTTTATTTGAAAGATTTAACAAATAAGCAAGATGTGAATATTAATTCTTTTGTAAAGAAAAATAAGATTTCTTCAATAAACTTTAATATGGAGATAAAATATAGAAAAACAGAAGGATTATGGAAAAAATGGAGAAAAACCTCTCCTCAAAATTTTATTTATAAGTTTGATGAAAACCTTTTTTGGTTAAACGTTTAATTCTCAGAGGTTAGAATAACCTCTCCCTACTTAAGGAAGGAATATATACAGAGCCTCAAAAAGTGGCAGAATTTTGGAAGGTTGTCGTATATAAAACTCTAAACACATACGGAAGTTACGTATGTGGGATTTTGAGCAGTTTTTCTAGTTTTTCAAGCACATTGTTTCTAGTTGAAGTTAGTCCTAATACTTTATACTTTGAGAACAAATCCCTATTAGAAACAATAAACATCCATTTTTCAGGATATTTTCTATTCAAATAGTTTAACTTTTCTTTGAGCTGTTCATGTTTTCCAAGCAAATTTCCTGTTTCAATCTCTAAAGCGTATGTTTCTCTTTCATAATTAAAAGTAATATCTGCCTCTTTAGTTAAACTTTCTTCAATAGACTTTACTCCATCAATTTTTCTTAATAATCTCTTTACACTCCAAACTAAAAATGTATGGCTTGGAGAATGGTTTAAAATAGACTTGATTAACACAGGAATTCTTTTTTGTTCATAAACACAAAATTCATTATGATGAGAATATCCTTCTTCAATCAAGATTTTAATTTCTTTATTGCTCAAACTATTTTTCTTAAAAACAGGATTTTCTTCTGGCTTTAATGAAAAAAGAATCTTGCATCTTTCACTAGCTATTTCCCTTTTCTTTTTTTCTATCTCTTCATTAATTAATTTTATTTTTTCTTCAGCTTCTTCTTTCTTAAAATTAATTTCTGAAAGAACTTCTTCATGTTCAAGCTCTTCAAGATATCTCTCTGATTTTAGAATAATTTTCTTAAGATCTTCCTTATAGTGGAATAAGCTTTTAGGGAGACTGTTTAGTTTGTTCTCTATTAATTCTATAAATTCTCTAAGTTCTTGAATATTGCTCCCTTTAATATCCTCCTTTAGGATTCCTTGTATTACGAGAGACTCATTTTCAAGCTCATTTTTTATTTCTTTTCTCTTTTCAATTTTTCCAAAAAACCATCTGTAGAAAAAAGGAGAGATTCCTATAAAAATTAAGAGATAAATCCATAAGTTTTCCATAGAAGGAATCATTGAGAGGAAAATTGCTTTAAATCCTGTAATAAATTCATTCCATAAAGGAATAATTATTGAGGAGATGATTAATCCTCCAACAATCGTAAGCAAAATTAATTCAATAGGTCCAATATCCATTATACTTACACTTCCTGATTTACTTTCATTTGTCTATAAATCTGATTAGTTACTTCTGCAATTTTCATAATCTGAATCTTCATTTTTTCATTATCTTCTCTGATTGCTTGATTATCTTCCTTGAGCATTTGGTTTTCTTTCTCTGCCTTATCAATACGCTTTTCTAATTCCATTTTGGTAATATCCACTAGCATATCATCTTCAGAAATTGTATCACTCATGCCTAAAAGCTCGGAGTAATAATGTATTTTATCCGATTCTTTCCAACCAAATCTATACTTTAAAGCAGATTCCGATTTATATCTAGGAAGCCAATAACAGCAGGAACAATGCCTGAAATCATAAAGAGTAAGATTTGAGTATTCAGTGCCCGCTGGGCTTTTTTCATCGCCCAAAACCCGCTTTCCGAGCCTTTTAAGATATTTGTTCATGGCAGGAGGAGAAGTTGTAAACAAATAATCCTCTTTACCCAAATTTGAAGTTTTTACGTAATCCCTTATCAAATCCGAACAAATCATCAATTTTATTCTTCTTCCAAAAGTCTTGCTTATTTCCTGCCTTATATTTAGCTCTTTGAAATTATTAAAAAAGTCAGAAACCCTAATGTTCATTAACTCCGTTGGAGCTCTTATTCCCGTATCAAATAAGAACCATATTAAGACCTTATACTCATGTTTTGCCTCTTTGCAAAGTTGCTTTACTTGCTCTTCTGTCAAATAAACCCATTTTGGCTTATCTCCCGAAGCATCTAAGTCCGTAGTTATATCTTTAATTTCAATATTTTCCTTTCTATTGATTCTCATCCACCAATGCCAAAAGGTCTTGAAATCCTTTACAAAATTTCTAGGAGCAGTATAATTCTTACCATCGCTTCTCTTTATAGTCCCATTTCTCATATCGACAAAAAAGCCAAAAAGTTGAGTTTCAGTTATGTCGGTTATTTTTTTTAAATTAAATCTCTTTTCAAAAGCCTTTGATAAAGCAATTAATCTCTGCTTCAAAACATTTAATCTAATAAAACTTCTCGAACCTTTTTTAGAAGTCGAACAAATATTTAATCCATATTCCATATCGCTTAGAAACTGTAAAGTTAAATCGGAATTCTCCTTGCTAATTTCCGAGATTACTGATTTGTTTTTTTCCTTCCACGCCAAATATCTTTCTTTATGTTTGTATGGATCAAACTTTACCATCGTCTGGTCGTCCATCTCGTTGATTTATATATCTTGTCGAGAACGAGTATATCCTTTGGAGTATATCGATTATGTGCCAACGGTATAGCAAAGTCCAGAAACAGAAACTTTAAATACTATTGTTCTTAATATAACAATATGGTTAATAAATTAACAATATCTTCATACCTAGAACCTTTTCTCAATACTGAAGGATTCATTCATCTGTCTGAACTAGCTAGGAAAGTTGGAAAAAATCATACTGTTGTAAGACTTTACGCCAATGCTTTGGAAAAACAGGGGATACTTGAAAAAAAGATAGTTGGCAGATTAACCATGTATCAGCTAAAATCTTCCCCCATACTGCTGGATTATTTGGTTATAGCAGAAAAGGAGAAACTTATTGCTCACTGCCAAAAAGATTTAGTTCTTAAAGAAATAGTCGGATTCTTACATGAGATATTAAATTCCGAGAATAAAGCACTTATATTCGGTTCTGCAACAATAAATGCAAGAAAAGCAGGAGACATAGATATTTTAATAACAGAGAAATTTGACACATATAAATTAAAAGAATTAGAAAAAAGACTCAATATAGAAATTCATTTAATTAATCCAAAAAATTTAAATTCCATAGACTCTGTGTTAAAAAAGGAGATACTAATTAAACATTTAATCATTCAAGGTTCCGAGGAGATAATAAAATGGCTAAAGTTAACTTAAACTGGTGTAAAAAGCAGGAAAAAGGTATTAGTTTAGTAGAACCAAATGCAAATCTTTCAGAAGACTACCTAAAAAGTGCACAGGAAACCCTACTTTTGCTTAAAGATGTGCATAGCAAATCTAATATGTGGACAGCAACGATGAAATACTACTGTGAATATTTTGCAGTCTACTCCTTACTAATTAGAGTAGGCATTAAATGCGAGATTCACGATTGCACAATAATGCTTGTGAAGCTATTTGAAGAGCAAAACATACTTCCAAAAGGAACATACGAAATGTTAGATAAAGATAAAGGATTGAGAATTGATAACCAATACTTTCTAAAGAATATAAAAGTAAAAATAGATTTTAATGAGCTTTCAGATTTTGTTCTTAAAATAAAAGATATAATTTCTTCACTTACTCTCGAAGACATTAAAAAGATTAGGGCGTTGATTTAATTATTAATATATTGACATCACTCCAAAAACCACAACGAGCCCTTCGACGGCGGGGGCATTGTACGACAGAACGGGGACTATTTATTTGACAATTTCCAAACATTTTAATACGGGTATCTTTTATATTAAGAAATGGTAAAATTAAAATGGTTTGACAAAACTTTTATTTTTGTATTGCTTTCAATTTTTTCTATAGGGATTATATCTGCGGCATTACCCCCCCCATCAGCAAACTTCGAAATAGATTTTTCACGATTAAATCTGACTGAAGGAGATTGGCAGTTATCTGTGGTGAGTCTTCCTGCTTATGAGACAGATATACTTAAGGCAAAAGAAGTTTTTGATAATATAAAGTTGGGTTACTTGGATACAAAAACTCTTTGTGGGTTTCCAAATTATTTTGAATTAAAATTAAATCCTTCTCAGGAAGAGATTGAACAATTAAATAAAAGTTACCCTTTTGATTCTGTACAATTTTTAAAACTTAATGGTCCTCTTAAAGAATGGGATAAGCTATATACTTTTTACAGAGATGAAAAATATACAGAATGCACAATTCCTACAGGATATGGGGACTATAATGATTTGAATAAAGTTTTAGAAAATGAATATAAAAAATACAAATTAACAACTAATTTTTGGATTTACCATTATTCAAAAAGTGTAGAATTACAAAAAAATGGAGAAGATATAAAAGCGTTTTATCCCACTTTTTGTGAGATAAAAGAAGGTAAATGTAATTTGGGTATAACTGAAACTGAAAGTACAAAGGGTCCTTATTTTGTAATCCTTGAAAAGATGAATTCAACAAAAGAGATTTATTTTTCTGGACCTGTGAATATAAATTGGGAAAGCTTAGAAGAAGTAGAATGGAATGAATTTGATAATTTAAAAAATTATTCATTGGACATAAATCAATTAAATCTCCCAAATCTAATTGTTCCTACGCTAATTACTCCTGCGCCTGAACCAGAACCATCCCCCTCGATATATCATTGGATTATTGGATTATCTATACTGGTTATATTAGTAATATCTTTCTTAATCTTGAAAAAGAAAAAAAATTAATCCCCGTTCGGTTACTTGATGTTCGGCGGGGGCATTCAGCTATACACTGAAATTACTGAATGCAAGAATGCCAAAGCGTTGTCATTCTAGGGCATAAAAATCATTCTAAATTCTAAAAGGAAAAAGCTTAAAAACGAAGGATACAAGTTCTTAAAACGAATATGAAAAAAAATAAAGCTTTTTTTCAAAAAATAGCTAAACAAATAAATCCTGAAGAAATTCCGGAAGAAGTTCTCAGTCATATAAAGTATTCTTCCCTATTGGATAATCTAGAATTTCAAAGGAAAGAAGATTCCTGCGGATTAAGCTCAGCAAGGTCCATGCTTAGATTACAATGGGGCATTAAAACAGAAGAAGCTTATCTTGAAGAGTTAATGAAAGAATACAATATAAAAGAAATAGAAATAGAGGGTATTGAACCAAGAAACCTAGCAAAACTAATACACCACATAGGGAAAGAAAATCAAATGGACCTGAAAGTTTTCTGTATAGAAAAAGGAGATTATAATCAATTGGACTGGCTTAGAGATAATAACATTTTGCCTATTACCCATAGAAAAACTCGTGAAAGCAATAATATTGAACACTATGAAATTTGTCTTGGTTCGGACAAAGAAAATATATTTCTTTATAACTCTTATCCTGACTTGTCTAGTTCTGGATTTTATAAAGTTTCTAAGTCAGATTTCATAAAAGATTGGTGGCCTGTAAGAAAGCTTATAAGAAAAGAAAGATGGTACCTCGGGACAATTGAAAGAAAAAAGGACTTGCCAAAAAATTTATTCAATGAAGAATATCTTTAAAAAAATAAATATTTCTAAATTACAAAAAATAAAGAAGTGAGAAAATCATTAAAGTATGGATTATAAAACTAATTGTTACCATAAATGAAGGTTTAATAGTTGTTAA
>Ga0247842_10006488_pt1 | contig 13213 bp, 16 predicted proteins | sample LaCruzMarch2015__3_FD_192411 | JGI IMG/M metagenome (GOLD analysis project Ga0247842, IMG submission 192411) | Freshwater microbial communities from meromictic Lake La Cruz, Castile-La Mancha, Spain - LaCruzMarch2015_19m | ecosystem: Environmental > Aquatic > Freshwater > Lake | place: Spain...
TTTTATACCATAATTAGCCTGTTTATAATTTTGGCCCTTGTAATTTTGGCTTATTTAGGATTAAAATAAGGTGAATTGGAGAGGTGCCAGAGTGGTCGAATGGGCCGCACTCGAAATGCGGTGTGCCCGCAAGGGTACCTAGGGTTCGAATCCCTACCTCTCCGCATTATTATAAAAAGGGATGAGAAGTTTATCCCCCGGAGCGAAGCGTAGGGGGAAATCCCTACCTCTCCGCATTATTATAAAAAGGGATGAGAAGTTTATCCCCCGGAGTGAAGCGTAGGGGGGAATCCCTACCTCTCCTCAGATAAAAAGCTATGGGCCATATTACTTCAAAATCATTCAGAGACTTGCAAATTAGGCTGGACCGGCACGCTCAGGGAGCGCCCGAGTCTGATATTTTATATAAAATTCTGGAGATTTTATTTACCGAAAAAGAGGCTGGATTGGTAGCGAAATTGCCGGTTCGTTTTTTTACGGTTGAAGAGGCGGTGAAAAGATTTAAAAAAAACCCCGAGGAAACCGAAAAAATATTAAACGGCTTAGCGGATAAGGGAATTTTACTGGATATGGAAAATAATAAGCAAAGAGCCTTCGTCCTGGCTCCGACCATGGCCGGTTTTTTCGAATTTTCTTTAATGAGGACTGATGGAAAATTTGACCGGAAAATTTTGTCAGAATTATTTTATCAATATATAAATCAGGAGGAGGCTTTCGTCCAAAGGATTTTTGGCCTTAAAACTCCGGCCGATAGAACTTTTGTCCATGAGGATAAAATTCAGGATAAAGACAAATCAATTATCTTAAATTATGAAAAAGCCTCGCATATAGTAAATTCAGCGAGTTGTATTACGGTTGGAACTTGTTATTGCCGTCATAAAATGGAGCATGTCGGCAAAGCCTGCGACGCGCCGCAGGAAGTCTGTTTAACTTTTAATAAGGCGGCCGAGAGTTTAGCCAAACACGGGATTGCTAAAAAAATATCCAAAAATGAAGCCATGGAAATAGTAGACAAATGCCGAAAGCTTGGTCTCGTGCAAATTGGAGATAATGTTAAGGAGAGTGTAAATTGGATTTGCAATTGTTGCGGCTGCTGCTGCGAAGCGATACTGGCTTATAAAAAACTGGGTGACAGGAATAAAATTCAAAGTAATTTTTTGGCGCGAGTTAGCTATGAACAATGCCTTGCTTGCGAAATATGCGTAAAAAGATGCCCGGTGGAAGCTATAAAAAAAGACGGTAAAATTTTGATTGATAAGAATAAATGCATCGGTTGCGGAGTTTGTGCGCGGTTTTGTCCCCGAGGCTCAATTTTGATGGAAAGAAAAGAAAAAATCAACTACACGCCGAACGATTCTTTTGAAAGGGTGGTGATTAACGCCATAGAAGAAGGCAAGCTGCAAGATTATATCTTTGATAATTATGATTCATGGACCAGCGAGTTGTTAAGGAGAGTTTTTGGTGTGATTATGAAACTTACCCCGAAAAAAATATTATTAGCCCAGATGCAAATCAGGTCAAGATATTTAAAAGCGTTGATGAAAACCAGGTATTATAAATTATTTGATACTTTATATAACGAAGGGAAAAAATAGGATTATATATTGAGCTCACGGGTAAAGCCACTTTTTTATTTTAAAAAGTCGGGAATTTCAGAGTTGATGCAAAAAACTATTATTAAAATTAATTTTATGGAATTATTTAAAAATTTTTTAAAACCGACTAATGAACCGCTTAAATCGGCCCATCAAGCCGAAGATTTTGAGGGCCATCCTATAGAATTGAAAAACGCTCCGGCGGAACGGGAGGGAAGCTTAGAAGAAATAAAAAGAAATTATGAACCTGCCATTGCTTTGCGCGAACGCCAATATAGCCAAGATGTATTGGCAAAGCCGGAAATGAAAAACCGGCACCTTAGCCTTGAGATACATAATGAAATAGTTTTAGGTTATACCCACAAGCTTATTAAAGCGCATAATTTATCCGAGCAAGATAAAGCGGCTATTTATTTGGCAATTATTTTTCATGACAGCGGTAAATTAGCCGATGGTTTGGCGGAGTATGAGTTAGATCATCATTTAAAAGGCAGAGAATATGCTGAAAAACTACTTGATGAATTGCCGCCGATTGAACAGGAGGATAAAGTAATTGAAATTACGCCCGAGCTTAAAGAAAAAGTTTTGCAGGCGATTATGCGCCACATGAATCATCCCTTCTTAGTCGGTTTAAATAAAGGTAAACGTTTTCTCGAGCCGGAAAATGATATAGATAAAATAGTTTTTGACGCGGACATGATGGCTAACGTCGGCTTTAAAAATGTCTATTTTCGCTTAACCAGTGAAAAATATTTAAACGAAGATATAATTGAAGCGTCCAAAAAAAACGTACTTGCGCTTGAAGAAGCTTTTAATAATGTTATGAACGGCGTTAGGGTTTTAGATAAAGCCGTCTTGTCGGTTCCGGCCAAAGCGCAAATCAAGCAGTTGATAGGCGCGGCCGAAGAAATATTTAGTTATTTAAAAGCTAACCGGGTTTTTCAGAAAATTCAAGATAAATATTCCGAAAATAATGAATTTAATTCCCGGGCTATTAGCCAAAAAGAAGGCGGCGTGCTGGCGCTAAAAGAAGAATTAAACTCGGCCATTAAAAAAGCGGCTCAAGCTTTAAATATAGATGAAAAAATTGCTAAAAATTTTATAATGTAAAAAAATCAAATGCAATTTAAAGCTCCTAAAAATACTGAACGATTTTTCTGGACCGGCCACGCTTTAGGAAAAATGCAGTATTACGGCTTGACCGCGCAGAGAATTTTACGAGTGATAAATAATCCGGTGAGAAAAGAAGAGGGAGTTGCTGAAAACACGACCGCGGTTATGCAGCCGGCGTCCATCAACAGTAAAAAGAAAACTTGGAGCTCGGAAATTTGGGTTATGTACCAGATAGATAAAACCCAACGTAAAATTATTAGCGCTTGGCGCTACCCGGGCGTAAGCCCGGAAAGAAATTTTGTGCCCGAAGAGATAATTAATGAAGTAAAAGATTTAATTTAATGAAAAAATCTAATAAGCAAAAAATAATTTCGGCCGCTTTCGTAAAAGGCGTGGTTGAAGCTTGTAAAGAATTAGAAAATAACTTTCCACAAGTTGCTTTTATCGGCCGTTCTAACGCCGGTAAATCCAGCGTCATCAATTCCATGACCCGCCAAAAAAATTTGGCCAGAACAAGTTCTTCGCCCGGCCGCACGCAAGAAATAAATTTATTTTTGATAAATAAATTTTTATATTTAGCCGATTTGCCCGGTTATGGGTTTGTTAAGTCGTCGCGCGAGGCGCGGGGGCGGCTTGGGCAATTGATTAACTGGTATCTGTTTACCTCTGGCTATGCGCAAAAATTGGTTGTGCTTATTATAGATGCTGAATTAGGTTTGACCGAAAGCGATTTAGAAATACTGGAAAGTTTAGAAGAATATAAAAAGAATATTATTATCGTTGCCAATAAAATAGATAAAATAAAAAAATCAGCTTACGAAAAGCAGCTGGGAAAAATTAAAAATCAAGCCGGTAGCCTTAAAGTTATTCCCTATTCGGCAAAAAAGAAAATCGGCGTTAGCCTATTAACCGGTGAAATTTTTAAAGCCGTTTAAATCTATTTTGGTTTAGTTTGTAGCTAGGCCTTGACATTTTAGCCAATCTAGGCTATACTTCTTTTGTAAGAGTTATTTTTCTTCGCTTATGCTTTTAGCGTAATTTAGAAGGCAAAATAAAGAAAGTCGACTTACATTTAATTACATGGGATTTAGAATATCCCTAAAAGCGTAAGAAAAGTTATGAACAAAAAATTATACGTAGGTGGTTTGTCTTATTCAACCACCGAAGGCGGTTTAAAAGATGCTTTTTCTCAAGCCGGTACCGTAGTCTCAGCCATTGTTATCATGGATAAAATGACTGGCAGATCAAAAGGTTTCGGATTTGTTGAAATGTCAACGGAAGAGGAAGCGACAGCCGCTATCGACATGTTTAATGGCAAAGAACTTGATGGTCGCGCAGTTACTGTTAATGAGGCCAGACCTCAAGAAGACAGACCGAAAAGAAGTTTCGGTGGTAACGGCGGCGGAAGAAACTTTGACAATAACCGCGATAGCCGTGGTGGAAGCAATTGGTAATCAATTACTTCAGATATCATAAAAAACACTTCCGAGCAATCGGGAGTGTTTTTATTTAGAAAATTGTAGTAGAATAAAGATAGAACAAATAATAAATATGCCGAATAAAAAAAATAGAATTCCTAAAAATGCCAAAAGAGTTTTTAAAGGTGAAATTTTTGAGGTTTGGCAATGGCCGCAAAAAATGTACGACGGTTCAAAAGAAACTTTTGAGATGCTTAAACGTCCGGATACGGCTCAAGTTATTCCGGTGGTGGATGATAAAATATTGATTTTAATTCAAAAACAGCCGGATAGCCCGAAGGCTTTTTATTCGTTGGCCGGCGGACGGCGTGAAAAAGACGAAACGGCTTTAAATACGGCCAAGAGGGAAATGCTTGAAGAAACCGGTTATGTTGCCCGCGATTGGCAGTTATTTAAAAAAATTAGTCCGCCTGGTAAAATTGTTTGGACAATCTATAATTATATCGCCCGCGATTGTGTTTATTGGCAGCCGCCGCATTTAGATCCGGGTGAAAAAATAACTACCAAGCTGATTAGTTTTGACGAATTTTTAGCTTTGGCTGATGAGCCGAGTTTTTGTGAATTAGAGTTAGTTAATTATATATTAAGAGCCAGAGCTGATAAAAAAATATATAAAAAATTTCATAGACTTTTATTTAAAAAATAACTTTCGCACTTGTGCCAAAAACAAAAAAAATAAATGACTTAATTTCTCTGGACAAGCCTTTGGTGATTTTTGATTTGGAAACCACCGGTTTGTCCGTTAATTTGGATAGAATCGTGGAAATCGCTTATTTAAAAATTATGCCGGACGGAAAAATTTTAAAAGGCGATTTGCTTGTTAATCCGGAAATGAGTATCCCGGCCGAAGCTTTCGCCGTCCACGGCATTAGCGACGAGAAAGTAAAAGACGCGCCGACTTTTAAAGATAAAGCCAAAGAGCTTTATGGGATATTTAAAGATTGTGCCTACGGCGGTTTTAATGTTTTCGGTTATGACCTGCCAATGCTTAAGCGCGAGTTTTTAAGAGTGGGTCTGGACTTTGATTATGCTAACGCTAAAGTCATTGATTCACAAAAAATTTATCATTATATGGAACCGCGCACTCTCGCCGCGGCTTATAAATTTTATTGTAAAAAAGAACATGTTGACGCTCATAATGCTTTAGCCGACGTTGAAGCCACGGCCAAAATTTTAACCAAGCAGTTAGAAAAATACGAAGAGACGCGCGACTGGGATTTTCTTTATAAAATTCATCATGCTTCGGACGACCGTTTTGTTGATACTGACAGAAAATTTTATTGGCGCTCGGGCGAAGCCTTTTTCGCCTTTTCTAAACATAAAGACCGGTCGCTCGCCGATGTAGCCGAAACAGACCCGGGCTTTTTAAGCTGGGTTTTGGGCGCTGATTTTTCCGACGAGACTAAAGAGATAGTTAAAAAAGCTTTAAACGGGGAGTTGCCGAAAAGAGCCTAACCCGCTAAAATAAAGTCATGATAGACACTAATGAACGCGTCATCGCGCCCGAGGAGGCGGCTGATGATAAAACCTTGGATTTAACTTTGCGCCCAAAGAAATTAAGTGAATTTATAGGGCAGGACAATATTAAGGAAAACCTTAGGATTTTTCTTAAAGCGGCGCAAAATAGAAGTGAATCTATTGAGCATGTTTTATTATACGGCTCGCCCGGTTTAGGCAAGACTACTTTAGCTCATGTTATCGCCAATGAACTGGGCGCCAACATAAGAGTTACTTCCGGACCGGTTATAGAAAAATCCGGTGATTTAGCCGCTATTTTAACGAATTTAAGTGAAGGCGATATTTTATTTATTGATGAAATCCACCGCTTAAATAAAACCATTGAAGAAATACTTTATCCGGCCATGGAAGATTATGCTTTAGATATAATCATTGGCAAAGGCCCGTCGGCTAGAACCCTGCGCCTGGATTTACCCCGTTTTACGATTATTGGCGCCACTACAAAAATTAGCTTGCTGTCATCGCCCCTACGCGACCGTTTCGGCATGACTTATCGTTTGGATTTTTATCATCCCGGGGATATTAAAAAAATTATTGACCGAAGCGCTAAGATTTTAAATATCAAGCTATCGGCTGAACCGGCCGAAGAAATCGCCAAGCGTTCGCGGCGCACGCCCAGAGTCGCTAACCGGCTTTTAAAAAGAGTGCGCGATTATTGCCAGGTTGAAGGCGATGGCGACATTAATTTGAATTATTGCCAGGCAGCTTTTAAGCTTTTAGAAGTTGATGAGCTTGGGCTTGATTGGGTGGATAGAAAAATTTTAGAAGTGATTATTGATAAATTTAACGGCGGGCCGGTAGGGCTTTCGGCCATTGCCGCTTCCACGGCCGAGGATATTGCCACGGTAGAAGAAGTTTACGAGCCGTATTTAATGCAACTGGGATTTTTAGACAGGACTCCTCGCGGCCGGGTGGCTACGGACGCGGCTTATAAGCATTTGGGCAGGAAGAAAAAAGGGCAAGATAAAATACTTTGATTGTCATTGCGAGCGACTGAAAGGAGTGAAGCAATCTAACTAACAATTTTACAAGACAAACCTTTGTTACTGGAATAATCTATTAATATAACTAATAGTCCGTGAGATTGCCGCGTCGCCCGATTACGGGCTCCTCGCAATGACAGATAAATTTTATGACCATACCCATAATCGGTTTTTTATTTTTATATTGCTTGTTTGTTTTAGTTTGGCTTATTTTTAGCTTGGTCGCGCTTTTTCATATGATAAGATACGGCCAGATTAATTTTGTAACTTTTATAACCACTTTTACTTATATTGCCGGTTCGGTTATGATTTTATTTTTTTCTTATGAATATTTAAACCAGATTGACTGGAGCGTGGGCTTAACGATTTTTCAGGGAGGCGCCGGCATTTTCGGCGTTAATAATTTTTAAAGATTTAAAAATTATAAGGTATAAATTTAAAATTTAATAGCAGTCAAAGCTATACGGCCATTAAATTTTAAATTTATAAATATTATGTTAGATTATAAATTACCGGGCAAATTGCCTGATGAAAAAATTATAAAAATTTTGAGAAAAGATGTTTTTATCTTGCTGGTTAAATTCACGCTGGCGTTAGTTTTAGCCAGCCTGCCCGCCCTAGTCGGCTTTATTATGCTTAGCCTATATCCAAATTTGCTTCAAGGTGAAATTTCTTATCCTTTAATAGCTTTAGCGGTTAGCGGTTATAGCTTATTTATCTGGCTATTTTTGTTTTTCTCTTTTATTGATTATTATTTAGATGTTTGGGTTATAACCAGTGAACGGATAATTGATGTTAAGCAGGAAGGTTTTTTTTCGCGCACGGTCGCGGAATTAAAATTATTTAAAATTCAGGATGTAACCAGTGAGCTTAAAGGTTTTTCTAAGTTTATTTTTCGCTACGGCGATGTTTATGTGCAGACGGCCGGCGAAGTGCAGAGATTTGCTTTTAGGCAAATTCCCAACCCGGAAGAAATCAGGGACATTATAATTAAATTAGCCGAGGAAAATAAAAAAATACATGAACCGCACAACGTGTAAAATGTTAAATGTCGTTAGAATATGAAAATTTATAACAGAAAGAGCATTCGACGACAGCCCCTTGCAGATTTTGATTATTATTTGCCAAAAAATTTAATCGCGCAAAAACCTGTTAGCCCGCGAGACCATTCGCGGCTTTTAATTTTGCGGAAATTGAATGCTAAAATTGAGCATAAACATTTTTATGATATTCTAGATTATTTAAACAAAGGTGATGTTTTAGTGTTGAATAATACTAAAGTAATGGCGGCCAGGCTAATCGGTAAGCGGGCGGAGACAGGAGGAAGAGTGGAAGTGTTTTTGTTAAATAAGGCCTCTCTTCATTTCCCTTTTACAAAGGGGGCGGGAGAGGTCTGGCAGTGCTTAGTCGGCAGCCATAGAAGAAAAGAAAATTTAAAAGTTGAATTTACCGGAGGGCTTAAAGCGGAAATTTTAAAAAATAATTTAGATGGAACTTTTAATATTAAATTTAATAAAAGCGGTACGGCTTTTATGAGGTTGGTAAAAAAAATCGGTTTAGCGCCTTTACCGCCGTATATAAAGCGAGATTCTATCGCGAGTTTATCCCGGCAAGCGGCGGGACTCCGGGATGACAAGAATAAATATCAGACGGTTTACGCTGATGAAAAAAAATTAGGTTCGGTAGCCGCGCCCACGGCCGGCTTTCATTTTACGCCGTTGCTACTAAAAAAATTAAAAAATAAAGGTGTGCAAATTGAATATGTAACCTTGCGGGTCGGCTTAGGCACTTTCGCGCCGGTAAAAGTTGATGACATAACCAAGCATAAAATGCACTCCGAATATATTGAAATAAACAAAAAAACTTTAGGAAATATTATTAAGGCAAAAAGTGAAGGCCGTCGCATAATTGCTGCGGGTACGACCAGCGTTAGAACGCTGGAAAGTGTATTTAGCAAAAAAGAGTTGCGGAGCCATAGGGGTTGGACTGATATTTTTATTTATCCCGGCTATAAATTTAAAATCGTTGACGCCATGATAACTAATTTTCATTTGCCAAAATCAACATTGTTAATGCTGGTTAGCGCCTTGGCCGGCAGAGAAAAAATATTCAAAGCTTACGAAGAGGCAATTAAGAAAAAATACCGCTTCTATAGCTATGGCGACGCTATGCTGATTTTTCAACCTTGACTAAACCAAGTTTTTTAAGTTATAATAAGATTAAATTAATAAATAATAATAAAATTTTTTATGTCCGTACCAGCAAAACGAAGGTCTAGAAGCGAAGCCCGCCGCGGCCGTTCGCACCAGGCCTTAAAAGAAGTGAAATTAAACAAATGCCCTAAATGCGATAAAGCCGTATTGCCTCATACCGCTTGTAAATTTTGCGGTTCATATAAAGGACGCCTTGTTTTAAAGATAAAAAGCAAGATTAAAAAAGAGAAGAAATAAAATTCGCAATGTTATCCTGGAGTGATTGAAATGAGCGATAGGATTTCGTCGCGATTCTACCCGCTTAGCCGTAGCTTCAGCGAGGCGAGCCGGTCGCTAAAGCTTCCTCCAGAATGACAAATTATAATTTATGTCTAATCGCCATCTAGCCAGAACGATTGCCATGCAAACTTTGTTTTCTTGGGATTTTAAAGGTAAACAAGAAAAAGATTTAAACGGTTTGATTGAGCAGAATTTTAAGCAGTTCGCCCCAAAATTTAACGACCATGGATTTGTTAAATGCATAATTAATGGCGTGATAAAAAATGAAGCTGAAATTGATAATTACATAACCAAGTATGCTACCGAATGGCCTTTGGACCAGATTACTATAGTAGATAGAAATATTTTACGCATTGGCGTTTATGAATTAATTTTTGATCAGGATATACCTTCAAAGGTGGCCATTAATGAAGCCATTGAAATAGCTAAAACTTTTGGCGGGGAATCATCCGGTAAATTTGTTAATGGTGTTTTGGGCGCGATTTATAAAGATATGGCCGAGACTATAAAAAAGACAGAAAAACCGCAGGCTAAATAATTAATAATTAAAATAATTTGCCATTTGCAATTAGCAATTCTAAGATATTTCCTGAATTTCTAATTACAAATTTCGAATTTTTATCATCATGAAAGATTTTTCCAAATTAGAAGCGTTAATGAATGTTAAGTTTAAGAATCCTGACTTATTAAAACAGGCAGTAGTGCATCGGTCATATTTAAATGAGCATCCTGATTTTGAATTGCATCATAACGAGCGTTTGGAATTTTTAGGCGATGCGGTTTTAGAAATTATTGTTACGGAAATTTTGTATCATGATTTATGGATACGCCGGAAGGCGATTTAACTAATTGGCGGGCCAGTTTAGTTAATTACCGTATGCTGGCTTCAATCGCCGATGAGCTTGGCATAAATAAATATTTATATTTGTCTAAAGGCGAATCTAAAGATAAAAATTCAAAGGCGCGGCAAATTATTATGGCTAACGCCATGGAAGCGATTATCGGCGCGATTTATTTAGACCAGGGAATCAGGCCGGCAAAAAAATTCGTCAAAGCTTTTATTGTTTCCAAATTGGATAATATTTTAAAAAATCAGCTTTATCTCGACCCTAAGTCAAAATTTCAGGAAAAAGCCCAGGAAATTTACGGCGTGACGCCGCATTATAAAGTTTTAAGCGAATCCGGGCCTGATCATGCCAAAGAATTTATAGTTGGTCTTTATTTAAATAATGAACTGATTTCCCAGGGTAAGGGCACCTCAAAACAGGAAGCTCAGGTAGCCGCGGCCGGCGAAGGCTTAAAAAATAAAGATTGGTAAAAATTATATTTAATAATTTTTTTAATTATATGACCATGCAAGAAATTTTTAAATTATCAGTTGAAAAAGGCGCTTCAGATATTCATTTAGTCGTTGACGCTCCGGCGCTGCTAAGAATTGACGGTAATTTAATAGCGATAGATTCTGAAAAAATCTTATCAAAAAAAGATATTGAACAAATGGTTTTTCCATTGTTGTCCGAAGAACAAAAAAAGAGATTCATTACCGATAAAGAATTGGATTTAGGCTACGAAGATGATAATGAAACCAGATTTAGAATAAATTTGTTTTATGAAAGAGGCAATCTTGGCTTAGTGGCCAGAGTAATAACCGATACGATTCCCAGCCTAGAAGATTTATCTATGCCTAAAGTGGTTTATGATTTGCTTAATCTGCAGCAAGGCTTGATTTTAGTTACCGGTCCAACCGGCTGTGGTAAATCATCAAGCTTAGCCGCCATGATAAATTATATTAATCAGAAAAGAAGCTGCAGTATTGTTACCTTGGAAGATCCGATTGAATTTAGATTCAAACATAATAAAAGCGTTATTACGCAAAGACAACTAGGCACTGATATGGTTTCTTTTGATCAGGGCTTAAAGCATATTTTAAGGCAAGACCCGAATGTTATAATGGTGGGCGAGATGCGAGACTTAGATACTATTGGCACGACTATTACTTTAGCCGAAACCGGACATTTGGTTTTAGCCACCTTGCATACTTATAGCGCGGCGCAAACCATTGACCGTATTATTGATATTTTTCCTCCCCATCAGCAGACGCAAGTCAGAATGCAATTATCTATGACTTTGGCGGCGGTAATTTCGCAGCGCCTTTTAGTAAAAAATGGCGGCGGCAGAATCGCGGCCAGAGAAATTCTTACTAATACTCCGGCCGTATCAAATTTAATCAGAGAAAGTAAAATTGCTCAAATTAAAACTGTGATTGAAACCAGTTCTAAAGAGGGTATGGTAAGTTTGGATCGTGAACTAAAGAGACTGTACGATGAAAAAATTATTACTAAAGAAGCGGCACAAGCCCATATGAATAATCCGGAATTATTGGAGAAGTTTAGAATTTTATAAAAATAGCCTAAAAAATAGCTAATTTTAGGCTATATTTTTACGGGTTTAAACACTTGACATAATTAATACATCCTGTATAATACCAGTTAGTTAAAACTTCTATAAATTTTATGAAAATACTTTCATTATTCATTAAACTTACAAGCGGTTAAGTCTGGCTGATTTTTGCGCATTAACTTACCGCTTGACAGGCGGTTTTTTGTTTCCCTAAAATTTTCGCAACTCGCAACTTGTAACTCATAAATTGGGTTGCAAATTATAAGTTATGAAAATTTATAACTTCGGACATTAACAACCAGTTAAATAAAAATAAATAAAAAGTAATTAGAGAACTAGGCAAAATTATTATTAGCTATTAATAATAAATAAAAGTAAGTAACCCCAGTCAAATTGCGCTTCGCGCAAATTTTGCCAAAAGCAAAATTATTTGACGGGGTAAATAAAAATATACAATACACACCGCTTTAATATTTAAAAAATATTGAACGGTGTAAACACACTTTTAAAACAAAAGTGTGGGAAAATCTCATTAAGGGTATATGGTGGATGCCTTGACTCAAGAAGACGATGAAGGACGTAGCAGCCTGCGATAAGCCTCGGTAAGGTGGCAAGCAACCTTTGACCCGAGGATGTCCGAATGGGGAAACCTATTCCGATTAATATCGGAATGTCCGCCAGCTGAATACATAGGCTGGTGAGACGACTACCCGGTGAATTGAAACATCTTAGTAGCCGGAGGAAAAGAAAAAAATAAAGCACTCTTTATAGAAGCACGGATTTTCGAATCTGTGGATTCTATAAAGTGTGTTAATTCCCTGAGTAGTGGCGAGCGAAAGGGGAACAGTCTAAACCTTTTAAACCGCGTATTATTAATCCACTCACGTGGAGAGATAATATTGAAGGATCTAGGTCCATATGTTTATTGGGGGTTGCAAGATAGTTATTATTACTCCCTAGAAGAGTGAGGTAGAGGTAAAATAAAAGTAATTTTCTAGTTGAAGCGAGCTGGAAAGCTCTGCCAGAGCGGGTGATAGCCCCGTAAGCGAAAGGAATTATTACTCTACGATAACATATCTTAAGTACTGCGGGACTCGTGAAATCCCGTACGAAGCCGGGTCGACTATGACCCAAGACTAAATACTTCTTGAGATCGATAGTGAACAAGTACCGTGAGGGAAAGGTGAAAAGCATCCCGGTAAGGGAGATGAAATAGTATCTGAAACCATATACTTACAAGGAATCGGAGCCCCGTAGCAATACGTGGGTGACGGTGTGCCTATTGAGGAATGAGCCAACGAGTTTGCTGTATGTGGCTTACATAATCCCGCAAAGCGGGAGCATGTGTAGTGAAAGCGAGGGTTAATAGCCCGTCTCTTACTTATTGGAAAGGAGATCCTTTAAATCTTCTTTCTAATATATAAGAAAGTCGCATATACAAGACCCGAAGCCGTGTGATCTAGCCATGATCAGGTTGAACCCTCGAGAAATCGAGGGGGAGGACCGAACCCACTAGCCGTGCAAAACTAGGGGAGGAATCGTGGTTAGAGGTGAAATTCCAATCGAACTCGGCAATAGCTGGTTCTCCTCGAAATAGCTTTTGGGCTAGCCTCGAGTGTTTCTTTCTGGGGGTA
>Ga0247842_10006494_pt1 | contig 13200 bp, 7 predicted proteins | sample LaCruzMarch2015__3_FD_192411 | JGI IMG/M metagenome (GOLD analysis project Ga0247842, IMG submission 192411) | Freshwater microbial communities from meromictic Lake La Cruz, Castile-La Mancha, Spain - LaCruzMarch2015_19m | ecosystem: Environmental > Aquatic > Freshwater > Lake | place: Spain...
CAAGGACGCGCTGACGACGGGCAAGAAGCGCACCACGACGCCCATCCGCCCGTACCTTCAGGTATTTGACATGGCTATCCCGGCTGGAATGACGATTGACGCCTACATTGCCGCCGAAATTCGCGCCGCGAAGGAATGCGGCGCCGACGGGTATCTGTTCTGGGAGCCGTCGAACGACTACCGCGCCCTGTACCGTGTCCTCGGCGTCCCGTACTCGTACTAGCCCGGGCACCGACCGCATCACGCGAAGGGACGCCAAGACCCGCCAAGAGAACACGGTGTAGCGTCGGAGCTTGCCTCCGACGTTCGGGTTCGACATCGTTCCAGACTCGCAAACGTCGCACGCAAGGTGCGACGCTACAACAAAACTCGACACACACTGGCCCTCGCGCGCGGGATTGGGTAGAGTCTGCCCCATCGAGATCGGAACTCGACCTTCCATGTTTCGAGAACTGCATCGATCCTCTCATTCCCCCGCGCGAGTCGGCGAACTGGTGACGCGGCACGGCGTCGTCCGGACTCCGACCTTCGTGGCTGTCGCCACCCGCGCTTCCGTGAAGGGCGTCGAGCCGGCGGCCCTCGCCGGCCTCGGCCTCGAACTCCTCATCGCCAACACCTACCACCTTCATCTGCGCCCCGGGGAGGATGTCGTGGCGGCGCTCGGCGGCCTCCACGGCTTCTCCGGCTGGCGCGGCCCGACGATGACCGACTCCGGCGGCTTCCAGGTGTTCAGCCTTGGCGCCGGGAAGGAGCACGGCGTCGGCAAAGTGGCGCCCATCTTCCCCGGCGAATCGGATGCGGCACTTGCCGCGCTCGCTCGGCGCAACGGCCCCCCGCTCGTCCGCCTCTCCGAGGGCGGCGTTTGGTTCCGCTCCGTAGTCGACGGCTCCGAGCACACGTTCACGCCCGAGTCGGTCGTCACGATCGAGCGGAAGCTCGGCGCCGACATCATTCTCCCGCTGGACGAGTGCACGTCGCCGCTCCACGACCACGCCTACACACGAGCGGCGATGGAACGCACGCACCGCTGGGCGCGCCGCGCCCTCGAGGCGTTCCGGCTCTCGGCCAGCGATCCGACCTTCCCCAACCCCGACCAGGAGATCTACGGAATTGTCCAAGGCGGCGCCTTCGAGGACCTCCGCCGCGAGAGCACGCGCGTCATCGGCGAGATGGGCTTCGCCGGCTTCGCAATCGGCGGATCCCTCGGGCGATCCAAGGACGACATGCGGCGGGTTCTCGACTGGACGATCCCCGCGCTCCCCCAGAACAAGGCGCGCCACCTGCTCGGCATCGGCGAGATCGAGGACATCTTCGCCGCCGTGTCCCGCGGCGTCGACACGTTCGACTGCGCCGCGCCCACGCGGATGGCACGGAACGGGAGTGTCTTCCTGCGCGGCGCGCCCCGACACCGCATTCACCTGCGCAACGCCGCCTTCCGCCTCGACAACCGCCCGATCGACCCGAACTGCGACTGCCCGACGTGCACCCAACACTCGCGCGCCTACCTCCAACACCTCTGCCGATCCGGCGAGCTCTCGTACTATCGCCTCGCGACCCTCCACAACCTCCGCTTCATGGCACGACTCATGGACGAGATCCGAGCGGCCATCGCCGCCGATCGCCTCGAGACACTGGCGAGGGAGTGGGGCTTTCGCCTGGCGTAGACGCGTACCCACAAAAGAAGACAGGGCGTCGCGAGCGACGCCCTGATCAGTTCTTCGTCGTGTGCTCTGAGTTCCCTACGGCAGGATCCGCCGCAGCATGCCTCCCAGCGCCCCGATGTCCAAGGCCGAGAAGTCAAGCGTCAGCCCGACGCGGTGCGTCCCACCCACGGTGTGCGACACGAAGGCGTAGTCGATCAGGAACCCTGCAACATTGAGACCCACGCCGGCCGTAATCGACGTCTCTCCCTTGCTCAGAATGCCGAGGCGAAGGGCAAGAGTCGGCACCGGCTCGTACGTCACGCCGATCCCGAGCGACCCAGCCAGATGCACGTCGGCCGCAACCAGAACCACGCCGAGGAGCCGCGCCGACAGGCCAAGTCCGATGTCCATCGGCAGGCTGTCCTGAGTGGCATCGTAGGAGATCCCGCCGAACAGGTTCGCGAGCGTGACCCCGAACGCGGCGCCCGTCACCGCGACGGGGCCGAGGGACATCGGGGGAATATCCATTCGAAACGCGAGGTCGAACGCGAACCCCGAGCCCGCAACGGCCGCGATCTTCGTCGAGACGACCTTCAGCATGCCGCCGATCGAGAACGAGAGCGGCAGCTTCGGCAGGAAGGAGAACATGCTCGGATCCACGCCAAAACCGAACATGTAGGCCGAGCTGGAGTACCCCAGCTCGGTCGTCGGGTTCCCCAGAGCGTCGTAGCCGGGGATGCTGCCCGTGCTGTAGAGCTCGGCCGCGACGGCGAACCCGCGCAGCGCCAGGGAGAAGGCCGAATAGCTGGCCACCCCCATCTGCGAGGCGTAGAACGAGCTGAAGCTGATGCCGGGGAGGCCCGCCAGGCCCGCCGGGTTGTAGTAGAGCGTCTCCGCGCCCCTCACCACCGCGATCCCCGCGCCCCCCGCACCCAGCTGGCCTACGCCGGGCGCGATGTCGAGCACCGACACCGCGTTCTCGGCGCTCGCCCCGAGGCCCAATCCTGCAACGAGGAGGGCCACCCCAAGGAATGTGTACGTCCGCTTCATACCTGTCCCCTCCTTATCGAACGATGAGCAGCCGGAAGACTTCGGACCGCACGCTGCCGCCGCCCGCGGCGGTCGCTGTCACGACGCAGAAGTAAAGCCCATTCCCCACTCGGTCGCCCGCGGCGTCAAGCAGGTTCCACAGATACGGCGATTGGCCCACCGTAAGCTGCACGTCGACCACCTCACGACCGTCGAGTGTGAAGATGCGAAGAACTGGGTTTGTCGTCCCGGTCGGCAAAGCGTAGGCGACACGCGCCGTCGTGGCGGCCGGGTTCGGGTACACGTAGACCTGAACTTCAGACGAACCCACCTCGCGGACGACGACCGTGGACGTCTTCTGACTCGTCGCGCTAGCCGCATCTGTTGCCGTGAGAGTGACCGTGTAGGTTCCCGCTTGCGCGAAGGTGTGCTTCGGACTCTGTAGCGCCGAAGTATTCGCCGTCCCGCTTCCTGGGTCGCCAAAGCTCCAGGCCCACGTCGTGATGTTGCTCTCGGCATCCGTGGACGTATCCTGGAAGCTCGCCTCCTCCCCAGCGTGGGGCGAGGCCGGCGTTACGGTGAAGTTGGCGACCGGAGCGGTATTGGTGACACCGCGAACCACGACGGCTACAATCTTCTGCCCGATCGCGCCGTCGTTGTCTGTCACTGCGAGGGTCACCTGGTACGTCCCCGCTGCCGCGTACTTGTGCGACGGCGTCTGCACACTGCTCGTCGCCGCGTCGCCGAAAGCCCACGACCAGGCAGTGATCGTCCCATCCACGTCCGTCGACGTGCTTGTGAAGGCAACCGTATCTGCCGTCGTGGGGGCGGTCGGCGCGAAGGTGAAGTTCGAGACCGGCGCCGCATTGAGCGTCACGGGAATGCTCCGCGTCACCGAGTCCTTCACTCCGTCGTTGTCCGTGACCGTGAGCGAGACCGCCTTGCTCCCGCCAGTCGCGAAGATGTGCGTGACCGTCATCCCCGTGGCATCCACAATCCCGTTCCCATCGAAGTCCCACTCGAAGAAGTCGACGCGCCCGTCCGAGTCCGTCGAAGCACTCGCGCTGAACGTCACGAGATTCCCGGCTTCCGGGTTCGTTGGCAGGTAGTCGAACGCTGCAATAGGGCGGACGAATTGCACCGCGACGACCCGGGTCTTGAATCCCGCCGCCCCATCGTCGTCTGTGACGCGGAGCGTCACGATCTTCGCGCCACCCGTCGTGTAGATGTGCGACGCGTCAGCTCCGGTGGCGTCGTAGACGCCATCGTTGTCAAAATCCCACTCATAGGCAGCAATCGTGCCGTCGGGATCGCTCGACCCCGCGGCGTGGAACTGGACCACCTCACGGATGTTCGCATCGGGTCCGGTCTGTGGCGCGAACTCAAAGTCAGCCACGGGCGGCTGATTTCCGCCCCCTGTTCCCCCGACCTGTACGGGAACCCCGTGGGTCTCCGCCCCAATCGCGCCATCGTTGTCCGTGACCGTGAGAGTCACCGGATACACGCCAGCGCTGGGCCAGCTGCGCGTCGCAGTCATGCCCGTCGCGTCCGTCACGCCATCGTTGTTGAAGTCCCACTCGTAGAGGATGACCGACCCATCCGTGTCATTGGACCCACTGCCGTCAAAGGCGACAACTTGCCCCGTGTTCGGAGTCGCTGGGGAAAACGTGAAGGCGGCCGTCGGGGGACTCGCCTGGATCGGGACAATGTGAGTCACGAGGTCGAACGCGCCCCGGTCGTCGGTCACCTTCAACGTCACCGGACGCGCCCCCACAATGTCAAAGGAATGGGTAACCGTGGCCCCCGTCGCATCCGTGACGCCGTCATTGTTGAAGTCCCACTCGAACATGACGACGCTGCCATCCAGGTCACTTGACCCTCCAGCGCCGAACGTCACCATCTGCCCGATCTTCGGCTGAGTGGGGTCAAACGTGAACGCGGCTCTCGGCGGGGCGTTACGGACAGTGATGAACCGGAACGTCGTGACCGTGACGCCTCCGGACGTCGTGATGGTGAGGTCGATGCGATAGGTTCCAAGATTCGCGTACGCGTGAGTCGGGTTTTGCTGTCCGCTCACTCCTCCATCACCAAACGCCCAGCTCCACGACGCAATGTGGCCCGTTGGCGTTGCCGATTGATCGAAGAAGCGCACCAGCTCCTGAGATACCGGACTCGCGGGCGTGTAAGAAAACGCGGCGCTGGGACCCACCACCGTCACGTTCACGGACGTGGAGGTTTGGGCGCCATCATCGTCGGTGACCGTCAGCGTCACCGCGTACGTCCCCGCATTCAGGTACTGGTGCGACGGGTTGACGCTCGTGCTCACCCCCCCGTCGCCGAACGCCCAGTGCCACGCGACGATGACGCCATCCGAATCCGTCGAGTGGTCGGTGAATTGGACGAGCGTCCCGATGGTTGGATCAGTAGGCACAAACGTGAAATCCGCCACGGGCGGAGACGTCGTCGAGATCGTAAACATCCCCGGGTCGACCGTGACGGGGATTGTGTGCCCCAAGTTGTCACGGAACACGGAGAAGGACGCATTGACCGCGCAGCTTTCGCCGGCCACCCCCACGGCTTGCGCAGAGATGCGAAGAACCTCGCCCGCCAACACGCCCACGATGGCGGCCGTGAACGTCGCGGTCCCCGCCACGTTATTCACCGTGTGGAAGAAGAACCCAGAGAACCCATTCAGCCCCGACATCCCCGTGATGTGCATTACCGTCGGGTCGAATGTGATCGTCCCCTGAATGTCCGTCACTCCCGGGGCTGGCACGGCGCTGACGGTCACATCGATCGTCGTCGTCCCCCCGACGAACGTCGTCGCGTTCTCCACATTGACTGTCGCCTGCCCCGCCGCCGTCATGGAGATCGCGAGGACAAGCAGGCCAAAGCTAGCCAGTCTCAGTTGTCTCATCATCCCCTCCCCGGAGAGCTCGAGGGCTCCACATTCCGGATCATCGCTTCTTACGCAGTTTAGGGAGAGGCACCGAAGATCTGGAAGACAGGTGTCTTTGGCCGCACACCCACCTGTCACCCCAGGCCAGGGAGTGAGAGGTACGCAAGAGAGAAGGGTGGCGGCCCGAAGGTCGCCACCCCATAAGACAGCTTCCGCTAGAAGTTGACTTCCATCGATGCAACTAGCGAGCTGCCCATCGCTCCGTGGAGCACCACGGCGAAGTCCACCTGCAGCCAGTCAAACGGCGCCACCCCAACGCCAAACACGGGCGTCCCATCTTTGAGCCCGGCGCGGATGGCAATCGCCCACAGGACATACTCCGCGCCGATGCGCACGCTGTTCAACTCGGGCTGACCGAAGAAGAGCGACACATCCACGACGGCGGAAGCACCCAACTCCGGGTGTCGCAGAGCGATTCCCAGGTGTTGCCCCCACGGCACCACTTCAACGATCTCGTTCGGCGTACCCGACCATCGGATGCGCGACCCAAGGATGTCCGACGACCGAAGTCCAAGCGCAGCCTCCCAGGCCCCGAGGGGCAGCGTGACGAGGGCACCCAGGTCCGCCCCGATGCCGCTTGCCCGAGCCTCCGCGTATCCCCGCGCCGCGTACAGCTTTGCGCTAGCCCCAATCGCAAGACCTCGCCCTCCCTCTGATTCGAGCGGCCCGAGTACTTCGTAGCCGCCAGAGAGCATGACGAGCGATTCCGAGGTATCGAACGACCCATCTTGCGTGAGAATCCCCGTATCGCTGCGGCGGACCCACGTCAGACCGGCACCAAGATGGACTCCGTCGAGGAAGTACGTGCCACTCGCGTACTGGAAGGACGTCCCGAGGGAGGGGTCGAACTTGCTCTCGTACATGCCGCCCACACTGAGCCCAGGAACGTGGGCGAGCCCCGACGGGTTGTAGTAGCCAGCCGTGGCGTCATCCGCCACCGCCGTGAACGCGCCCCCAAGCGCGATCGCACGCGCGCCGATGCCATCCCGCGTCAATGCCCCCGCCATCACAGACGGAGGCTGATCCGCCGAGAACGTGGAAAACGCTCCCAGCAGCAAAGCTGCCCCCACGATCCATCCCAATCGCTTCACCAGCATCACCCCTCTCAGACTCAGAGCTTAGCGAGAGGTCAAACAGCGACAAGCCCTCGCACGCTCCCGACTCTACGCCTCGTGCCTCGCCGCGCGAGGGACGTGCGTCTCCTCTTCCATCCCCGTCGAGTCGCCACGAATGACCTCGGGGCAAGAGAAGGGCCTGGGGCATTCGTTCCACCCCAGGCCCCGACGCTAGACCAAGCAGAACCTATCGGTAGACTGCCACCTTCCCAATCTTCGTCGTCACCGGCACGTCCGAACCGACGAACAGGACCTGCATGCGATAGTAGTAGACCCCGTTCGCCAGGACATCACCGGCATCGTTCTGCACGTGCCATGCGAGGTCGTTCGGACCCCAATCGGAGTCGTAGACCAACGCGCCAGAGAAGTCGTAGATCTCCACGCGGATCGACTCGATCGGCTGAGTGCCCTTCGCGCTGAAGTACGTCGTGTGGACATCCTGCACGGGGTTCGGGAAGCACCCAAACTCCGTAATCAGTCCCACGCCGCTCCTCTGCGTCTTGAACGGAACACTCTGCCCACTCTTGTCGCGCAGCACATCAACGTCCAACACCGCCGACGCCACGTCTCCGGCAGCCTCGAACAGCACCACCGGCGCGCCGCCGACCGCTCCGCCGCTGAGCTTCGCGGCCGCGAACTTGACCCAGCCGGCATCGTTGTCGATCGCCGAGGCGAGGACTACGAAGCCGTTCGCTCCGCCCACCGCCGTGACCGTCACGTCATCCGGGTCGAAGTACAGCGTGCCCTGGAGATCCGTCACGTCGGCGTTGGTGCCGGCAACGATGAGCTCGCCGAATTCGTTGATGCTGACGCTCGCCTGCGTGAGGCTCGCCGGCCCGGAGACCCTCGTCGCAAGCGGCAACGGGCGCATGCCGATCGCCGCCTCAGCGATCCAACGCGCGTCGGTGACGTCGATCATGCCGTCGTAATTCACGTCGGCCCGCCCGGGTAGGAACGTCCCGATTGGCGTAAGGCCAATCGAGTACTCAGCGACGAGACGAGCGTCTGTGACATCTATCGCTCCGTCGTCGTTCACGTCGCCCATGAGACCCGGAGGCGTGACTTGACCGGACAACGAGATCACCCCGCCATCCGTCCAGTAACCCAAGTCTGCTCCCACGATGTCGCGGAAGACATCGACGTAGTAGATGTCCGCATCGCACGTGTCACCGTCAGTGCCAGTCCCTTGCACAGCAACGTTCAGCACCGGACCGGCGGCCGGCGCGTCACCCGCGTTCACGTGGAGCACGAAGTGGATCGTGACCGGCTCCCCGGCCGTGTCTGGGTCATCGGCAGTCCAGCTCTCAAGCACGTACGGAGCGAGCGCGCTCAGACCCGTGACGTTGATTTGGTCAGACTCGGTGATGAAGAGCTCGCCAACTGGGCCAACTTGGAAGTCGGCAACATCCGCGACGGTCAGCCCCACGACCAGCGTTCCAGAACCCGTCGGCGAGATCGTCAGGTCGTCGATGACGATGGGTGCGTCGCCCACAGGCGGCTGTCCAATCGTGAGGAGGTAGCCCCACGCCGCGCCGCCGTCGAACGTCCCGCCCCACTCGTCACTGTAGGCGTTCTCAATCCCAGAGCCCCGGCAGCCCGGCACAAACGCAGCCGAGAACCTGCCCCAGTCTCCGTTCTCGAGGCCGGTCCGCGCCAGGTCAACTGTGAAGTAGAAGACATCCTCTTCCGCTACCGTGAACAGGATCGGGTTTCCCGAGAACGTTACACGACCGTCGAGAGCCGGGCTCGCGACCGGACCTGCAACGAGGGTGTCGCCGTGGATGTCGAGTCCGGGGATGCCGTCGGTTTCCCTGTACAGGCGGATCGCCAGGATGTCTTCTGGGCTGATCGTCCCCTCGACGAGCCTCACGATGACCTGGTCGACATTGAGCGGTAGCCCGTCGTCGACGAGATCCCCGTACCCGAAGAACACGCTCCCCGGGTCGTTGATCACGACATCGAGCACGAGCATGTCCTTCGCTCCCGGATCGGCGTAGACGTCCATCCACCAGGCCCAGCTATAGATGTCGGCCTCGTTCCCGCCGGGAAGAGCCTTGCGCAGGTCACGCGGGGCCCCCACCGCCGGCATTGGCGTCGCCGGGTCGAAACCCGAGCTTCGCAGCTCGCCGTCCGAGAACGTGTGGGCGCTGAACGTCGTCCGAATTGCGTCGCCGCAGACGCAGTTGACGCACTGCAGGTCAGCGAGGACATAGATGGCCCTCGTGTCGTCACTTGGTACCTCGAACAGGAGTTCGTCTGTGTCCCCGAACGTGAGCGGGAACGACGCAACTGTGACCGGGGACTCCTCGCCCAGCAGGAGGTCGCCGGCACTCGGCCCGGGCACGCCGTCGCTGTCGAGAGCGACGTAGAGCCGACTCACGCATCCTTTGGTGATGAGAGTCTGCGGCGGCCCTGAGAGTCCGATGGTGATGGTGTCGACTCGCGTCGGGAACCCGTCCGGCGCCGTATCTCCGAGACTGCCCGCGTCCTCGATCATCACGATCTGGACGATGGCACCTTGTGCGCCCGCAGGGAATCCGCCTGCGATCGTTCGATCCACGACGTCAATCTCGAGGTTCGTCCCTCCGACGATCATGGGGTTTCTCTCCGCGAACGGCATCGGCGTACAGATCCACGAACTCGGCCCGAGCGCCGCGCCACTCACGGGATTGCGGAGATCGTCGCCCGTAGCTACCGTCATCTGGCACTGCACCGTGCCAGCGAACGGTACCCACTCGTCGACGAGCGCGGTCACAAGGAACCGCATGGACGTGCCGGTCGCAACTGTGGCGAGCGCGTTCGGCAAGTGAGAGAAGGTGACTCCGGCTCCCAGATCGCCGCTCATGACCCAGGCGAGCAGCGGGTCGCTGGGGTCCACCGCCCCGTTGTCGTTGCTGTCTTGGTACAGCTTGTAGTCGCGCAGATCGCCCGCGCCGAGTGTACCGCTCTTCTCCGAGATTGTGATGGACCGCACGTGAGTGCCGACGATATCAGCTCCGTTGTCAGTCACCACCACGTCCTGAAGGATGATGGTGGTGTCGGGTGCTATCGCGACTTCGCCGATAGACGGGCTCGGATCGCTCAACGTGGCGTCGCAGTCACCTATCCCACCGAGCCTATACGTCACCGGTGACGTGACCGGGAAGCTCGTCTCGATCCGCGAACCGGCCGTGTCTCCGTTGCCGTTCCACGGCGCGGGATCCACGGTGGCGTTCGTGATCTGAACTCTGATGCCCTCGTTCAGGTTGTAGCAGCATGGTCGCAGCGTGGCTACGACGAAGTACCACGCGATCGAGTTGTCGGGAACGACCTCGAGGGCGCCGAACACCGCGTCCCAAGAGCCATCGAAACCGTTTGTCCAGTCAATCAGCGAATCACCGCCGTCAAAGACGAAGTTCCCGTTGTCGCGGTATAGCTCGACGCGGCTGACGTTGGCCGGCGTTGCGGCGATATTCCTGACTGTGATTGACTCAATGTACGTGTTGTATCCGTCCGGGGCTACGTCAAGCGTTGACGGGTCAGCGGTTCCTGGGTCCTCAACCTTGAACCGCATCAGGACGACCTGCTGCCCCGGGGTCATTGACACGATCCCAGTACCGGTGATGTCGAGGTATCCCGAAGCGTCTCGAACGTCGCTCTCCGCATCACCCCGCAGTAGCACGAATGTAATTCGGATCACGTTCGATGAGTCGTGGGTCTTGTTCAGGATCCGTCCTTCGACGGTGTAGACACCAGGCGGGTAGTCGCCCGGGACTGCCAAGGGCTGATTCGTGGCGAAGAAGCCCTTCTGGAGGCCGTCAAGTAGGTGAAAGAGCTGCAATCCGCCCGGGGTCTCTGTGACGCTGAGATACACCATCGGCTGGAGCCCGTTGATGATCTGCCACATGTATCCTTGCCACCCGCCCGCAGCGGAATTGACCCCGTTCCCCGCCCAGAACGGGAAGAAGCCTGCGGGGTACCCGGTGAGGTAGAATCCGTAGTCTCCAACGTGCAGCGCAACGTTCGTCGCTGCTGAACTGACGTCAAGCTGGTAGCGGTTTGGTGTGGCGCTCCCGTCGAGGACCATCTGGTAACCCGCTGCGAGCGATCCCGCAAGTTCGCTGCCACCGTAGACAGCCGTCTCCTTCAGCGACAGCGCGGTCAGCTCCGGCGCAGCTGCAGCCCATCCGGTCAGCGGGATCCCGATCGAGAGCACGACTGCTGCTGCCAACAACCATCTCTTCCTCATGCCGTCCAGCCTCCTTGCCCTGTCTCTCCTCGCTCCTCTGAATTCCACAACGCACCACCCCGGGGCCTCGACGGCCGCCGCCGTTACCCCATTCCTTGTTGCCTTCTGAGACATCCATGAACCAGCTTCCGGGGTTTCCTAGATCCCAACTCCCATCGCCGACACGTGTCCCCACTATAGCGGTCGACTGTCCCCGCCGTCTGTGATGCCCATCACGTCCGTTTCTACCCGTAAGCCCCCCCCCCCCCCCCCCCCCCCCCCCCGCGCCCCCCACCCCCTCCCCCCCCCCCCCCCCCCCCCCCTCCCCTCCCTCTTCCCCCCCAACCCCCCCCCCCCCCCCCCCCCCGCGAGCCGGCGCACGAAGCATCTTCACTCTGCCCTTCCACATCGTTGCCATCTTATATTCTCCCATACAGACATTCGTCACCTGACGCTCTCCGGGCCTTTGCTCTAGGATGGCAGCGAGCCGCAACTCGTCTCGGCGGGAGGCTGTGTATATACTGGGGGGCCAAGACTCAGGGGAGGGGATGATGCGGCGACTCGTTGTGCTGTGCTTGGCGAGTCTTCTCGCTGTTACGCTGTGTGGCTGCTCGGGGCTATTCGCTCCCGAGAGAGAGGGCACGGGGTCGCTGCACATCGTGATCTCGCCGGCGGAGCGAGGCACAACCGCCACGACCAAGGAGATCCCGGCCGCTGCGGAGAAGATCCGCATTCGCATCTGGAACGCTGTCAGCGGCTACAACGACGTCGTGAGCGTAGCGCTTGCTCCTCAGGCGCAGGCGCTGGATATTGCGATCCCGGCAGGTATGGGCTACACAGTCGACATCCTCTCCTACGACTACGTTGGCTACGCGGTCGCTCTCACCGGCGGTCGCGCGGCGGGCGTCAGCGTCGTGGCCAATGAGGTGACGAACGTCGCTGTCACCCTCCGCCGATGGCACGTCGACGTTCTGGGACCCGAGGCGATTGTGCCGGGGGACACGTATTCGCTCACGTTCATTCCAACCGACGGTGGCGGTCTCCTCACGTCAACGACGTTCGCGACCGGGACACTGCGCGCCTCGCTGACCGACTTCGGCAATCCGGCCACGCCTCTTCCGAGTGTCTCCGGGCAGCCGGTCCACGTGCAGGACGATCGCTTCGTTTTGTCCGCCGTGGCTCCGGCCGTTACGCAAGCGTCCACGCTCTACGCCGCAGTCCTGATCCAGTTCACTCAGGACTGGTACGACTACGAGATCCCCAATGCCGGAGAGCGGGCGATGTTCCTTGAGCTGCCGAATCGCCATCTCGCAGGCGTTCTCCACGAGGTGACCGTCAACCCAACGGCTGGAGGAGTCGAGATCGTGGTCTCGGGCGAGAGGTAGTCTTCTCTCGCCTCCGAGCTCAAGTCTTGCACACAGATAGCCGCGCCGGGTAGCCTTGTGCCATGGCTGACGCTGTCGCAACGAACCGCAAGGCCCGGCACAACTACTCGATCGAGGACACGATCGAAGCCGGCATCGTGCTGACCGGGACGGAGGTCAAGAGCCTTCGCGCCGGCCACTGTTCGTTGCAGGAAGGCTACGCCGTGCTCCGCGACGGAGAAGTCATCCTCAAGGGCGTCCACATCGCGCCGTATCAGGAGGGCTCCTTCGCGAACGTCGAGGCCGTGCGCGACCGCAAGCTGCTCCTGCATCGGCAGGAAGCGCGCAAGCTCGCGATCAAGCTCCGGGAGCGCGGCTACACGCTTGTCCCGCTCAAGCTCTACTTCCTTCGCGGCAACGCCAAGGTCGAGCTCGGCTTGGCCAAGGGCAAGACGCAGGTCGACAAGCGCCACAAGCTGCGGGAAGAAGACGAGAAGCGCAAGGTCCAAGAGGCCATGAAACGCTTCAGCCGCGGCGAACGCGCGTAGCGCGCACTCACGCAAAGGGCACAGAGGAAGACAGGTCCGCTGTAGCGTCGGAGCTTGTCTCCGACGACGTGTTCGACACCCGAACGTCGCACACAATGGGTGCGGTGCGCTCTTCCGTGAGAACCGAACGCGCGCCTTCGTAGAGGAGCGCGTGGCACTCTCTTCTTGACCCCGAGTGCGACGCTACAGCGGAGAAGCGGACCCGTCGCGCCGGGGCATTCCGGTCTGCTCACTCGGTAACGCGGGCGCTACTGTGCAGGACGGCGCAGAATTTCACTCCGCGGACATCAGGCCACGGCGAAAGGCTGCGAGCAGCTCGCGGCTCTCCGGTCCGT
>Ga0247842_10006508_pt1 | contig 13178 bp, 6 predicted proteins | sample LaCruzMarch2015__3_FD_192411 | JGI IMG/M metagenome (GOLD analysis project Ga0247842, IMG submission 192411) | Freshwater microbial communities from meromictic Lake La Cruz, Castile-La Mancha, Spain - LaCruzMarch2015_19m | ecosystem: Environmental > Aquatic > Freshwater > Lake | place: Spain...
CTGTATCATTCCGATGAGATGGATATCTCCAGTCAGAAATATTTTGACTATGATCCCAATGTATACAACAGCGTAGATTATAACAAACTGCTTGATATGCCTTCAGGTGCCAAGGAATACCTGATTAAACAAAACCTTCCGTTCACCAATCCCTATTATTCGCTCTCTGCCGATTCCAGCCAGCTTACCCTGACGCCACTGGGTGCAGAAACAGCAAGGGATCTGGATAAATCGGCCTATGATCAGATTGTAAAAGGACATAAGATCGGCTTCTCCAATGAAACCAAAAGCTGGTTGCTGAACGGGAAACTTAAAATTGGAAATTTCACAATTGGTTTTCAAACCTGGAAATACTGGCGGGGAGGTCTCACCCAGTTTACCGACACCTATGTTGCAGGTTCCGACAACGGATTTAGCTGGATCCCTCAACTTTCCTATTTTTTCGCAAAATATGAAAACCAGATCAGTGAAAAGGTCTTCTTCTCTAACATTACTACCTATCGTCTTCATGCGGTAAGTGATGATTTTACCTTTGTAACAGTGTCCAATTATGCCCGTGGTAATAAAAAACTGCCTGACCTGGTCAAAAATAAAACCCCTGACTGGATCACCATGTACATGTATGAGCTGTCGAAACAACTTCGTACCGAATTCAAGGTTATTTACCGTCCGGTTTCGAGGTTCGACCTGGTTTCAGGACTTGAAGTACGTAACAGTACGCTGCAGGGACAATATTATTCCAGCTTAACTGATACGCCAGAAGATTCAGCTGTAATCATTCCTTCGCCAAAAGGGGGCAATGAGTACAATGTCTGGGATTTAGGAGCCTATTCCCAGGGAACTTTCCAGGCTTTTCGTAACTTCAAAATCACATTCGGACTTCGTTACGACTTTAACCTGGTGCGTACCAACGATGGATTTGGCAGTAAAGTCAGCCCGCGCCTGGCCCTGGTTTATTCCCCGGGAAAATTCACATTTAAAGCCATATACTCCAGTGGGATCATGAATGTATCGAACTGGACAAAATATTCGGTGGTAGCGAATCGGATTTCCAACCCGACGTTGAAAACAGAAAACATACAAAATATTGAGTTGTGTGCAGGATTTCGACTGAACAAGGCATTCCATGCAGATATGGAGATATATTACGACTTTATCGACAATGTAGTTGGTACGGTCAAGGTGGGAAATTCGGGATTAATCCAGAATCAGAATATCGGAAGATTCAGAATCATGGGAATACAGGCCAATGCCATATACCAGATTGAAACTTTTTCGGCCTATTTCAATTATACCTTCTGTGATCCCAGGCAAACATATTCCGAAACCGGAGAGGTTGATAACAGAGTAGGAGATATTTCAAGTCATCAGTTCAATATTGGCGCAAATAAAGAATTCTTCAATCAGTTGAACATTAACCTCCGGCTGAATTTTGTTGGAAACCGGCCAACCGGCCAGGGTACTACCGTACCATTGAATACGGATGTTTTCCCGTCCACTGCCATTCTGAATGGGGCCATCACCTATTCAAATAAGAAAATTGTTCCAGGACTTGCCCTTCAGTTGGTGTGCAACAACATCCTGAATACAAACTATTTTGATCCCGGCACCAAGGCAGCCGATGGCGTCAACAGTCCTACAAGCATTCTCCAACGTGGAAGACATCTGCTAATCAAACTATCCTACGACTTTTAATCACGCGCTATTCATGAAAGAATACAAAAAAATCACTGATTCTGAATCCCTCTGGGGAGATTTATTTCTGCCAGACAAGCCGAAACTGAATCAGGGAAAAGGTATCAGACTTGTACTATTTGTAAGTTGCAATGGTGGAAATAATCTTTTAACTGCGCTTGCTCTTTATGAAAAGAGGTATCCGGATCAGCTCAACATAATTGGTGTTGCCACTGATGATTCCATAAATCCGAATGCCAGGATAACGAAAAAAAAGAGGGTCTGGAACGAATACAACGACGAAGAGAGAAGCGAGCTCAGAAGCAAAGTCCTCGATTCCTGCATGAATATTGGCGTTCCATGTTATACCGGGTCAGTAAAGACAGATTATTTCAGGAACATTTACAAGACCTGGAATCCTGAGCTCCTTTTTATGTTAGTCTTCGGACAAAAGCTTGATTCTTTTCTCTTCGATTACCCGACAATCGGAGCCTATAATTTTCATCCTTCCGACCTCCCGAAACATATCGGGATAGGGCCACAACCTTTTCACGAGGCAATCAGGAAAGGTTTGAAAACCTCCGTTTTTACCATTCACAAGATTACCGAACTGATCGACATCGGCCCCACCACGGGGATTTCGACGCCAATAAACATTTGCCTTGAAGATGGAACCTATCCGAAGAGCGTGATTACGATGTTTGAAAAGATCACGAGCGTGAGCACCTGGATGGGTGTAACACTGATCTCTAAAATCATCGCCCGGCAAGCCTGTGGTAAAAGTGGGCATGTTACGCGGATTGACTTCAGCAAAGAACTCCCGGAAGAGATCAAACAATTGCTGCTGAAACCCGCAACGGATGACCGCAACGAGTTGTACAAAGTTCCCGATCATCCCTTACTTACGAAATGACCGTTTTGGCATGAGACAGAGATCGTGGTTAACGAAAATGCTGAACATCCGCAACGAGGAATATAAACCGGTCCTCGTGTTGATGGTGTTTTCGTTTTTTATCGGCATGTCCATCTCCTTTTACTTTACCGCCTCCAATGCCATTTTCCTTAAGCACTTCAAACCCAAAATGATACCGGTATCATTTATTGCCTCTGGGGTCATCATCTATTTAGCGTGGTGGATATTTTCACTTATCGATAAAAAATTAAGTTTATACCACCAGGTTGTCATTAAATTCCTGTTTGTTTTTCTTAGCGTCCTCGCAATCAGTATCGGTGTTTATGCCTTTGATTCAAGCTGGATAACATTCATTATGTATACCTGGGTGAGGTTGATGGTGTACATCACCCTGGTCAATTTTTGGGGGATTGCAGGCCGGCTTTTCAATGTCAGGCAGGGAAAAAGAATTTTCGCATTGATCAGCATTGGTGAGGTTGTTTCATATATGATAGGATATCTTTCAATACCGCTGATCCTGAAATTTCTCAACACATCCAACCTCCTCTTCCTGGCTTCAGCATCTCTGTTTATCTGCCTTATCATGGTGCTGTTCATTTTCACAAAATTTAAAGATCAGCTTCAATCCGGAATCGCCCATTCCGTCAAGGTTGATAAATCATCCCCCTCGGATTGGAATTACTGGAATCTCTTGAAAAAACCCTATTTCCGCATCATTTCCCTGATGGCGCTGCTTCCTATTTTTGGATACTTGTTCGTCGATTTTTTATTCCTCGCACAAACCAAGGTTGAATTTGCAAACAACCCGCAGGACATTGCCCGGTTCATCGCAATTTTTCTGGGCTCCCTGGCATTCCTGGAGATTCTGTTAAAACTTGTATCCGGGAGGTTCCTCAATAAATACGGCATCCGTCCCAGTTTACTGTCATTGCCAATCATCCTTATTTTCAGCATCATTTTAGCGGCAGGATTCGGAGCGCTCTACGGCCCGATCGGCATGTTTTTCTCCTTTATCGCGCTGGCCCGCCTTTTTGAACGATCCATCCGGGGAGCTGTTTACGAACCGGCATTTCAGCTATTGTACCAACCTGTTCCCACCGAACAGCGTCTCCCTTTTCAAAATCAAATCGAAGGTATTCCAAAAGCCTCTGGAACCGTCATCACAGGCGCCGTAATCTTAATATTTTCCATCTTTCCGGCCATCACGCTGGTTCATTACACATGGATATTCATTGTTGTACTTGGACTGTGGATTTGGGTCGCTTTCAAAATGTATGAGGAATACAGGAGCATGCTTAAAACCAAGTTAAGCGAAATGAAAGTCAGCGGAGTGAATGAGCAGGATCCCATGGTTACCTTAATCACGCAAACGTTTTCCAATGCAAAGGCTGACCATTTTCAAAAATTAACTGACTTTTTTGATACGGTGGCGCCTGCCAGCTTCAAGGTGGCTGGTAAAGAAATCGCATTCCTCTCCTCCCATGAAAAAAAAAGGAAAGAGGGAGAAGATTATACCTTCGAGTACATGGTTGATATTGCTCACTCAGATAAAGTAAGGGAAAGACTGATGGCAGCCCACCTGCTGGGATCTTCCGGCAGGTATAACACCTACAAACTGCTCATTAACCTGATCAATGATGATGATCCGGGCGTTAAAAAAGCAGCCATTATTTCGGCCGGTAAAATTAAGCGGGTTGAACTCTGGCCACCTATTATTGAAAACCTTCTCATCCCTGAAAACGCCCATTCTGCCGGGGAGGCAATAAAAATAATCGGGGAGCCCATTCTCAAGGAGCTGGACCGGTTTTTCGAAAAAATCAACACCCACAAACCAATTCAACAAAAAATTCTTCGGCTTTTTGAGGCCGTCGGAGGAGCCAATTCTATAAAATATCTACGGGAGAAAATGTACCACCCCGATCATGATATTCGCTTCCAGGTCTTACTGTCATTGAGTAACCTTGAATATCACGCTTCTGCCACTGAGATCACCTTCATCAAACAAACCATCGAAGATTCTGTTGAAACCATGGTTTGGATCATGGCCTCTTTGAATGACCTCACCGCGAACATCAATACACGTTCTATCCGCCAGGCCCTTCTTCAGGAGTTGGAGGATAAAAAAGAGCATGTTTTTCTCCTGCTTTCGCTTCTTTATGATTCAAAGACCATCGGACATATCCGCGAAAACATCGAAAGTCAGGATACCAATGCAAAGATATACGCACTGGAAATCAGCGATATGACGATTTCAGATGATATCAAGGAGCTGTTTTTCCCAATTTTTGAGGATTTGTCGGTTTTGGAAAAGTTGCATCGTTTCAGCCTGCGTTTTCCACAGGAAACGATGACCATGGTTAAACGGATTGAAGATATCATCAACAAGGATTATTCAAAAATTAACCGTTGGACAAAAGCATGTGCCATCGATACACTTTCGCATATACCTGAAGACGATTCAGTAAAGGCTGAGGCCTTACTGGCAGCCAACATTGTAAACCCTGACCCGCTTCTCGGAGAATTGTCGGCATGGATTCTTTATTCAGGGTTCAGTGCCTACTACATTGATACCATGATCCGTTTTGAGAAAAAAGCGACGATCCCGTTGTCTGAAATTTTTCGAAAAATAAAATTGAGAGAAAAGAATGCTGATCTTCTCATCTATGAAAAAATTTTGCTGCTAAAAACCACCGAATTCTTTGCACCAGTTCCTGAAATAAAGATTCTTAATCTTATTATAAGTCTCCATGAGCCAACCGTTACTGCGCAAAGTAATTCGAAGCAATCAGAAGGAGCAGATGCCAATCCCATGGTTGTAAAATCAGAGGGTGGATATATGCTGCGCATTCCGAATGAGAAGATCTACGAGATGATGACAGATGATCCGGTAATGACAGCACGGTATCTTCAACTCTTTTTTAATAATAACAATGCATAAGCGAAGGATTATGAATAAACTGGTCATTACCTTCTTTTTATTATTCCTGTCAGCGATTGTTACCGGGCAGCCCACCAAAGAAAATGAGCAGGGATTTCCATTTATAAAAAATTTCTCGCCTGTCATGTACAAGGCGCATGCCCAGAATTTTTCAATTACCCGTGACCCTTCAGGAATACTCTATTTTGGAAATTTTGCTGGTGTCCTGCAATACGACGGTGAATTCTGGCGGCTGATCCCAACTGAAAAAACCACCAGGGTCTCTGCGTTGGCCTGTGATAGCCTTGGGAATGTTTTTGTTGGCGCCTTGGGTGAAATCGGCGTGCTGGCGCCCAACACACAGGGAGACCTGATTTTTAAAAGCCTGATCGATTCAACAGACCTTTCAATTCCCTCCTTTCGGGATGTTTTACAAATATTCCCAACAAAGGATGGGGTCTATTTCATCACCAAAAATATTATTTTCAAATATCAGGGTGGGAAAATGGAATCGATAAAACCTGAATTTGAAATTATTGCCGGATTCGATGTTGCCAACATCCTCTATTTTCAGGTAAAAGAAAAGGGGTTGATGCGTTTCAAGGAGAAAACAATGATTCCAGTGCCCAAAGGAGAGAAGGTCTCTGGGGCAATTGTGATAAAAACCATGCTTCCGTATCCTGATAATCAAATACTTATAGCTACAGGAACCCAGGGACTCTATCTTCTTGATTCAAATGGTGTCAGGGATTTTATTACGCAATCCGATGAACTGTTCATGAAAAACCTGATTACTTCCGGCGTGGCCCTGTTTAATGGAACCTACGCCATAGGCACTTCACGCGGAGGGGTTATCATCATAGACCACAATGGCCATTTAAGGCAGATTATTGATAAAAAAGCGGCCCTGCGGAATGAGTATATTCAGGGGTTGTTTGCAGATGACAACAACATCCTCTGGGCCTCTCTGAACAATGGTATCGCCATGATTGAAGTACCTTCACCCCTGACATTCTTTGACGAAAAATCAGGTTTGAATGGCGCGGTCAACCATATTTTAAGGCACAACGGCAGATTATATGTATCAACATATCAAGGACTTTTTTACTATGATGAAAACTCGTTCGGGTTCCAGCCTGTCCCCGAAATCATTTCTGCGTGTTGGGCCGTCGTCCCATTTGGGAATCAAATTCTTGCAGCCACATCGCAGGGGGTTTTCGTGGTTTCAAATTTTCACGCCACACGCGTAAAAGATGGATTTGCCATGTCATTGCTCAATTCTTCCTCTGATCCATCGACGGTTTTTTTAGGTGAAATGAACGGATTCTATTCTTTAAGCAACCAACATGGAACCTGGAAATCAAGGAAACTGGCGGGTCCTGAAGAAGAAATCAATGATCTGTTGCAGGACGCCGAAGGAAATATCTGGGGTTCGACCCTGACCAAGGGTATTTTCAGGTACACACCCCGGGAAGATCAGCTCAGATTTTTTGTTGAATCGTCAGGATTGCCTGAAACCATTGGGAGTACCATCAATTTGATCGGAGGGAAAATCAGCGTATCCACGCGTAAAGGAGTATATCTTTTTAATTTCAACAACCTTTCTTTCGATAAAATCACGCTGATAAAATCGGATACATTGGCCGAAGATCAATGGTTTTCATTTATCACCGAAGATCCTCAGGGCAATTTATGGGTGAATGCCGGGGATGAAAGCCATTTGATGTTACTCGAAAAAAAGGGGGATGCATACCAGGTCAATCGCACGCCATTTCTTCCGATTGCCGATTATGTAATTTGGGCCATCGCCCCGGAACCAAATGGGATTACCTGGGTCGGCGGTCCGGATGGCCTTATACGATATGATCCTGGAGTAAACACATTAAAGCCAGAACCTTATCCTACATTGATACGACAAATCACCATTACCAACGATTCGGTCATCTATTTTGGCAATGAAGTTCCCGGGAGTGGAAAAATTCTCTCCGGCAATGAAACGTTCAGTTACCAGTATAACTCTTTGCGTTTCGAGTTTACTGCGCCATTTTATGCACCCAAAGGAGAAAACCAATACCAGTATCTGCTTGAAGGTTTCGATGAAACATGGTCCGATTGGTCTGTTCAAACAAATAAGGAGTATACAAACCTCCCGAAAGGAAACTACATCTTCCATGTGAAGGCACGTAATATTTACGGAAAGATTGCCCGGGAGGCATCCTACCAATTCAGGATCCTGGCTCCATGGTATGCAACAATATGGGCCTTTGGCATTTACATTCTTCTGGCGGTGGGAATAATCTACCTGATCTTAATAATCAGGAACCGGCAATTGCTTTTGGAGAAACGAATTCTGGAGCAAAGAATAGCCGACCGGACCGCTGAAGTTGTTCAGCAAAAAGAGGAAATTGAAAAGCAATCGGACGAGCTCTCCAATAAAAATGATGAACTTGAAAAGATCAATACAACCGTCAAATCTATCAATTCAGAAATTACATTCGAGAGCCTGCTTCAATCTCTGCTCGAAAAAATGAAAGTGATCAAGTCAGTGGAAAAATCGACTGCACTCATTTTCGATAACAAAGCCAATGCATTCAAATTTAAAGCAAGTTTTGGCTGGGATCTACAGCAACTTGCCGATGTTTCCCTCAGTTTAAATGATGCGGAGAAGCGGTACCTGAAAAATGCAGAAGAGGTATTTGAAGATATTTTTCTGAAAACAGATTTCCCCGGATGGGAAAATGAATCCATACTGAATGTACTCGCAATTCCAAAATCATTGCTTGTGCTGGTTATCAGGGTAGAGAACAGGGTGGAAGCGTTCCTGATCCTTGAAAACATGAACAGGGAAAATGCCTTTGAAGCCAAAGATCTGAGTTTTATTAAAAATTCAAAAGAGCACATCATATCTGCCTTTATCCGAACAAGGATTCTTGAAGATTTGCAAAACACACTGCAGAATTTAAAAGAGACCCAGGACCAACTTGTGCAATCGGAAAAACTGGCCTCGCTGGGCGCACTTATTGCCGGGATTGCGCATGAAATTCAAAACCCGTTGAACTTTGTAAATAATTTCTCCTCACTTTCTGCCGACCTCGCCGACGAACTCACCGATTTTCTTAAAGACATCCATGACAAAGTTTCTGAAGATAAGTATGCCGATATTGAAGAGGTGATCGGCATGATCAAGGGGAATGTCAAAAAAATCAATGAACATGGCAAACGCGCTGAAACGATTGTAAAAGGCATGCTCCAGCATTCAAGGGGCAGAACCGGAGAATACGAATTAATCGAAATCAACGGCATGGTTTCAGAATATGTCAACCTCGCCTACCATGGCATGCGGGCAAAAGACAAGAATTTCAACACCAGCATCAAAACAAATCTCGACCCCGAAGTAGGAAAGGCAGCAATTATTCCCCAGGATTTGAGCCGGGTTATCCTGAATATCGTTAATAATTCCTGTTATGCCCTGGATGAAAAAATAAAAAAACAGATCCCCGGATTCAGCCCTGAAGTGCTCATCATCACGAAGAAGAAAAACAACAATATTGAGATCACCATCAGGGACAATGGTACTGGGATCCCGGACCATGTGCGTGAAAAGATTTTCAACCCGTTTTTCACGACGAAACCCACCGGCCAGGGAACCGGGTTGGGATTATCGATGAGTTTCGACATCGTTACACAGATTCATAAAGGCAAATTAGAGGTAAAATCGAAAGAGGGAGAATTTACAGAATTCATCATCACCATTCCTGAAAAGCAGAGCTGAGTTCTGCGAAAAAAGCATGAGAAGGCTCATTATTCTATTCACTGCAGGGTTTCTGATTCATACTGCGGCACCCTGCCAGACCATGTTTAAAGTCAACCAGTACGACATCATCTACAAGGGTGATTTTTCACCCATTCTGACGTTATATGCGAACCATCAGATAAACAAGCGCTTTGGAATCATGTCCTATTTCTATGTGAATGCCGCTCAGAATAACAGCTGGGGTCAGGGATTGGTAGGACCTACCTACACCCCGGTCAAGGGGATAACCGTTGCATTTCTGGTGGGATATCAGTCAAACGAAGCGGCCTGGTGGCGTGTGTCACCCATCATCCTCCTTTCTAAAAAACAGTGGTCGTTTTTCGGATCCTTTGAATATGGCGGGACCCGGGTTCGCTGGGACTGCATGGGATTTTACTATTTCAACTCCTTTAAGTTCGGGGCCGAACTGATCCGTTATTACGAATTATATGCAGCAGGTCCAAGGATAGAGTTTTCCTTTCTGAAAAAAAAGACCCTGACAATCTGGAACGCCGAGCTTTGGGATTGGAGCTATGGCAACTTTATGCATGTTTTCGGCATCTATGCAACATTCGGGACATTCAATACGGTCGCAACCCTGGGCGACTGAGTCTGATTTAACATTCTTCAAATAACAAAAACATCCTTCATGAACGCACTCTTTTTTGACGGAAAATTATCACTGAAACAGGTTCCAAAGCCAAGGCCAATGGCTGGTGAAGTGCTTATCAGGATCATTTATTCGGCCATTTGCAATACCGATCTGGAGATTATCAAGGGATATATGGGTTTTAAAGGAATCCTGGGACATGAATTTGTAGGAGAGGTAGTTACAAAATCCAGCAATTTGTATGGCCAAATGGTGGCAGGTGAGATCAATTGCGCATGTGGAAGATGTTATATGTGCCATACCGGACGGGAAACCCACTGCCCCAATCGTTCAGTGCTGGGAATTCAGAATCATGATGGGGTCTTCGCTGAGTTTATTGTGCTTCCGGAAAGGAATTTACACAGGGTGCCGGATACACTATCATTGGAATCGGCAGTGTTTGCTGAGCCTTTGGCAGCAGCCGTTGAAATCTTCGAACAGATTCATATCAAACCTTCCCGGAAAGTTTTTATTTTCGGAGCAGGGAAACTGGGGTTGCTCATCGCCATGGTTTTCAGGTTGAGTGGGTGCGATTACACCCTCTTTTCACGAAGCAGTGCAAAAGTCAATAAGGCACAGTCAATGGCGATCAATGCAGCGTTGGTGTCAACACTCACAGATCAGGATAAAGCAGAAGTTTGCATTGACTGTACCGGAAACCCCGATGGAATTTCAATGGCGCTTTCGCACCTTTTCCCAAGAGGGAAACTGGTATTAAAAACCACAGTAGCCGATCCGCAAAAAATTGACCTGAACCAGCTTGTGATCAATGAATTTGAGATCATCGGGTCGAGGTGCGGGTTATTTAGACCTGCCTTGAGTTTGCTTAGTCACCGGTTGGTCGATCCGCTGCCCATGATTACCAAAACGTTTGAATTTAAAGATATCCTTAAGGGATTTGAATTTGCAGCAAAGCCCGGGACCTTGAAAGTCGTTATAAGCCATTAAGTAAATCAGAAGAAATGTTTATTTCAAAAAAAGTTATCTGATTAAAAAAAAATCACTTAATTTCGCATAGTTCATTAAAAGGAATCGGAAAAAAAATATCTATCAAATTTACGGACCAATCTTCAAACGACTTTATGAAAGCATTCACAAAAATCCAATCCGGCATTGCACTGGTTGCCCTGATCCTGGTCATCGCCGCTTCAAGTTGTAATAATCCCGCCAAACAGGATGAGCAAGCTAATGCTGCTGCTTCCGACACGATCAAAAAAGAGGTGGCATTAAGTCCTGAATCTCAAAGCCTTCTTTACTCATTCCCTACGCCTTTTGAAGTGACCACCATGCTTGAAAAAGCAAAAGCCGGATTCATTTTCGACATTACCAATCCCCCTGCCAATGCAGGAAAATATGTTACGGAAATGAGCAAAGCCCTGAACCTTGGCATCTATAGTGCAGACCTGAGTTATTCTGCCACCTATAACCGTACGGATGAAACCAACAAATTTCTGGCCTGTACCAATAAGTTGGCTGATGAATTGGGAATCGCCGGCGTGTACGATCAAACCCTCCTTGAGCGGGTTAAAAAATACAACAACAACAGAGATTCGCTGGTTGACCTGATCAACAGGGTCTTTAGCCAGACCAACGACTTCCTTTCCAAAAACAACCGTAACCAGATTGCCGTACTGATTGCTGCCGGCGGATTTGCTGAAGGTGTTTATCTTGCTGCCTACCTTGGTGAAGCAGCCAAAGACAACACCAAAATCATGGCCGTTATTGCAGGCCAGAAGGATAACCACTCTAAATTGCTGGCGATCCTCAACGCTTACAATGCTGATCAGAACATGAAACCAATTGCAGATGCAATCGGCAAATTAGCTCCGATTTGGGTCAACTATGGAATTGAATCAGGGAAAAAACTCCCGATTCAGAAAACAGGTGCAATTTTAGATCTCGCAGAAAGTGTAAGGCTTGAATTTGTAAAATAGACAGCCCTTGTCTGAACCCATCCTGATGGCGCTTGTACAGCTTTTCGCCATCATCGCAGCATCCGGTAAAAAACATGTGCTTGGAAATTCAAGAAAAATACTTGAATCCTACCTGAGTCAGCATCTGAATGCACAGGAACTTGAGGAATATCTGAAGCTTTTTGATGAATTGTTTTTATTTCATCAACCCGAGGAGGCCGAACAACAGAATTCAGCTGTTCTTGAAAAAACAAAAACGATCTGCCAGAGAATACGGAAGCAACTGGCAGCCCAGGATCGTCAAATTGTCTTCATCAAATTTCTGGAATTTCTGGATGAATTATCCCGGGAGAATGATGAAAAGTTAACCAGAGACGATGAAAGGTTCGTCAGTTACATCAACATTTTTAAAACATCCTTCAATCTCCCCGATCAGGAGTTCAATGATGCTGTGGCCTTTATCACCGATCCCATGGGCCCTGATGTGCATCCTGATCATTATTTGGTTATCAGCGGTGAAAAAAAAGAGCCTTCGGCAAATAGAAAGCATCTTTACAGGGAACACCTTGAAGGCAACCTGTTTATTCTTTTTGTTCCGTCGGTTCGCACCATGATATGCCGGTATTTGGGCAATGATGAGCTTTTTCTCAACGGGCACGTGGTTCAACCCTACAGATCGTTTGTATTTTCGAACGGTACCATCCTGAAGAATCTGAAAATAGCGCCTGTTTATTACGCAGATGTATCTGCCAGGTTTTTGCAGGAATCGGAAAAAGTAAGCATTGAATTTACTGCAAAAGAGGCAGAGTACAGGTTCAAGCACAGTACAAATGGCATTCATCCATTTAGTTTTACCGCATCCTCGGGAGAATTGATCGGAGTCATGGGTGGCAGCGGTGTCGGGAAGTCAACGCTGTTGAATGTGCTCAATGGAAATCTGAAATTATTCAATGGACAGATTCTTATCAATGGGTATGATCTTGAGAAAGATAAGGAAAGCCTGCAGGGGATGATCGGTTTCGTGCCGCAGGATGATTTACTGATCGAAGAGCTCACGGTATTTCAAAACCTCTATTACAATGCGAAACTGTGTTTCCGCGATTTTTCTGAAAAAAAGATTATCCGGTCGGTGATGCGCGTTTTGATGGATATTGACCTGATCGGCACGCGTAAACTTACCGTAGGGGATCCGATCAACAAATTCATCAGCGGGGGGCAGCGAAAACGTTTGAATATCGCGCTTGAGTTGATTCGCGAACCTTCGGTACTCTTTGCGGATGAACCGACCAGCGGACTCTCCTCCATGGACTCCGAAATGG